>JADMIO011409255.1_pt1 | contig 99173 bp, 97 predicted proteins | sample 8958161 | NCBI WGS metagenome assembly JADMIO01 (sample SAMN16585339, study PRJNA669376) | soil metagenome | isolation source: Crop rotation soil | place: USA: Cullars Rotation, Alabama | collected 2011
CGCGACAACTTGTCCACGTGGAATTCTAAGCTTAGGATCCCAATGTGCTGGAAAGGTCACCGTATGGCGGCGCCAGTCGATACCTGCAAACGCCCACCAGTCTTTCATCTCCCGCACGCCGCCCAGGCCGTAGCGCCCGATATCCGCCAGCGCTTGCGTATCGGCGCAAGGCTCAATCCCGAGCATATGCTTCACCCTCGCCAGCGAGCGGCGGTTGCGCTGGTCCTCGGGCAGGCGATAGCCCTGTTTGGAGAAGGTTTCGCGCCGGTCCCACTGGTGATAGAGTACCACGCGGTCCGGCTGGAATATATCATAGCCATGCGTGAAAAGACGAGCGGAATAGGCCATTTCCTCGCCGAAAAAGTAAATATGCGGGTCGGTCGGCACCTCGGCATGCAAGCTACTGGTGGAGAACAGGAAATTGCCGATCCAGAAGGGGCTGGAGTAAAGACCGCTACGCCGGGCCTCCTGCGGGGTGATCTGCCGCCCGGTCAGATGCACCATCTGCGGGTCGTCTTCCCCCCCTAAGCGGCGGATACGGATATGCAGCAAATCCTTGCTGCGGCGCTTGTCGGGCGGGTCGTAGTTCGGCAGGTAGCCGCTCAATACCGGCTTTTCCGACGGGCAGCACTTAAGCATGTTGATCAGCGTGTCGTCCCAGCCGGGCTCGAAGCGCATGTGCGACTGGATTTGCAGCGTGTATTCCTCGCCCTGCGCCAGCGCCTGCGCCTGAATGCGCGCCCAGCCCGCGCCCCGGCTGTCCTTGATATGGAACTGGACGACGCGTACCTGCTTCGGTCTTGGGTAAGGAACGGCGAGGAATTCCCCGTCGGACTCGGGATCGTACTGCCAGCAGATGCCGACGGAGACACGCTCCGGATGCGCCGCTTTTTCCAGCAGGTCGCGCACCGTATGGTGGCATTCGGGGTCGCGGTAACTGGCGATATTGACGAAGATGCGCGGCTGCATGCGGTTTATTTACTGGAAAACCCTACGATATTACATTATTTTTTCGCTTTCTGCCAAGGAAACCCTATGCAAATCCTCGTTTTAGGCATGCACCGCTCCGGCACGTCGGCCACGGCGCGGCTGATCAACCTGATGGGGGCGTATTTCGCGCCGGAAGGAGCGTCGCTGGGGTTCAACAAGGACAATCCCAAGGGGTTCTGGGAGCGGCGCGACGTCATGCGCCTTAACGACGCCCTGCTGGAGGCGCAACGCTGCCGGTGGAACCGGCTGACGGGCTGGCAATTCTCCGAAGCGGGCAATGCGCCGCAGGAATTGCGCCGCACCATGCGCTCGCTGATCCTGGAGATGGACGCGCACCGGCCCTGGTTCATCAAGGACCCGCGCTTGTGCCTCACGCTGCCCGCCTGGCTGCCGCTGCTGGAAGCGCCGGTGGCGGTGATCGTCTACCGCGACCCGGCGGAAATCGCCCGCTCGCTGCACACGCGCGACGCGCTGCCGCCGGAATACGGCCTCGCGCTGTGGGAATACTATGCGGCGGGGCTGCTGAACGCCACACGCGGGATTCCCCGCCTGTTCGTGCGCTACGCGGCGTTGCTGGAAAAGCCGGTCAAGACCTGCCAGGCGCTGCATAAGCAACTGCTGGAATACGGCGCGCGGCGGCTGACCATGCCCTCGGGCCACGAAATCCGCGCCTTCATCGACCCGGCGCTGTACCGGGCGCGGGCCGCGGAAGGCATCGCGCTCTCGCCCGCGCAAAGCGCACTGGCGGAGATGCTGCAGGGCGCGCCGCAGAAAGGTCCGCTGGAGATTTCCGGGCCAAGTAAAACCCTCATCGACGCAGGATTACCATGACATCTTCGCAAGACGAACTCCGCATCCTCCAGCGCATCGCGGTGGCCGTCGAGCGGCTGTCGCCGGAGCTGGAGCCGCCGGTGGATATTAAAAGCGCCGACGCGTATGTGTGGGACGCCGCGCGGCGGGCACTGCTGCCGGTGGAAGAGGTGCGGCATACGGAGCTGGCGATGCTCAAGGGCATCGACGGCGAGCGCGATACCTTGCTTGCCAATACGCGGCAGTTCGCGCGCGGGCATTCGGCCAATAACGCGCTGCTGTGGGGCGCGCGGGGGATGGGGAAAAGCTCGCTCATCAAGGCGGTGCATGCGGCGGTGAATAAGGAATTGCCGCGGGCGCTGGTGCTGATCGAGATTCACCGGGAGGATATCGCCTCCCTGCCCGCGCTGCTGCAAATTTTACGCGGCTGGGTGATCCGGCGGTTCATCATTTTCTGCGACGATCTCTCCTTCGACAGCGGCGACAGCGCGTATAAATCGCTCAAGGCCGTGCTCGAAGGCGGCATCGAGGGACGCCCTGACCATGTATTATTCTACGCCACCTCCAACCGCCGCCACCTCATGCCGCGCGAGATGATCGAAAACGAGCGCTCGACCGCCATCCAGCCGGGCGAATCCGCCGAGGAGAAAATCTCCCTCTCCGACCGCTTCGGGCTGTGGCTGGGGTTCCATGCATGTTCGCAGGAGACGTATCTGGCGATTGTCGAGTCTTACGCCGGGCATTTCGGGATTATCGCTCCGGATTTGCAACGGCAGGCACTGGAATGGGCCGCCATTCGTGGCGCACGCTCGGGACGTGTGGCCTGGCAGTTTATTCAGGACTTGGCGGGGAAAATGGGGAAGAAAGCGAACTAAGCTTCAGCGATCAAATCCATTGCCGTTTCCATTAATGAACGATCCACTCTGACGGCATCTTGCAAGCAGGCTGCGAAACTCCGGATTAAATTTTCCAGTAAGAATTGCTAAGGCTTCCCTTACATCTGAAGGAGGATTATGTGGCTCTACATCCTTTTGAATGCGATCGATAAGTTCAGGCATATATAATGCCCGCAATTCGCTTGGTTCATGCACTACATACTGTGCATCTCTATTATCGACAGGCCTGGACGTATTTTCCCTGACGGACGGCCTATGAGCCGCGATACTCTCCATTCCTTTTACGGCCTTGTCGAGAGCATCCGCATGCTCTTTCAATGTGTTATCATGCTTTTCGTTCGCCAGTTGGCAAAGATAGGCAATGACTACCTGTTCCTGCCCTTTTTCTTTCCATAGTGAAGAGGGGTTCACAAATACGTCCGCCACATAATCCATAGTGCGGCGATTTAATGTTAAAGGAGGCGTTTTTCGGCGCTGGTCTATTGTTGTAAGACCCATAAGACTGCTTGGACGGCTAGGATTGTCGGATAAAGTTTCTCCGTTGTGCCGCTTACGACCGTTACCTACCGTATCAGCAAGTCCTTCCAATTCATTGGTAATCGATGTCATCATTCCTCCAAGCGTATAAACAGTTGCACACGTTATTGTGCCTCCTGCCTATCACTCTTCAGGGAAAAGAGTATGAAGATTTGATGAAGATTAACGTCAGTTAGACGCCACGTCCCGCTTCAGGTACTTCCGCGGGTCGACCGGGTCCTTGCCGTCGCGCATGGCGAAGTGGAGCTGGGGGACTTTGACGCCGCCGGTGGAGCCGACGTAGCCGATGATGTCGCCCTGCTTGACGCGGTCGTATTTATCGGCGGCCATGCGGCTTAAGTGGGCGTAGGTGGTGGTTTTCCCGTTGGCATGCTTGACGATGACCATGTTGCCGTAGCCCGCGAGTTCGTTGGCGGCATAGACGATCTCGCCGTCGGCGGCGGCCCACACCGGCTCACCCTCGGCGGAGGCGATGTTGATGCCGTCATTGGCCTTGCCGGGGCCATTAGGGCCGAAGCCGGAGATCAGCTTCTTGCTGCCGACCGGCCAGATGAATCCGGAAGACGCGGTCTTCACCGGCTTGGCGGTGTCGCTGGCTACGATGCGATCGAGCTGGGCGGAGGTTTTATCTTTCGTCAGCTTGACTTCGGAGACCATCGGCTCGGGGGCCTTCGGCTTGCCGGGCGTCAGCTTGAAGGATTCGGCCTGCGCCTGCTTCGAAGGCGGCGCGAGATCGCTGACGCCGATGGATTCGATGCGCGCGGCGGATTGCGTGCCGTTGCCCACGGCAGGCGCGAGGCCTGCATAGCTGGGCGTGCGGTAGGAAGGAGCGTTGCCTGATGAAACGGACGAAACGGGAGCCAAGGTAGTGGCGGCATAGGCGGCACTCCCGCCGCGACCATAGTTATTCTGGCCTTTAAGCTCGATCTGCGCCGGTTGTTGCGTGCAGGCGGCGGTGAACAACAGCGTCGCCAGCAGGCTGGCACGGACATCGGCACGCGACATGGCAGACTCTCCCATTTTTTGACGGTATAGGTTTGCGATAGCAGGTTTTGGTTAAGAAAGAGTAAATACCCAGCCCCGCCGTATGGCGGGGGTCCGGTAATGACGCAACTAATTCCGGACCCCGCCATCCGACGGGGCTGAAACCAGCGGCACGAACCGCACATTCATCAGATGCTGCGTCGAGATGGCGCCGTCTTCCGATTTGCGAACGCGCAGAAGGATCTGATCGAGCACGCTTTTGCCGACGGGGATGACCATGATGCCGCCGGGGGCGAGCTGCTCCAGCAGCGCGGCGGGAACTTCGCCGGCGGCGGCGGTGACGATAACGCGCTCGAAGGGCGCGGCTTCCTTCCAGCCTTTTGAGCCGTCGCCGTATTTGGTGACGATGTTGGTGAGTTTGAGCCTTTGGAAGCGCTCTTCCGCCTGGGCGAGCAGCTCGCGATGACGCTCGATGGTATAAACGCGCCGTGCCAGCCGGGAGAGAATCGCCGCCTGATAGCCCGAGCCGGTGCCGATCTCCAGCACGCGCATGCGCGGCTCGATTTCAAGCGCGGCGGTCATCCAGGCAACGACCGTGGGCTGGCTGATCGTCTGGCCGCAGGCGATGGGGAGCGCCGTATCGTCCCAGGCATGCTCGCCGAACGCCTCCTCGACGAACAGCTCGCGCGGGATGCTTTCCATGGCCGAGAGCACGTCGAGATTGTGGATACCGCAGGTGCGCAGCTTCATCAGCAGGCGGATGCGGTCGGAAGCTTCGCCTTCTGCCGGAGGATGGGCGGGCGTATGGTGATAGGGGCGTTTTTTTCCGGTCACGAGACACCCATAAGGTTTCGTTACTGGTAATGGAGAAAGTTTAAGATTGGTTTAACCCATTTTGTCATCGCTAAGGCGCTCGGGATGACACTTATAATGCCTTCCGCATCTTTTCCAACGTCTGATTATCCGTCAGGTCCAGCCATAGCGGAGTAACGGTGATATAGCCCGCCGCCAGCAGGGCGATATCGACGCCGGGGCGGTCGGCGGTGTCGTCGCGCGGACCGCCGATCCAGAAGTAGGGGCGGCCCTTGAGATCGGAGCGCTCGGAAAGTCCCACGTTCACCAGCCTTTTTCCCTGCGGGCAGACGCGCACGCCTTTCACCTTGTCCGGCGGGCAGTCGGGGAAATTGAGGTTGATCAGCGTGCCTTTGGGCCAGCCGGTTTTCAGGAGTTTTTTGATGAGCGCGGGCGCATGTTTTTCCGCCGCCGCCCAGTGCACTTTCTCCCCGTCGCCGCAGGCCTGGCTGAGCGCGATGGAGGGAACGCCCAGCATCGTGCCCTCCATCGCCGCCGCGATGGTGCCGGAATAGGTCACGTCGTCGCCGACGTTGGAGCTGCGATTGACGCCGGAGAGGACGAGATCGACGTGTGCCTTGTGATTCGTGCCTCGTGCCTTGTAAGGAAGACTTTCTTTTTTCAAGGCACTAGGCACGAGGCACGAGGCACTTGGAATAATGCCTTTGAGCGCCAGCAGGACGCAATCGGTCGGCGTGCCGCTCACCGCGAAGCGCCGTGCGGAGATTTTGCGCACGCGCACCGGAAGATGCAGCGACAGCGAATGCGCCGCGCCGCTTTGCTCCTGCTCGGGAGCGACGGTCCAGATGTCTTTGGACAAACTCTTGGCGATGCGCTCCAACACCTTCAGGCCGGGTGCGGCGATGCCGTCGTCGTTGGAAACGAGGATGCGCATTACTTCGTCATCCCCGCACAGGCGGGGATCCATGCCACGCAACAGAAGAAATTTTTGCTCCCAGACCTCATATCCATCCATTTACTGCAACCACCCGCATACCTTGCGGCATGGATCCCCGCCTGCGCGGGGATGACGATTATCCGATTTTCTCCAGCCCACCCATATAAGGCCGCAGCGCTTCCGGCACGACGATACTTCCATCCGCCTGCTGGTAGTTCTCCATGATGGCGACCAGCGTGCGGCCAATGGGCAGGCCGGAGCCGTTCAGCGTGTGGACGAATTGGGGGCCAGCACCATACTTTCCAGCACCATACATTCCTTTGCCATAACCTTCAGCAGACCTTTTAGAACGGAAACGCGCTTTCATGCGGCGGGACTGGAAGGCGCCGCAGTTGGAGCAGCTGGAGATTTCGCGGTAGGCCCCCTGCCCCGGCAGCCAGACTTCGATGTCATAGGTTTTTTCCGAGGAGAAGCCCATGTCGCCGGTGCAAAGCAGCATGACGCGGTAGGGCAGCCCAAGCTTCTTCAGGATTTCCTCGGCGCAGGCGGTCATGCGCTCGTGCTCTTCCTTCGAGTTGTCGGGATGGGTGATGCTGACCAGCTCGACCTTGGAGAACTGGTGCTGGCGGATCATGCCGCGCGTATCCTTGCCCGCCGCGCCCGCCTCGGAGCGGAAGCAGGGCGTATAGGCGGTCATGCGCAGCGGGAGTTTTTCTTCATCGAGGATGGAATCGGCGACGAGGTTGGTGAGCGGGATTTCGGCGGTGGGAATTAAATAAAAACCATTGGTGGTTTGAAATAAGTCCTCAGCGAACTTGGGTAAATTTCCGGTGCCGTAAGGCGCATTTTCACGCACCATGTAGGGTGGGACGATTTCGGTGTAGCCTTCGGCGGTGTTCATATCGAGGAAGAAGCCGGCGAGCGCCCGTTCCATGCGGGCGAGCGCGCCTTTCAAGACAACGAAGCGCGCGCCGGAGAGCTTCGCCCCCGCCTCGAAATCCATCAGGCCGAGTTTTTCGCCCAGCTCGAAATGTTCCTTCGGGGTGAAAGCCAGTTCGGGCTTTTTGCCCCATTCGCGGAGCTGCTGATTGTCTTTTTCATCGGCTCCCTGAGGCACATCCTCGGCGGGGATGTTGGGCAACGTTTCAAGAATACTCTCCAGCGCGCCCTTCTCGCCGAGCCTGGCTTCCAGCGCGGCGATCACTTCGTTGACGCTTTTGGCCTTTTCCATCAGCGCCGAGGCGTCTTCCTTTTTCGCCTTGGCCATGCCGATGTCCTTGGCGAGTGCGTTGCGCTGGCTTTGCAGCTCCTGCAGTTCGGTCTGACGCCCGCGCTTTTCCGCATCGAGGTCGAGTATTTTTTTCGACTGCGCTTCCAGCCCGCGACGCTTCAGCCCCGCGTCGAACGCCTCGGGCTGGGTGCGGATGAATTTGATGTCATGCATCGGCTTCGGCCTTCCTTAGGTTCCGGCAAAGAAAAATCGATAGTTCATACAACAGGTACAGCGGAACCGAAAGCGCAATCTGGCTGAAAACATCGGGGGGCGTAATGACGGCGGCGATAGCGACGATGATGACGATGGCATAGCGCCGCCCACGCCTCAGGGTGTCGACGGAGACGGCGCCGGAGCGCACCAACAGCACGAGGATGATGGGAAGTTGGAACGACAGGCCGAAGGCGATCATCAGATGCATGACAATCGTCAGGTAATCCGAAACCTTGGCTTCGAGCTGGATGGGCAGCGTCCCGGCGGCGGCAGGGGCTTCGAAGCTCAGGAAAAAATGCCAGGCGGCGGGGAAGATGAAGTAATAGGCGAAGGCCGCTCCGGCCAGGAACAAGAGCGGCGCGGCGGCGAGGTAGGGAATCAACGCGCGGCGTTCGGTTTTATAGAGGCCGGGGGCGAGGAAGAGGTAGAGCTGCGCGGCGATCACCGGAAACGCCACGAAAAACCCGGCGAATACCGAGAGCCGCATGTAGGAAACGAACGCTTCGGTGAGGCCGGTATAGATCAGGCGGCGCTGCTCCGGATTGGCGAAGGCCTCGGCCAGCGGGCGCACGAGGAAGGCGTAAATGTGCCCTGCGAAAAAATAGCAGCCGACACTCGCCGCCAGAAACGCCAGCATGGAAATCACCAGCCGCCGCCTGAGCTCGATCAGGTGGGCGATGAGGGGCTGTTGGGGGAGGTCGGTCATGGTATTGTCATCCCCGCGCAGGCGGGGATCTTATCTATCGCCGAGTATGGTGCCACATGAGATTCCCACCTGCGCGGGAATGACGAATACTTACTCATGCTTATCCCTGGCGGGCACATGATAACTTTCGTACATCTGCCCGTCATCGCCCTTGATCATGCGGACTTCGGTGTCGAAGGCGTCGGCGGCGTCTTTTAAGCCCGATTCGCGGCTGACGTCGTCGAAGGCCTGGCGCACCTCGCCCGCCAGCGAGCGCATGGCGCGCAGGGTTTTGGAGACGGCTTTCACCACCACCGGCAATTCTTTCGGGCCGATGAAGATGACGGCGACGACGGCGATGAGGGCCAGTTCGGCGAAGGAAAAATCGAGCATTTATTTATTCCATCATAGTATTTCTTGTCATCCCCGCGCAGGCGGGGATCTCTCCATCTACATTCTCAGATGTTGCTACAGAGATCCCCGCCTGCGCGGGGATGACGGAAAACTACAGCTTATCCTTCTGCTCCAGCTTTTCGTCTTCCCCCTTCAACCCCTCGCGCAGGTTGCGGACGCCCTTGCCGACGTCGCCCATGACCTTGGGCAGCTTGCCCGCGCCGAATACGACGAAGATGATGACCAGGAGCACCAGCAGGTGCCAAAAACTAAAACCCATACGACAATCTCCTTTTAATTACGCCTCAGGCTAGCATAACCCTTGGTTTTGTCACTCTCCATTCCCGGTCAGGGTCATGATCTGCTCGATCAGCCAGTTCACCGGCGGGGCGATAAGCGTTTCGGAGACGTTGATACCCGCCAGCGGCAGCAGCAGGAATACCAGCAGGACGATGGCGATACCGTAGCGCTCAAGCCTGTCGAATACGCGCCGGGCAGGCATAGGCAGCAGGGAATCGACGACGCGGCCGCCATCGAGCGGCAGGATGGGGATCATGTTGAATACCGCCAGCACGCAATTGATCATCAGCGAGCGGTAGAGATTCATGTAGAGCCACGGCGCCTCCTCGGGCGTAACGAAACGGTCGATATGCAGCAGCAGCGCACTGGCGACTGCCAGCAGAATATTCGTCCCCGGCCCGGCCAGCGCCACCATGAACATGCCCGGCCGCGGTGGATTTAGCCGCCGGAAATCGACCGGAACGGGCTTGGCGTAGCCGAAGATGAAGGGCGATTGCAGCAGAAGCAGCGCCCCGGGGAAGATCACCGTGCCGAATTTATCAACATGCTTCAGCGGATTGAAGGTGACGCGGCCCATGGCGCGCGCCGTGGGGTCGCCGAATTTCTCCGCCATCCAGCCGTGCGCCGCCTCATGCAGCGTGACCGCCAGCACCACGGGAATCACCCAGGCGGAGGCGTCGAGGAACCATTCGGGCATAATGCCTACTTGTCATTCCTGCGCAGGCAGGAATCTCTGTTTCCGCATCTCCTCCGTTGCAACGGGGATCCCCGCCTGCGCGGGGATAACGGTAAAATAGTCAGGACAGTAACGTATTCAACTCCGCCCGCGCCGCCTGCATATCCAGCGCCACGGGCGCACCGACGGAAGCCATCGCCCGCTCCGCCCGCTTCAGTGACTCGCCCTGTAAGGGGCATGCGCCTCGGGCGATTTCGATTTTCTCGGACAATGGTGAATTGCAGTGCAGCGCAATGTCGCAGCCCGCCGCCAGCGCACCGCGCGAGCGCTGCTCAGGCGGAAGGGCCGCCATGGATTTCATGTCGAGCGCGTCGGAAAGCAGCAGGTTGGTAAAGCCAAGCTCGCCGCGGATCAGATCGATCACGGGGTTGGATAGCGTCGCCATATGCTTATCGTCGATGGCGGTGTAGACGACATGCGCCGTCATGCCCATGGGCAGGTCGGCCAGCGCCTTGAACGGCACGAAATCCGTGGCACGCAGGACGTCCAGCGGCGTATGGACGATGGGAATCTCTTCATGGCTGTCCGCCAGCGCCCGGCCATGGCCGGGGATATGCTTGAGGACCGGGACGACACCGCCGTCCATCAGGCCGTTCGCCTGTGCACGGGCCAGCGCGATCACCGGCTCCGGCGCATAGCCGAACGCACGGTCGCCGATGACGTCGTGCGCGCCCTGAACGGGAATATCGGCCAGCGGCGCGCAATCGACCGTGATGCCGAGTTCATAAAGATCGTGTGCGATGAGGCGGGCATTGAGGTAACAGGCGCGGAGGGCTTTTTCCCTGTCCTGCGCATAGACCGCGGCGAAGACGGCGGCAGGCGGGTATTTCGGCCAGTGCGGAGGCTTCAGGCGCGCCACGCGGCCGCCTTCCTGATCGATCAGCACCGGCAGCCGGTCGCGGCCCGAGAGGGATTTCAGCTCCCCGATCAGCCGCCGCACCATGTCGGGGCTTTCGCAATGGCGAGCGAAGAGGATGTAGCCGAACGGATTGACGTCGCGGAAAAACGCCTTTTCCTCCGCCGACAGGACATCGCCTACCGGATCGAGAATGACGGCGGAAAGAAGCGGCGCCATGGGCTATTTATTGGCGACCGTCATGCAGGCCTGACCGGCGCCGGAGAGCTTCTGGCAGAACCCCTTCGCCGTCCCGGCGTCGGCAAAACCGCCCGCGCGCAGGCGGTAATAAACGCCGCGCTGGCCCAGATCGGCCTTCACCACGCTCGGCTCATGCCCCGAGAGAGCGGGATGCTGTTTTTGTATCTTCTTCCATGCGGCATGCGCCTCGGCATCGGAGCGGTAAGCGCCGAGCTGCACGAGATACGCACCGGCATCCGCCGCGATTTTCTTCGCCTGCGGCGTCGGCGCGGCAGGCTTGTGCTCGACCAGCGACGGCAGCGCCGAGGCCTTACCGGAAGCGGGCGACAGCTTGCCGTTTTCGCTGGCGGTATCGATTTTCGCAGCTTCCACGGGTTTTTCTTCGATGATCTGGTGCGGTGCTTCTTCCACCTTAGCAATGCTTTCCACCGGTTTGGGCTCGCCGATCACCTGTTCGGCCTGAGCGGGAAGTTCTTTCACGGGCGGAGCAGCATTCTCCGCTTCCTTGGGCATCGGCTCCTCGGGCGAGGGCAGCACGCGCTCCACCTTGGCGGGCGCCTGCGTGTTGCCGGAGAAGGCGTCGAACACCGTCTTGTCCTGGCCGGGGAACTGCATGCCGCCCGGATCGGCGGGCTTTTCCTTGACCGGCGTTTTGTCGGCTTCGACGACGAGCAGTTCGTCGTCCTTCACCGCCTGCGTACCGGCATGATAGGCGTACCAGGCCAGCGTCATGAAGCCGCAGACCACGGCGAGCACCACCGTCGCGGGCAGCCAGCGCCCGACGTTGCCGGGCACATATTCCTCATCGGGAAGCATGAAATCCTTGTCGTCCATTATCGCATCTCCTCCACCGGTTCGACGCCCATTACCTTGAGGCCCGAGGCGATGACCAGAGCCACCGCCTGCGCCAGCGCGATACGCGCCGCGGTCAATTCTATATCATGTTTTATCAGAAAACGAAGCGCTAAGTCATCGTTGCCCAGCGTCCAGAACCCATGGAACGCCGCCGCCAGTTCCTGAAGATAGAAAGCGACGCGGTGCGGCTCCAGCGCGGAGGCCGCCTGCTCCACCAGCCGCGGCCAGTTGCACATCAGGCGGATGAGCGCGAGTTCCTGGGGGTGGGTGAGGCGATTGACGTATTCCCTTGGAGAAGAGTGAGAAGAAAGGGCGAGCGCCTCCGGCACCTCCTCCTTTGCCCTCCGCAGCACCGAATGCGCACGGGCATGGGCGTACTGGACGTAAAACACCGGGTTGTCCTTCGACTGCTCCATCACCTTGGCAAAGTCGAAATCGAGCGGGGCGTCGTTCTTGCGGGTAAGCATGATGAAGCGGAACACGTCTTTTCCCACTTCATCCACCACTTCACGAACCGTCACGAACGTCCCGGCCCGCTTGGACATTTTGAGCGGCTCGCCGCCGCGCAGGAATTTGACGAGCTGGCAGAGCTTGACCTCCAGCCCGACCTTGCCGTCGGAGAGCGCCTGCACCACGGCCTTGATGCGCTTGACGTAGCCGCCGTGGTCGGCGCCGAAGATGTCGATCAGCAGATCGAAGCCGCGCTGGACCTTGTCGTAATGGTAGGCGATGTCGGGGGCGAAATAGGTCCAGCTTCCGTCGGATTTTTTGACCGGGCGGTCGCAGTCGTCGCCGAACTGTGTCGCACAGAAGAGCGTCTGCGGGCGCGGCTCCCAGTCTTCGATCACTTTGCCCTTGGGCGGCTCCAGCACGCCCTGATAGATCAATCCCTTGCCCTCCAGCAGTTCGAGCGCTTTCTCCACTTTTCCGGCGGCGGTGATGGCCCGTTCGGAAGTGAATACGCCGTGGCGGATGCCGATGACCGCCAGGTCGTCCTTGACGAGATCCATCATGGCGGCGAGCGTCACGTCGCGCACCAGCGGCAGCCATTGTTCACGCGGCTTTTCAAGCAGTCCTTTGCCGTGCGCGCTGTGCAGCGCCTGCCCCACCGGGATCAGATAATCGCCGGGATAGAGGCCTTCGGGAATCTCGCCGATAGCTTCGCCACAGGCCTCGCGGTAGCGCAGATAAGCGGATTCGGCGAGTTTATCGACCTGCGCACCGGCATCGTTAATGTAATATTCGCGGGTAACCTCGTAGCCTGCCTTCGCCAGCAGGCTGGCCAGCGCGTCGCCGCACACCGCGCCGCGGCCATGGCCCACATGCATGGGGCCGGTGGGGTTGGCCGAGACGTATTCGACGTTGACTTTTTTGCTCGCGCCCAGCGTGGAATCACCGTAAGCCACGCCCTGCTTCAGAATATCGAGCATAGCCTCCTGCCAGATGGCGGGGGCAAGGGTAAGGTTGATGAAGCCGGGACCGGCGATCTCGGCGTTGGTGATGTCCGCCCTGCCCTGTAGTTTTTCCAGCAGCAGCGTGGCGATGTCGCGGGGTTTCAGGCCGGTCTGCGCGGCGATGACCAGGGCGGCGTTGGTGGCGATGTCGCCGTGCGCGGCGTCCTTGGGTGGGGTGGCTTCCACCTTGTCGGTCGAGGCGCTTTCCGGCAGTTTTCCTTCCGCCTTCAGTGCTTCAACTATCAGGTGAAGTTCTTTTTCTATTTTTTTGAAGATGTTCATTTTTATACTTTCGTCATCCCGGCGAAGGCCGGGATCTTATCTCATTTGCCGTGTTGCCGCATGAGATCCCGGCCTTCGCCGGGATAACAGCTATTTCCCCAGCCAGCTCCGCGCCTGCACGTCGAACACCCTTCGGTATTCATCCAGCGCGAAGCGGTCGGTCATGCCGGCTAAATAGTCGGCGGTGGTCATGGCGGCGCGGGCGCTTTTGGGGGAGCCGGCCTGCTCGCGCCATTCGGTGGGCAGGCATTGCGGCTCGGCGAGGAAGAAGGCGAACAGCTCGCGCAGGACGCGCTTGGCTTTGCTGGCCATGCGGTTGACCTTGTAATGGCGGTACATGTTTTCCATGAGGAAGGTTTTCAGGCGGAGGTTGGTCTCCTGCATCTCGGGCGAGAATTCGACCAGCGGCTTGCCGAGCTTGCGGATATCCTCGGGCTTTTCGACATGCTCGGCGGCGATGTTGCGGGCGGTCTGGGTCACCAGGTCGGTCACCATGCGGTTGATGAGGCGGCGGATGGATTCGTGGATCAGGCGCGGGCGGTCGATGCCCGGATAGTGGGCGCGCACCTCGCGGAAGATGCTGCCGACGCCTTCGACCTCCATCAGCTGCTCAGGCCCGAACAGCCCGGCGCGCAGGCCGTCGTCGATGTCGTGATTGTTGTAGGCGATGTCGTCGGCCAGCGATGCCACCTGCGCCTCGCCGCTGGCGAACTGGTCCAGGTCGAGCGGATGGCGGGCGTTGTATTCGGAGATGGCGCGCGGCAGCGATTCCGGCTGCGGACGGCCCAATAGCTTGTTGAAAATCGACGCCGAGGTGCGGCGCACCAGCGGGCCGTTGTGCTTGGCGATGCCTTCGAGCGTTTCCCAGGTGAGGTTCAGGCCGTCGAACTCGGCGTAGCGGTGTTCCAGGCTCGTGATGATGCGTAGCGTGTGGGCGTTGTGGTCGAATCCGCCGAACGGCTCCATGGATTCCGACAGCGCCTCCTCGCCCGCGTGGCCGAAGGGCGTATGGCCGAGATCGTGCGCCAATGCCAGCGTTTCGGCGAGGTCCTCGTTCAGCCCCAGCGAGCGGCAGATGGAGCGGGCCATCTGCGACACTTCGAGGCTGTGGGTGAGGCGCGTGCGGTAATGGTCGCCCTCGTGGTTGATGAACACTTGCGTCTTGTATTCCAGGCGGCGGAAGGCGGTGGAATGGATGATGCGGTCGCGGTCGCGCTGGAAGACCGAGCGCGTGTTGCTCTCTTCCTCCGGATGCAGCCGCCCCCGGCTGTTCTCCGGGTGGCAGGCGTAGGCGGCCAGTTCCTGATGCGGGCGTATGAGATCGGTCATAGGGGGGACAGGAATAACCCGTTGTTACGGAAGAAGCAAGCGGAAGGATTTACCGTAGAGACTTCTATGTAGATTTGATGGGTTACCCCAAATTTCTGATTGAAATTTACCAAAATTAATATATAAAAATACTGCAACTTATTCTTTTCTTGCACAGGTCTGGCGCAATTTCTTTAGGCTTGTTGCTAAAAAGAATCCAGACTGACCGGCATATGCCAGTCAGTGCAAGAGTGATCTCCCTACCTGGAGGCAATATGGAGTTGCGAGATCTGGAAATCAGCGTCAAGGGGTTCGGGTCGCTTAGACTCAGGGGGCAGCTTACACTGAAAGCCTACAAGGATAAGTGGGTGTTCGTCTGCTTTGGATTGCTGGGCATCAGTGAAACTTACTTAGAGAAAGGTGTTACGCTGACCTTCCACCCCAAGGAGGGTGCAGAGCTGAAAAACTATGGAGATGCAGAGGTCAAAATGATTGGCCTTTCCGACGGATGGTCACCGCTCCGGCTCCTCTTCACTAAAGGTGAAGAGAAGAAGACGGTAACCATCATCCTCGCAGGTCTCTTCTTTCGGGGCGATCTCTTGCTAATGCAGCAGATCGAAGAAGCTGAGTCCTGGGAGTGGACCTTTTAGATGTCCCTAGTGCCAAACTCTTCTGCCCCTCAAAGGGCAGAAGAGTTTTTCATTATTAGCCGGTATTCATGCCTCGAACTCCATTGTATATCGCCCTATTTTAGGTCATAATTTAGTTATGCATACGGAACCCTATAATTCTACGCCCCTTGCCCCTTCTCCTGCCGGGTTTTCGCTGACCGAAAGCGCGGCGGCGCGCATCAACCGCCTCAAGGCGGAGGAAGGCAAGCCTTTGCGCTTCCGCATTAGCGTCAAGGGCGGCGGCTGTTCGGGGTTTCAGTATGAGTTTTCACTGGATGAAGCGGCGCCCGCCGGGGAGGACAGCCTCTTCGCACGCGACGGGGCGGAAGTGGTGATCGACGAGGTGTCGCTCGGCATCCTCAAAGGCAGCATGCTCGATTACGCCGAAGATTTAAGCAGCGCCGGCTTCGAGATCAAAAACCCCAACGCCACCGCCAGTTGCGGCTGCGGCAATTCGTTTTCGGTGAAGCTGTAAAAGTGCCTTGTGCTTCGTGCCTTGTGCCTCGTATAGTTTTTACAATGCACGAGACACCAATCACGAGGCACCATGATTTCCATCGCCACCTGGAACGTCAATTCGGTTAAAATCCGCCTGCCGCAGCTGCTGGAATGGCTACGGCGCGACAAGCCGGACATCGTGCTGCTGCAGGAGACGAAATGCGTCAATGACGCTTTCCCGGCCATGGAGATTGAGGAGCTGGGCTATAACCTCGCGCTGCATGGCGAGAAAACGTATAACGGGGTGGCCATTCTCTCGAAGTTTCCCTTAAGCGACATTCGCAAAGGCCTGCCGGGCGAGGATGCGGATACGCATGCGCGGTATGTGGAGGCGGTGGTTTCGCTGCCGGGTGGCGCCATGCGCGTTGCCTCGGTCTACGTCCCCAACGGGCAGCATGCGGAATCGGAGAAATTTCCCTATAAGCTGCGCTTTCTCGACCGGCTGTATGCACATATCAATACGCTGCTGACGTATGACGAGATGCTCGCCATCGGCGGGGATTATAATATCGCGCCAGAGGATATCGACGTACATGACCCGGCGCTCTGGCAGGGCAGCGTGCTGACGCATGACGAGGTGCGGCGGCGATTGCGGAAGATTGCGTATACGGGAATGTATGATGCGTACCGGCTGCGTTATCCGCGGGCGAATGAATATTCCTGGTGGGATTACCGCGCCAACGCCTTTGCGCAGAATGACGGGCTGCGCATCGACCATATTCTGCTGTCGCCGCAGGCGGCGGACCGGCTGGAGGATTGCATGATCGAGAAGGAGATGCGGGCGGTGGAGAAAGCCAGCGACCATACGCCGGTGGTGGCGCTGCTGCGCAGCGCGATGTCAGATGTCAGAGATTAGATGTCAGAAAATGTCTTTTAAACTGACATCTGTTATCCGGCATCTGACATCTGGTAGGCGCTTCGCGCCTACCACCCCTTCGCCATCGGCGCAGCGGCTTTAACTTTGTTGCGTCCACTATTTTTGGCGGAATAGAGGGCTTCGTCGGCGCGTTTCAGGAGGGCTTCAGCGCTGTCGCCGTCGGAGCAGAGGTTGGCAACGCCGACGGATACCGTGCGCTGAATCGTTTTATCGCCGCCCAGATCGAACACCGCGGCTTCCACCAGCCCGCGCATGCGCTCTCCGGCGTCCAGCGCCGCGCCTTCGGCCGTCTCGGGCATCAGTATGATGAACTCTTCACCGCCAAAGCGCGCCGCCAGATCGGTCGAGCGCAGGCCTTTGACGATGACGCCGGCGAGCTGCTTGAGCACGGCGTCGCCCGCGTCGTGGCCGTGCGTGTCATTGACCTGCTTGAAATGGTCCATGTCCATGATCATGAGCGCGAGGTTCTTGTTGTTCTTCAGCGCGTGCTTGACCATGTTGGCCAGGTGGGTGTTGAGGTAATGGCGGTTGTAAAGGCCGGTAAGCGCGTCGGTGACGGCCATCGAGATATTCTTCTGGTACTGCGATTTTAGCGCTTCCTGGTATTTCTTGCGGCGGATCTGCGTGCGCACGCGGGCGGTCAGCTCGTTCTTGTCCACCGGCACGGTGAGGTAGTCGTTGATGCCCATCTCGAGGGCCTTGAACATGAGGCGCTGATCGTCCTCGTCCACCAGCACGAGGATGGGCACGTTGCGCGTCTCCTCCTGCGTCTTGATCTGCGAGGCCAGGCGCAGGCCGTCGAAGTCGGTAAGCAAGGTGCTGATGAGGATGGCGTCGAAATCACCCTCCTTCGCCTTGGCCAGCCCCTGCTCCGGCTCCTCGACCCATTCGACCGTATAGATCTCGCTGAGCCGCGCCACCACCTGCTTGCCCTGCACGTTGTCGTCATCGATCAGCAGGACGCGGGAATTCGACACGTCGGAAAGAAAACTGTTGTTCTCGGAAGCGATGCCCATTTCGACGCTGGTTTTATCGCGCAGGCGTACCTCGTCGAGCAGCGTCTTGATGCGTACCAGCGATTTGACGCGGGCGAACAGCGCCACGTCGTTGATCGGCTTGGTGAGAAAATCATCGGCGCCGACTTCGAGGCCTTTCAGGCGGTCGGATTTTTCGGAGAGTGCCGTCACCATGACCACGGGAATGTGCGAGACGTCGTAATCTTCCTTCAGCTTGCGGCAGGTTTCGAAACCGTCCATGCCGGGCATCATGACGTCGAGCAGGATCAGATCGGGCTTGTATTCCTTGGTTTTGGCCAGCGCCTCGAAACCGTCCTTGGCGGTGATGACGTCGTAATATTCGCTGGCGAGCTTGGCTTCGAGCAGCTTGATGTTGGCGGGGACGTCGTCGACGACGAGGATCTGGGCGGTCATGGGCGCGCTCCGCGCGCAGATGTCGGATGTCGGAGGTTAGATGTCAAAAAGAAATCATCTACCTCTTTGCTTCCTGTTTGACATCTGACATCTAACATCTGACATCCGGCCTTCAGGCCATTTCCTCTTCGCCCAGAAACCGCCGCACCGTATTCAGAAACGGCACGATGGAGATGGGCTTGGAGATGTAGGCTTCGCAACCGGCGGAGAGGATTTTCTCTTCGTCGTCCTTCATGGCAAACGCGGTGACGGCGATGATGGGGATGTCGCGGATGGCCTCGTCGGCTTTCAGGCGGCGCGTGACGTCGAGGCCGGAAATTTCGGGCAGCTGGATGTCCATCAGGATGAGGTCGGGGTGCTCGCCGCGGGCCAGGGAAATCGCCTCCAGCCCTTCCTTCGTTTCGATCGTGTCGTATCCATGCGCGGTCAGCAGGTCGCGGAACAGCTTCAGGTTCAGGTCATTGTCCTCGACGATCAGGATACGTTTTTTCATAGGACCCGTGCGGTAGATGCAGCCGTTTATACGCCCTAATATTTAATAATTCCTTTAGGACTCTCATTCTAAGCGATTAATCCTTAAAATTATGTTTACTCTGTGAAAAATAATGGGTTAATTGCCTATGCCCCTCGTCATCGACGCCCGGAATCTGCATCCCTGCACCGCCCTGTCGCTGGAGGCGCTGGCGCGGCTGCAGGAGCGGCGGGAGTTTTCCACTATCCTCGATATGGGCTGCGGCAACGGCATTCTGGGGATCACGGCGGCGCGGCTGTGGGATGCAGCCGTGCTGGCGGTGGATATTTCGCCCCATGCGGTGGAGGATACGCGCCGGAACGCAGAGCAGCAGGGCGTGAGCGGGCAGCTGACGGCGCGGCGGGCGGACCTGTTCAACGACGAGGAAATCCACCGCCGGGGGCCGTACGACCTCATTATCTTCAACCTGCTGGCGGAGCCTATCGTTGCCATGGCCCCTGAGGTCAAGGCGCATCTGGCGCCGGGGGGTATGGCCATCATCGGGGGGATTCTGGCATGGAAGGCGGCGGAGACGGCGCAGGCGTACGCGGGCCTTGGGTTTGAAATACTTGAAGAAATCGTGGAAAGCCCGTGGCACACCTACCTGTTGTCACAACAGGATAATCTAACTGTCACAAAAGCTTAACTTGTATGGGGTATCGTGGACCTTTAAGCTGTAGGAATGGATTATTCTGAGGTTTTTGCCTTATGACCGAGACCGAGGCCAATACACCCCCCGAAGAGCGGCTGTCGCGGGAGCATAACACGCTGATCGGGCGGCAGGACAAACTCATCCGCGCGCGCATCGCCAACGCCACGACCCGCGCCGTCGGCCATCATCCGCAGGCGGCCTCGAACCGGGATTTCATCAACGGGCTAGGGTTCATCGAGAAGGCTTATCAACAGGAAATCGCCCGGGCGCGCAAAGAGGGCGGCGAACTGGACCAGGTAAAAATCCACAGCGACGTGGTGGCGAAATTCGGCGGCGCGGGCGAAGCGGCATGGCAGGCATTCGATCAGGAAATCAACCCTCCTGGGATGATGTCGAAGGCCCTGGACGGCGTCGGCGGACTATTTTACGACAAGGACAAGGGCGGGCTGCAGATCGGCGGCATGCTGGGGTTGCTGGCAGGCCTGTGGGGCGCGTCGAAGATGACGGCACAGATCGCCGAGGGCGGCGGGTCGAGCCTGCTGGCCATGGCGGCGTGGGTCATCATGCCGCTGATGGCGGGCGTCGGCGGCAAAATGCTGGCGGGCGCCATCACCGGCGCGGGCCAGAGCCGGGGCGGCGATCCCATCGCCGAACTGGCGCGCTCGCCGCAGCGCGGCGCTTCCCCCTCGCCCGACGCACAGACCATGGGCGAAGAACCACAGGCGGCGAAGGACGAGCATCACGTAAATGCGGAAGACATCGGCGGCATGACGCCGCCGCCCGTGCACAAACGCATGCCGGTCGTCATCTCGCCGGGACAGAATGGGCCGAAGCCGTCGAATAGCGGCGGCATCGGCGCTAGCTGACGAAGGATAATGAAGGAAAATATTATGGCCGATACCACGATAGACCAATATCTCAAGGACGCGGGCGACTGGGCCATCCAGAAAGGCATCGACCCGTCATTGGTGGAAAAGTATAAAACCTTCATCGGCGAAAAGAAGCCGGGCGAAAAAATTGTGGACATCGCCACCTATGTCACCACGCATGCCAAAGAACTGGAAAAAGGCGCGGTAGACGGTTTCAACAATATTTATGCCAAGATCAAAAACAATATTCCGCCGCAGGTGACGGACTTCGCCAACAGCACCATCGCGGAAGGCGGGAAGCTTATTAACGACCTGCAGCCGAGAGTCAAAAGCGGCCTGAACGGCCTCTCCGCCTGGGCAGGGGACAACAAGGCGGGGCTGATTACCGCCGGGGTGGGGCTGCTGGGCCTGATCCTGTTCGCAGGCGAAGGCATCATGGCGGCGCTGATGGGGCTGCTGCTGGTCGCCGCGGCGGCGTTCGGCATGAGCAACTGGCTCGATCCTAACGGAGCGGCGAAGCAGGCGATGGGCGGCAAAGAGAGGGCTTTAGGACAGGGTGCAGGACAGGCAGTGATCGTGGAAGCGCCTGCCAACGGTCAGGTAAAACTGGTGGAAAATGGAAAAGCCCTGAAATACGTCAAAAACACAGATGGCAACATCGAGGCAAAGCCTGTCGATAAACCCGAACCAGTCTATATCCAGCCCGATCCGTCCAAAAATGATCTCCTTGTGGTGCAGGTCAGTGAAAAAGAGCATGGAGATATTAAAATTCTTGGCATTGCCCAGAAACAGCCGAATGGGACTGTAGGATCTATTGCCATGTTTCCAAACGGAATGGAGAAGGTACTCCCTAAAATAGCTGGAAGTGGATTGGACAGTGAGAACAACGGAATAAATACTGAAACCGTCAAGAAACAATTAGAATACGCAAAAAAAGTCATACTCGACCCTGCGAATAAACGTGCCGATTCCAACAAAGATTCTTCACTGCTGAAACCTGTCAGCGAAATTCGTCCCGGCCAAATACCTTCCGATCTCGATGGAACCATCATTTTAATCGGCGACAAGCAAGGCAAATTCGCCGTGCTGGATATGGAGAAAATAGGAAAGACCGGCATGTCGCAATTGCCGAAGCTGATGCAGGACTTACAAACCGAAATTGAAAAACCTGGGAAGATTATTATTAAAGGCCAGTTCGCAGGAAACGCTTTCAAAGGGAAGATGGCTTTCCAAAATAGTCAGGGCGGCGCATTCCTCGCCGATATTACGTTTCCGGTCAAAGACGGGAAATTGAACTTAAATGCCCCCGAAATTTCTGCCGAAGTGGAAAAAGCGAAAAAGACGGCAAAGCCTGCAGAGTACAAACCTGTAAAGCCTAGCGAATATAAATTGGCCAAAGCCGCCGAGGAATTTCATTCTGGAAAATATAACGACGAAGTGGGCGGCACTCCCAGCGCATTAGCTGCCTACAAAAACAAGGAAGCGGATGGTCTTGGACAGTCCGTTTAAAACTTCCTGCCTGATCCGGGATCGATAATTCTCATTCTCTAGCTCTTCCTCCCCTTCACCAGCTCCTCCACGATCTCCGGATTGGTCAGGGTCGAGGTGTCGCCTAAGTTCGACGTCTCGCCCTCGGCGATTTTGCGCAGAATGCGGCGCATGATTTTGCCGGAGCGGGTTTTGGGGAGTGCAGGCGTGAAATGGATGCGGTCGGGGGTGGCGATGGGGCTGATGGTTTTGCGGACGTGTTGGATCAGCTCTTTGTTCAAAGCGTCGCTGGCTTCGACGCCCGCTTTCAGAATGACGTAAGCGTAAATCCCCTGCCCTTTGATGTCATGCGGCATGCCGACCACCGCGGCTTCCGCCACGGCGTGATGCGCCACCAGGGCGCTTTCGATCTCGGCGGTGCCGAGGCGGTGGCCGGAGACATTGAGCACGTCGTCGATGCGGCCGGTGATCCAGTAATAGCCGTCCGCGTCGCGGCGCGCGCCGTCGCCGGTGAAATAGAGGCCGGGGAAATGCGAGAAATAGGTCTGCTCGAAACGGGCATGGTCGCTCCAGATGCTGCGCGCGATGCCGGGCCAGGCGTCGGCGATGCACAGCATGCCCTCGCACGCGCCGGTCAGGGTGTTGCCTTTTTCATCGACGATCAGTGGTTTCACGCCGAAGAAGGGCACGGTGGCCGAGCCGGGTTTTAAGTCGATGGCACCGGGGAACGGAGCGATCATGTGGCCGCCGGTTTCGGTCTGCCACCAGGTGTCGACGATGGGGCAACGCTCCTCACCCACTACGCGATAATACCACAGCCATGCCTCCGGGTTGATCGGCTCACCGACGCTGCCCAGCAGGCGCAAGGAAGCGCGCGAGGATTTCCTCACCGGCGCGTCACCTTCGCGCATCAGCGAGCGGATGGCCGTGGGGGCGGTATGGAAGACCGTCACCTTATGCTTGTCCACCACCTGCCAGAAGCGGCCCCAGTCCGGGTAATTCGGCACGCCTTCGTAGAGCACGCTGGTCGCGGCATTGAGCAGCGGGCCGTAGACGATGTAGGTATGGCCCGTAACCCAGCCGACATCGGCGGTGCACCAGAAGATGTCGCCCGTCCCCGCACTTGTTGCGGGGTCCGGAGCCACCACTGACCGAACCCCGCCATTCGGCGGGGCTGGGGCATGATAATCGAATGTACACCGATGCGTCACCCCCGCCCAGACCATATACCCCCCGGTGGTATGCAGTACGCCCTTGGGCTTGCCGGTGGAGCCGGAGGTGTAGAGGATGAATAGCGGGTCTTCCGCGTCCATCGGCTCGGGCGGGCAGTCGGCGGAGGCGGAGGCGATTTCTTCGTGATACCACAGGTCGCGCCGGTTGTTCCAGTTCACCTTGCCACCGGTGCGTTTTACGACGATGACGCGTACTCCCTCCCCCGTAGGGGGAGGGCCGGGGTGGGGGCTTGCATGCTCCGCGGATGAACTTGCCCCCCTCCCAGCCTCCCCCCTACGGGGGGAGGAGTTAATGGCTTCATCCACGTTCGCCTTCAGCGCAACTTTCTTCCCCCCGCGCAACCCTTCATCCGCCGTGATGACGAGCCTACTGCCGCAATCCTCGATGCGGCCGCGTAGCGCGTCGGCGGAGAAACCGGCGAACACCACCGAATGCACCGCGCCGATGCGCGCGCAGGCGAGCATGGCCACAGCCGCTTCGGGAATCATCGGCAGATAAATCGTCACGCGGTCGCCTTTTTTGACGCCGTGTTTTTTCATCACATTGGCGAGGCGGCAGACCTGTTCATGCAGTTTTTTATAGGTGATGTATTTTGATTCACCGGGATCGTCGCCTTCCCAGATATAGGCGGTTTGCGAGGCACGCTCCGGCAGATGGCGGTCAAGGCAGTTCTCGGTGATGTTGAGCGTTGCACCTTCGAACCAGCGGATGGAGACGGGGCTGTCAAAGCTCGTATTCTTTACCTTCTTCCAGCGCTGCCGCCAGGTGAAGGCGTCCGCTTGCCCGGCCCAGAACGTTTCGGGATCGGCCAGCGATTGCTGGTACATTGTTTTGTAATGTTCCTTGGTGATATAGGCGCGTTCGGCCCATTCGGGAGTGACTTTGATGAGGGTGTCGGACATGCTACTCCGCCTCTCCGAATTTTCCTTCCACCAGCTCTTCAAGCGTATCGAGTGTGGCCTGCGATTCTGCGGAGATGCGCAGTTTCGAGCCGGGGTCGGCGCCCAGCATCATGAGGCCTAAGATCGAGCCGCCCGCCACTTCGGGCGAGTCCCCTTCCCCGTTCGCCCCGAGCTTCACCACCGTCACCGCCGCGTTGCCCACCGCTTTCACGAATTTGGCGGCCGCACGCGCGTGCAGTCCTTTTTTGTTGACTATCTCGACGACGATGGCCGCCACGGCTATTCCTTATGCGCCAGCAGATTTCCGGCCACGTTGATGTATTTGCGCGCGGCCTCCTGCGCTTGCGTCACCGCTTCGGCGAGCGAGGCCTGCGCGCGCAAGCTCGCCAGCTTGATCATCATCGGCAGGTTGACGCCCGCGATCACTTCGATGCCTTCGGTTTTCATGACGGAAATGGCAAGGTTGGAGGGCGTGCCGCCGAACATGTCGGTCAGGATAACCACGCCCTTGCCGGTATCCACCTCCTTGATCGCCTGCAGAATCCGCCCGCGCGCCAGTTCGGCGTCGTCTTCCGGCTCGATGCCCACGGCCCGCAGGCGCTCCTGCTTGCCGACGACGTGTTCGGTGACCGCCACGAACGCCTCGGCCAGTTTTCCGTGCGCCACTACTACGATGCCAATCATTTGTCTATCTCCAAATCCCTATGCCGTATATCCGCTTTATAGCCCCGCGCGCGTAAAAAATCACCGAGCTTTTGCACTAAATAGACCGAGCGGTGCCTGCCGCCGGTGCAGCCGATGGCGATGGTCAGGTAATGCTTGCCTTCTTCGAGGTAGCGCGGCAGCAGCGGCAGCAGCAGCGCGGTCAGATGGCCGTAGAAATCGGCGAAGCCCTTATCCGCTTCCACCGCCTTTCCCACCGCCGCATCGAGGCCGGTCAGATCGCGAAGCGCGGGATCGTAGTGAGGGTTTTTCAGGAAGCGCACGTCGAATACCATATCCGCCTCGCGCGGGATGCCGCGGCGGAAGGCGAAGGAAGTCAGGGTGATCGAAAGGGCGTGCGGCTGGCGCGCAAAACGCAGGGAGACGCTCTCGCGCAGTTCCGAGGCGGTCAGGTCGCTGGTGTCGATGACGAGGTCGGCGAGGTCGCGCAGGCCTTCCACAAGACTGCGCTCGTGGCGGATGCCGTCGGTGACGGTGCGGTCGAGCGCCAGAGGATGGCGGCGGCGGGTTTCGGTGAAGCGGCGACGCAGCGCTTCGTCGTCGCAGTCGAGGAATAATATTTTAAAATCGAGCGTGGAATTTCCTTTAAGCGGGCCGATGGCCGAGCGCAGGTGATCGATGGAAAAATCGCGGCCGCGTATGTCCCAGCCGACGGCAAGGTCGCGCGTCCCGGCGGCGGCGACGGCGGGCAGGAACGCCAGCGGCAGATTATCGATCGCCTCGAATCCCGCATCCTCCAATGTCTTGAGCGCCACGCTTTTGCCCGCGCCCGACATGCCGGTGACGAGGAGGAGTTTCACGGGTTATACCCCGTGCTGTACATACAAACGGATTTTCGCAGGTGTAGAGGCATCGAAGGCATAGAGCGATACTAACGGCAGTCGCAGGCCAAGGCAACCCCAGAACTGGCCTTCCGGCAGGCGTTCCACCTCCTCGCGCCCCACCAGCGCTACCGCCAACGCCAGCGGCGTTTCGTTTTGATGCGGCAATGTGAGAATGCCGATGCCGCGCGATTCGATCTTTCCGGACAATGAAGCGGGCGGCGAGGCGATTAACATATCCCCTCTCCCCGCAGGGGGGAGGGTTAGGGAGGGGGTGGTGCCGCATGCTTCCATACCGAGTGCGTGGCTGCCCCCTCCCCGACCCTCCCCCGCTAACGCGGGAGAGGGGGAAGAGGCGATATCCACCCTATCATCCGCCACCAGTATCGCGCCGCTGTCGATCAGCCTCAGCGCGAGATCGGATTTGCCGCTGCCGGATACACCCAGCAACAGCACCCCCTTACCTGCAATGCTGACGCAGGAGGCGTGGAGCTGGACAGTATTTGACATGGAGAGTTACGCAGCGTCCTGCACGGCGGTCAGCAGCAGGTCATGCATGACGGTGGCGTTGTGCGTGCTGCGCAGGTTTTTGCACAGCTGCTTGTCGCGCAGCAGGCGGGAGATGGTGGCCAGCGCTTTCAGATGTTCGGTGTTGGCATGCACGGGCGTCAGCAGCAGGAAGACGAGGTCCACCGGCTTGCCGTCGGCGGCGCCGAACTCGATGGAGGTGTCGAGGCGGGCGAAGACGGCGTGCGGATTTTTAAGCGTCTCGAAACGACCGTGCGGAATGCATACGCCGTTTCCCATGCCGGTGCAGCCGATATGCTCGCGCGCCAGCAGCACGGAGTAAATCTCGCGCTCCGGCAGGCCGGTGAGCTGCGCAGCGGGCGCCGACAGCAACCGCAGCACCTGCTTCTTGTCGCGGGCGGCGAGGCTCGGGATAACCGCTTCGGGCGGGAGTATGGCGGAGAGATTCATATCAACGCGCGTTGGGCTTGATATCGTCGAGGAAATAGGCGTCCGACTTGCTCTGGCAGCCACCGAACGGCAGGAAATAATCCTGATGATAGAAAATCTTTACTTCCTTCTGCGATTCCAGCGCTTCCTTCAGTTTCTGCAGCAGTTCATCGCTGCTCACGGTGAAGCGGAAGCTGCTGCCAAGCGTACCCGAACCGCCGACCAGCCCGCCGCGCACCATCTCCACTTCCCATGTTTTGCAGAAAGGAATGATGCCCTCGCGGCTGATGCGCGTGATGATACCCACCTTCTCGCCGGACGAGCTTTGCAGGCAGCCGGTCAGCAGCAGGCACAGGAGCAGGTATCTTTTCATCGGAATAATCAGGCGGCTTTCTCTGCCGGATCGACCCAGGAAATGTTGCCGTCGGTGCGGCGGTAGACCACGTTTAAGCGCCCGTGCGCCCGATTGAAGAACATCAGCGCCGGAAGCTCCTGCAGGTCCATCTTCATCACCGCCTGGCTCACCGTCAGCGTCTCGATCTCGGTCGGTTTTTCGGCGATGACGAGGCTGGAGTGCTTATCGTCCTCCTCCTCGCCGGTTTCGGGCTTCAGCACGTATTTCTTCGCGCTGGCACGTACGCCTTCGTCGCCTTTGTGGTGATTGGTGATCTTACGCTTGTAGCGGCGGAGCTGCTTGGAGACTTTCTCCAGTGCCGCATCGAAAGCGGAATGCGCGTCGCCCGCCTCGCCGCGGCTGCGGATCACCAACCCGGAATGCGTGCCCAGGTTGCCGGTGATGTCGACGCGGAACAGATGCGCCTCGCGCGAGACGACCACGTTCACGCTGGTCACGCGGTCGACGTATTTCTTCACGTGCTCTTCGAGCTGTGCTTCGATATGCGTGCGCAGCGCCTCGCCTACGTCCACGCCTTTGCCGGAAACGGAAATCTGCATGATAAGCCTCGCATGGTTTTCAGGAGGTGAATAGATAGTCCTTCGAGGAGATAGCGTCAATGGGGGGCGCGGGAAGGATGCAACATTTTGTTTTAGAAGTTACATTTTAGGCACTTTAATCCCCAGGGCCTTGGCCAGGCGCTCCAGATCGCCGTAATAGGCGACGCGTTTCAGGCAGCGGGGCATGATGCCGGTCCATTCAAATTCGCCCTTGAGCTGGCCGGATTCCTCGCCGCTATCGGTAGTGAAGTGAAACAGGTCGTTCATGGTGACCACCTCGCCCTCCATGCCGGCGATCTCGGAGACGAAGGTGACGCGGCGCACGCCGTCGCGCATGCGGCTGATCTGCACGATCAGATGCAGCGCCGAAGCCAGCTGCATGCGCACGGCGCGCGGCGACAGGTTCAGGTTGGTCATGCTGATCATATTTTCCATGCGCGACAGCGCGTCGCGCGGGTGGTTGGCGTGCACGGTGGTGAGCGAACCTTCGTGGCCGGTGTTCATCGCCTGCATCATGTCGAAGGCTTCGGAGCCGCGCACCTCGCCGACCAGAATGCGGTCGGGACGCATGCGCAGGGCGTTCTTCACCAGGTCGCGGATGTTGACTTCCTCGCGCGGGTCCTGGCCCAGCGTGGGAGGCCGCGTTTCCAGACGGATGACGTGCGGCTGCTGCAATTGCAATTCGGCAGCGTCCTCGATGGTGACGATGCGTTCCTTGTTGTCGATATGGCGCGAGATGGCGTTGAGCAGCGTGGTTTTGCCCGCGCCCGTGCCGCCGGAGATGACGATGTTCATGCGGCAGCGGCCCGCGACTTTCAGAAATTCCGCCAGCGCCTGCGACATATTGCCCTGCGCCACCATGTCGTCAAGCGTCAGCTTGCGGCGGGAGAATTTACGGATGGAGATGGTGGTGCCGTCCACCGCCAGCGGCGGCGCGATGACGTTGACGCGGCTGCCGTCGGCAAGACGCGCATCGACCAGCGGGCGGTCGGCTTCCAGCACACGGCCTACCGCCTTGACGATTTTTTCGGCGAGGCTGTAGACCGCCGCATCGTCGGCGAAGGTAATCGGCGTTTTCTCCAGCTTACCGCCGCGCTCGACATAGACCTCGTGATGGCCATTGATGAGGATGTCGGTGACGCTCTCATCGGCGAACAGCGGCGTCAGCTGACCCAGATCGGTGATCGAGGTCCAGCTGGCAGAGGATGGGGCAGAGGGGGATGGCTGAGCGTTCATCCCTTAATATATAAGGGAGGAAATTTAATATTTAGTTAGCGTCCGGTTGATTTTTTTGTTGATTTTTTAGTGTGTTAGGCTGGGACGAAACATCAAATCTCCTGCATTTTCAGCCGCTTCCGTTTTGGGGAAGAAGGAAGGTTGAGCGCCTCGCGGTATTTGGCCACCGTGCGGCGGGCAACGGTGATGTTGCGTTCTTTCAGCTTGTCGGCGATTTCGTCGTCGGAGAGAATGTGCTCCAGCGTTTCCCCGGCGATCATTTCGTTGATGTAATGCTTCACCGACTGGCTGGAGACGTCCTCGCCGCCGCCGACGCTGCGCGCCAGGGCGGAGGTGAAGAAATATTTCAGCTCGAACGTACCGCGCGGGCAGAGGATGAATTTGCCGTTGGTGACGCGGCTGATGGTGCTTTCGTGGTAGCCGGTGGCCACCGCGATGGTCTTCAGCGTCATCGGGCGCAGGTAGCGCACGCCGAGGCGGAAGAAGGCGTCCTGCTGCTTCACCAGCTCGCCGCCGACCTTGAGCATGGTCTGCGCCCGCTGCTCGAGCGCGCGCACCAGCCAGCTCGCCGTGCCGAACTGTTCGGAGAGATACTGCTTGTCCTTGACGTTGCGCGAGCCTGCGCTCACCTGTTTATAATAGCGCTTGTTGACCATGACCTTGGGAAAATTGGCCATGTTGAGTTCGATGTGCCAGTTGCCGTCCGGCAGGCGGCGGACGAAAATATCCGGCTCCATCACCTGCGAGACTTCGCGCGAAAAGCCTGCGCCGGGCTTGGGATTCAGCTCGCGTATCTCGACCACCATCTGGCGCAGATCGTCCTTGTCGACGCCGCAGCGTTTCTGCAATTCGTCCAGCCGCGCATCGCCCAGCAGGTTCAGGTTGTCGAGCAGCGCCTGCATCGCCGGGTCGAGCCGGTCGCGTTCCTTCAGTTGCAATGCCAGACATTCAGAGAGATTGCGCGCGCAGATGCCCGCCGGATCGAAGCCCTGCAACAGCTTCAGTACCTGCTCCACTTCCTGCGTTTCAGCGCCCAGCTTGTCGGCTACGGTTTTGATGTCTTCTTTGATATAGCCCGCCTCGTCCACCGCGTCGATCAGGTGCGAGGCGATCATGCGCTGGGCGGGATCGGTGATTTCCAGCTGCATCTGATCCAGCAGATGCTCGCGCAGGCACGGCCCTTGCGCCGCGTTGTCCTCGATGCCGCGCGTATCGTCCTCGCCGCTGAAATCGGCGCCGTGCGTGCTGAAGCTCTGGTCGTGGCGCAGGTAATCGGTCTCGATCTCGGCGCTGTCGTCGCCCCAGCCTTCCATTTCGGTGGAAAAATCGTCCTTGCTGCCGAAATCCGCCTCGCGCGGCAGATCGTCGCTCTCCTCCGGCGCAGTCTCTTCCGCCGGGTTATCGTCGGTTTCCGGCTCGTCCTGCGATAAGAAAGGGTTCTGCTCCAGCTCCTGATCGACGAATTGCTTCAGCTCCAGCGCATTGCATTGCAGCAGCTTGATCGACTGCTGCAGCTGCTGCGTCATGACCAGCGACTGGCCCTGCCGAAGTTCTAAACGTGGGGATGCGGCGGTATTCATGCAAGAATCGTACCATGGGGATGGTAAAGGAAAGGTTAAGGGGGCAGGTCAATCATCCGAGTGATTTTTTCATTATATTTCAGTGGATAGAATTGGGTTTGGCAATTTTTGCCAAAGGTGCTATAGTACTAATAAATTCAAAGGAGGACGCGCCATGACCACCATGAATATCTCCCTGCCGGAAGAAATGAAAGCCTTTATCGACGCCCAGACGGCGGAGGAAGGTTATGCCTCCGCCAGCGAATATTTGCGCCACCTTATTCGCGAGAAGCAGAAGCGCAAGGCGAAAGAAAAATTGGAAGCGATGCTGATGGAGGGATTAAAAGGGCCGATGACGGAGTTCACGCAAGCAGACTGGGAAGATATTGAACGAGAAGCATTGAAAGGCATGGACCCCAAAGATATCCGCCCATGAGCGGCAGAATCTATAAAAGCCCTCAATCCAAAAAGGACCTGACGGCTATCTTTCGCTATTATACTTCCGAAGCCGGCCTGACCGTAGCCCGTCGTTTCATCGTTGACGCCAATTCGGCGTTCCAACGCCTCGCCGACATGCCACACATGGCGCCTCTGTATGACGATGCTTATATCAGGCATCTGGAAGAGTTGCGCGTTTTCCCCATTTCCGGCTTCGAGAAATACCTGGTGTTCTACCGGCCGGTGAAGGACGGTATCGAGATCATCCGCGTCATCCACAGCGCGCGTGACCTGGAAGATGTGCTTATTACAAGCTAAACCTGTCCCCCAGATACACCCGCCTTACATCCACATTATTGACGATTTCCGACGGCGTGCCTTCCATCAGCACCGTGCCTTCGTGCATGATGTAGGCGCGGTCGATGACTTCCAGGGTTTCGCGGACGTTGTGGTCGGTGATGAGCACGCCGATGCCGCGGTCTTTCAGGTGTTTCACTAAATTGCGCACTTCGTCGACAGCGATGGGGTCGATGCCAGCCAGCGGCTCGTCGAGCAGGATGAAGGCGGGGCGGCTAGCCAGCGCGCGGGCGATCTCGACGCGGCGACGCTCGCCGCCGGAAAGCGTGATGCCCTGCGCCAGACGTAAATGCGTGATCGAGAATTCGGCAAGCAGCTCATCGAGCATCATCTGGCGGGCGGAGGGATCGGACTCAGAGATTTCGAGCACGGCGAGGATATTCTGCTCGACCGTCAGCCCCCGGAAGATCGAGGCTTCCTGCGGCAGGTAGCCGATGCCCAGACGCGCGCGGCGGTACATGGGCAGGCGGGTGATGTCCTCGCCGTCGAGCATGATGCGGCCGACATCGGGCTGCACGAGGCCGGTGATCATGTAAAAACAGGTGGTCTTGCCCGCGCCATTGGGGCCGAGCAGGCCGACCGCCTCGCCGCGCTGGAGCCGCAAGCTGACGTCGCGCACCACCGGCCTGCCGCCGTAGCGCTTGCCGATATGATGCGCCTCCAGCCCGTTATTGGTCGAAACCAGGCGCGGGCCGCCGTCCTCGTCGCTCTCGTCGGCGGGAATCGCGGGCGGCCACTCGGGCTCTTTTTTCCAGAACCAGATCATTTCTTCTCATCCCCTCCCGGCACGAAAAGCGCGCGCACGCGCGCGCCGCCCGGCTGCGTGGAGGTGCTGACGCCGGTCATCTTGCTCTTGCCGGTATCGAAGCTGTAGGTCAGCTGGTCGCCCTTGAGCACGTTCTGGCCGCGCGTCAGCACCACGTCGTTCTTCAGGTAAATCTCGTGATGCTCGACGTCGTAGATGCCGTGGTTACCGCTGGCGGTTTCGGCGGGGGTGGAGAGGAACACGTTGCCGTCGGCGTCGATCTGGCGGATGGAATTGCCTTCAGACGCGGCGGGCGCAGGCGCTTTCTTGCCCTTAGGCGCGGGCGGCGCTTCGGCGGACTGACGGTAATGCACCGTCATCGTATCGGCCTTAAGACGCACATCGCCCTGTATGGCCACGACATGGCCGCTAAAGACGGCGCGGTTTTCCTGCTGGAACACTTCGAGCGTATCGGAGGTCACTTCGATCGGCGTGCGGCTGTCGTGGGAGCCGAGCGGGGAAGTAGCGGAGTAAGAGGCGAAAGGCACAAGGCAAAAGGCAAAAGGCAAAAAATGAATGTACTGACTTTTGCCCTTCGCCTTTGGCCTTTGGCCTTCTATTTTTTGCGCGCTGTGCTTCATCGTTCAATGATATAATTTCACTCTTACCGAACCGTTAAAGCGGATGACCTTGCCGTGATCGGCGGCGTTGAAGCCGTCGGCTTTCAGCGTGGCGCGCGGCCCCTGCCCTTCCACGGGCGCATCACCGTAGGCGCTGCCCTCCCGGATGTCAATATGCGCATGATCGGTGCGGAATTCATAGGCTCCGTAGAACATATCGACGCCGTCTTTCAGCTCCATCTTCTTGTTTTGCAGGCTGAGCAGGCCACTACCTGCGGTCAGCGCCGCCCATGCATCGCCGCTGGCCATGTCGGCATGCACGTTGGTCATCGACACCGTATTCGCATCGACCTGCGTCGCCTTATCGGCCAGCACCGTATATGGCCGGTTGCGCGCATCGACGCCCTGATAGTGCGGCTTCAGCATGATGTTCTCGAGAGTTTCGCTCTTGGGAATGCCGGAGAATACGAGCCGCGCGCCATTCTCGCCGGTGTTGGAGGAGGCGATCCATATCAGCGCGAGCACCGTACCCGCCACCAACGCCCACAGCGAATGCTTGAACAGCGCCACGAAGCGCGTATAGCGCCGGACGGAGGTCATTTACGCCACACCCGCGCGCAAGCAGTCGTGGATGTGGAGAATGCCGGCGGGCTTGCCATCTTCCACCGCGAAAAGGCTGGTGATCTTGCGTTCGTTCATGATGCCGAGCGCTTCCGCCGCCAGCGCGCCCGGGCGGATGGTGAGAGGCTTCTGCGTCATCACCTCGCCTGCGGATTTTTCCAGCAGGTCCGGCCGCATGTGGCGGCGCAGGTCGCCGTCGGTGACGATGCCCGCCAGCCTGCCCTTGGCATCCAGCACGCCCGCGCAGCCGAAAGTCTTGGCGGTCATAACCAGCAGCGCCTCACGCATGGGCGTGTGCTCGTTCACCAGGGGTAACTGGTCGCCGCTATGCATCAGATCGGACACGCGGATAAACGCCTTGCCCAGCTTGCCGCCGGGATGGAAGACGGAAAAATCATCACGCGTGAAGCCCTTACGTTCGACCAGCGCCACCGCCAGCGCATCGCCGAGGGCCATCATCATGGTGGTGGAGGTGGTGGGCGCGTCGGTGGGCGGGGCTTCGGGCGTATCGGGCAGGACCATGGCGATATCGGCGGCCTCCACCAGCATCGACGTCTTGCGCCGCACCATGGCGATCAGCGGGATGGCGAATCGCTTGCAATAGGCGATGATGTCGGAAAGTTCGGCAGTTTCGCCGGAATTGGAGAGCGCGAGTACGGCGTCGTCTTTCGTTACCATGCCGAGGTCGCCGTGGCTCGCCTCGCCGGGATGGACGAAATGGGCGGGTGTGCCGGTAGAAGACAGCGTGGCCGCGATTTTGCGGGCGACATGCCCGCTCTTTCCCATGCCGCTGACGATGACCCGGCCTTTAATGCCCGACATGCATTCCACGGCGCGCGCGAACTCTCCGTCCAGCGATGCCGAAAGGGCTTTTAAGCCACTGATTTCCTGCTCTAATACGGCGCGACCATGGGCGACATCCTGATCGGCCACGGAGCTGTTGAGTTTACGCATATTACTGAATCACCTGCTAAAAAGCGGCATTGTAGCAACTTTGGTGAAAATAGAAAGAAAAACGCGACTTATGGGGAGTCTTTCGAGCCCGGGAGCCTCAACTATGCGCGAAAATATCGTCGTTTTCCCAACCGGCCAGGTCCAGCTCGGCGCGGAAGGGCAGGAAATCGAAGCAGGCCTGCGCCAGTTCCATTCTTCCTTCGCGCTTGAGCATCTCCTCGAGCTTTGCCTTCAGCTTATGCAGATGCAGCACGTCGGCGGCGGCGTAATCCACCTGCTCCTTGGTAAGCTGCTGGGCGCCCCAGTCGGAGGTCTGCTGCTGCTTGGAAATATCGACGCCGATCAACTCCTTGCAGATATCCTTGTAGCCGTGCTTGTCGGTATAGGTGCGCGCCAGGCGCGAGGCCGTGCGCGTGCACCAGACGGGCGAAACGCGCTGGTCCAGGTAATGCCGCATGATGGAAAGATCGAAGCGGGCGAAGTGGAAAATCTTGGTGCGTTTCGGGTCGGCCAGCAGCTTAAGCAGGTTCGGCGCGCGGTATTCCTTATCGGGAAACTGCACCAGATGCGCGTCGCCGTTGCCGTCCGACAATTGCACGACGCACAGCCGGTCGCGCTTGTTGTTGAGCCCCATCGCCTCGGTATCGACGGCGATATCGCCCGCAAGCACGACATCCGGCGGTAGATCGCCTTTATGCAGGTGGTTGGTGATAACTATTCTCCTTATATGGCACCATTACTAGCCATACGCACGGCTACGATCAAGGCTTAAGAATAAGCCGGTCTCCTTCCACGCTATAACTCCGGAGTTCCTTGAGGAAAGCCATGCCGAGGAGGGATTCGTCCATGTCGGCGCCGTTGACGGATGCAGGGAGATCGCGCAGCACGATGGGGCCAACGGTGAGCGTGTCGATCCTTACCGGCGCGCCCTTGCCGTAGCCGTTGGCGGTGCGGTAGGCGCGGCTGTAGTTGAGCGTATCGATCTCGAATCCTGCGCGCTGAGCGTCACGAGGCGAGAGCACGATGTCACTCGCGCCGGTATCTACCATGAAATCGACCGGCTGGCCGTTGACCTCGGCCTCGATATGGAAATGCCCGTCCTGGGCGGCGCGCACGGTAAGCTCACCCGCTTCGGTCATCTGCATGCGGTTGGGAACCAGCTCGGCCATCATGCGGCGGTAGGGAAGCTCGGCGCGGAAACTGTACGCCAGCACCAGCGCCATGACGATGCCGAACCAGATCAGCGCATAGCGCGCGCTCTGCCCCACGTTCGCCCGGCGCATCGTCCATGAGCCGCCGATCAGTACCAGCAATAACCCCAGATAGAGAACGCGCAGCCACTGGTCCGGCGCCGCCGCGGCATAGGGAAACTGCCATTTGAGCAGCAGCACCAGCGCGAGTATGCCTGCGAGGATGATGCCAAAGCGCATGGGATCAGAGCTTGCCGTCCAGCGCCAGGTTGAGCTTCAGGACATTGACGCCCGGCTCGCCGAAAACGCCCAGTCCCCTGCCCTCGGTATAGCGCTCCACCAATGCGCGCAGCTTCGCTTCCGGCAGGCCGCGGGCATGAGCGACGCGCGAAAGCTGATAATCGGCGGCGGCGGGGCTGATATGCGGGTCGAGGCCGCTGGCCGAGGCGGTGACGAGATCGACGGGAATGGGTTTCTTATTGCCCGGATCGGCTTTTTTCAGCGCGTCCACACGGCCTTGCACGGCTTTGAGCAGATCCGGATGATTCGCACCGAAATTGGAGCCGCCGGAAGCGGCGGCATTGTAGGCGAACGGCGCGGTGGCCGACAGGCGGCCCCAGAAATATTCCGGCTTGCTGAACGGCTGGCCGATCAGCTCCGAACCGATGAAATTTCCGTCCTTGCCGGTAATCAGGCTGCCCTGCGACCCGGCGGGAAAGAGCGCCTGCAGCACGACGGTGCTGACGGCGGGATAGAGGCCGCCGAAGAGCAGCGTGAACATTATCAGCAGCGTGATGACCGGACGGAGGGAGGCTTTCATGACGGCTACTTATGCAGGTTCATATATTCGGCCACGGGGCCGAGCGCCAGCGCAGGCGCATAGGTCAGCACGCCGACCAGCACTATCGTACCCACGAGAAACGCGACGAACAGCGGCGCATGCGTCGGCAGCGTGCCCACCGAGGGCGGCACGGCGTTCTTGCGCGCCAACGATCCGGCGACGGCCAGCATCGGCACGATCACCCAATAGCGCCCGATCAGGATGACGATACCCAGCGTCGTATTGTAAAAGGGCGTGTTGGCGGAAAGCCCGGCGAAGGCGCTGCCATTATTGTTGGCGGCCGAAGTGAAGGCGTAGAGGATCTCGCTGAAGCCCTGCGCGCCATGGTTGAGCATGCTCGCGCGGCCAGCATCGGTGAGGCAGGCGAGCGCCGCTCCGGCGAGCGCCGCCATCGGCGTGATCAGAATGACCATCGACGCCATCTTTATCTCAAAGGTCTGGATTTTCTTGCCGAGATATTCCGGCGTGCGGCCGACCATCAATCCTGCGATAAAAACGGTGATAAGGACATAGGCCAGCATGCCGTAAAGGCCGGAGCCGACGCCGCCGTAGATCACCTCGCCGAACTGCATGAGCACCAGCGGCACGAACCCGCCCATCGGCGTGAAGGAACCGTGCATCGCATTCACCGAGCCGTTGGATGTGGCGGCGGTAGCGGAGGCCCAGAGCACGGAATTAGTGATACCCAGCCGGGTTTCCTTGCCTTCCATATTGCCGCCGGATTGCAGGTCGCTTGGCCCCTGATCCACGGTGAGGGCGGCGAATTTCGGATTGCCGTGCTGCTCGAAATAATGACAGGCAAAGACCAGCGGCAGGAAAATCACCGTCATGGCAACGAGCAGCGCCCAGCCTTGCCTGCGGTCGCCCACCATGATGCCGAACGTATGGCACAGCGCCGCCGGGATCAGCAGGATGGCCAGCATCTCGAAGAAGTTGGAGAGCGGTGTGGGGTTTTCGTAAGGGTGCGCCGAATTGGCGTTGAAGAAGCCGCCGCCGTTGGTAGCGAGTTGCTTGATGGCGATTTGCGACGCGACAGGGCCCACGGCGAGCGGTTGCTCGGTAACGGTCTCCGCTTTCTGGGTAACGTTACCCTCCGTATCTTTCTGTTCGGGCATGGTTTGCGGCTCGGCCAGATGCGCAGAGGGATAAGCAGAAAACGTCTGCACCACGCCCTGCGAGCCCAGTATCACCGTCCACACGAGGGAGAGCGGCAGCAGGATATACAGATTGCTGCGGATCATATCCACCCAGAAATTGCCGATGGTGGGGCTGTTGCGGCGCGCCAGCCCGCGGATCAGCGCCGCCAGCACCGCCATGCCGGTCGCCGCCGAGAGGAAATTCTGCACGGTAAGGCCCGCCATCTGGCTGAAATAACTCATCGTCGATTCGCCGCCGTAGGACTGCCAGTCGGTATTGGTGATGAAGCTCGCCGCCGTGTTGAAGGCGAGATCGGGCGACAGGCCGGGCAGCGCCTGCGGATTAAGCGGCAGCGCGCCCTGGAACAGCAGGACGCCGTAGAGCAGCAGGAAGCCGCCGAAGCCGAACAGCAGCACGGCGACGGCGTATTGCTGCCAGGTCATCTCCTCGTCGGGCTTCACTCCGGCCAGCGTATAGAGCAGGCGCTCCAGCGGTCCCAGCAGTTTCTCGATGAAACCGGCCTTGCCCGTATAGACGTGCGCCATGTAGCCGCCGAGCGGCGCGATGCAGGCGAGCAGCACGAGGAAATACGCGGCGATCTGCAGCCATCCCGACAGCGGTATCATGGGAACAGCTCCGGCTTGAGCAGCGCCACCACGAGATAGGCGAACAGCGCGAACGCGACGATTCCGGCGAATATATAGAGAACGGTCATGCCATTACCCCATCAGGCGGTCGCTTAAGCGCGCCAGCCCGTAGGTCAGCAGGAAAAACAGCAGGGCAAGGATCAGGTAAAGCGTGCTCATAATGGGTTTTAAGGATTCCCGCGGCAACACCGATTCCGAAAACAAGGTGACGCTATAACACCTCCCCCGCTCTCCTGCAAGAGGAAGCGGCTTCACCTTGTTATTTCACGTTAAAATGCACCTCATCGGAAGAGAGGATTCCTCCTTGCCCGCTTATTTCCTCTGCCAGCAGCGTATAATGCCCGCGCGACAGAGGCCATAACAGGCGTCCTTCTTCTGTCGTGGAGACGGATTTTCCGTTCAGCGTCCACTGCACCTTGCGCCCCGCTTCCACACCGTCCGCGACGAACTCGAACGCCTGCCGGTCGGCAGGCAGCCGTGGATCGTAGGCGATCTGCAGGCCTTCCGTCGGGCGCACCAGCGTCAGGCGATCGGGCGGCGCGGCGGGCTTTTGCGCCTGCGGCTCGGTGCCGGGGATGAAATATTCCGTGCGCGGGTAACAGTCGTTTTCACCGCGGCGCTCGTAGTTGCCGCAGATTTCCTGCCGCGCGAGCTTCGGGCTTAAGTAAAGCGGTCCGGCTTTGCCGCGCCCGTTCAGCTCGGCGAAAATGCTGCGCAAAATCAGCGCCGGGCCGGTGGAGCCGGTGACGCCGTCCATCGGCGTCCGGTCGAGGTTGCCCAGCCACACGCCCACCGTGTACCGCGCATCGTACCCCAGCACCCACGCATCGCGGTAATCGGTGGAGGTGCCGGTCTTGACCGCCGTCTGCACCGGCAGGTTGAGCACGCTGCCCGCCCCGAATTCCCGCCGGCGCGCGAACGGATCGGAGAGGATATTGCCGATCAGCGACGCCGATTCCTCCGAATAGACGCGGATGTTCTCGCGAGTGTTGGGCGGCTGTGGCAGCGGCGTCAACGCGCGGAAGACGCCGCGGTTGGCCAGCGCGCTATAGGCCTGCACCATTTCGAGGAGCGTGACCTCGCCGTTGCCGAGCGCCAGCCCCTCCTTATAAAACTCCACGGGCTGCGCGAGGCTTGCAAACCCGAGCGCATGCAGCGCGTCGAGATAGCGCGCGGGGCCCACGTAGCTGATCGTCTCCAGCGCCGGGATATTGAGCGAATTGCCCAGCGCTTCGCGCAGTGAAATCCTGCCATAGAAGGTACGGCTGTAATTGTGGAAGTCGTGCAGGCCTGCGCCGATGGCCTCCGCCATGGGCGCATCGTCGAGCGCGGTGGCGGGCGACCAGCCGGAATCGAGCGCCAGCGCATAGAGGAACGGCTTCAGCGAGGAGCCGGGCTGGCGCGGCGCGCGCACGGCGTCGATATCGCGGCCCGGCGTTTTCTCATCGCCCGCGCCGCCGACCGCCCAGGCGAGTATCTCGCCGGTCGTATGGTCCACCGCCAATACCGCGCCGTTATGCACCTGCTTGCGCGCCAGCGACCGGATGCGCTCGTCGAGCAGGCTTTGCGCCTTGTGCTGAAGCCCGGCGTCCAGCGTCGTCGGCAGCGCACCGTTGTCGCTCAGGCGGTAAGGAATGGTTTCGCGGATATAGTTGATGAAATGCGTGGCGCTAAGCGGCGGCGGCGGCGGCTCCAGCATAAGATTATCCGCCGCAAGCTGCAGGTTTTCCGCATGCGTCAGCTCTCCCCGCGCTTCCATCGCATCGGCCAGCCGGGCGACGGCGGAGGCGATCCCCTCGGGGTTCTTATACAGATCGAGCGCCGAGGGCGCACGCGGCAGCACGGCCAGCGCCAGCATTTCCTTATGGGTCAGCGTGTCGATATCGCGGTTGAAATAATAGCGCGCCGCCTGCGCCACGCCGCGGCGGTTGGCGGCGTACGGCACCTGGTTCAGATAAAATTCGAGAATCTCCCCCTTGGTTGCGTGCCGCTCCAGCAGCATCGCCTCGAAGCCCTCGATCCAGTGCGACCACAAGGTGCGCGGGCGCGGATGGAGGATGCGCACCGCCTGCTCGGTGATGGTGCTCGCGCCGCGCACCGCGTGCCCCGCGCGCATATCCTGCCACAGCGCCCCGGCGCGCGCTGTCCAGTCGACGCCGCGGTGCTCGAAGAAATGCCGGTCCTCGGAGGCGACGAAAGCGCTGCGCAGCAACTCCGGCACGGCATGGAGCGGCACGAGGTCGGTGGTATTGAAAGGATTGCGGTAGGTGATGCCGAGCGGTTGGCCGCCACGATCGAGCACCTGAAAACGCTGCGCATCCGAGCCGCGCAACGCCAGCTGGGGCGTCTCCACGTCCCACACTGTCTTGAACACCAGCACCGCCACCAGCGCCAGCGCGATGCGCAGGGCTGTCTTGCCGTATCGCCTATACTGAAACATAACGTTTAAGGCGCCGCCTGCTCACTTACCTTCAGGCTCACACCCTCGGTCTTGCCGTAGATGTCGGGGTCGTACATTTCCTGCGCCATGCCGGGCAAGGCGCTGAAGCTGCCGGTGGCGATGGCCTGCGCGGCGTAGGAGAGGTGATAGTTTCCGGCGGACAGATAGTCGGAATAGAAGCGCACGGAGTCATGGCGGATTTCCTGATGATAGAAACTCCAGCGGCTGACGCCGAAATCCATCCAGTCGGAGAATTTGAACCAGAAGGAACCGCCCGCCGCCTGGAAATCGCCCTTGCGCGCATCGACTTCGGAGGCGGTGGCGAGGTCGCGGTTGACCGGCTCCAGCCCGCCGGGCACGGCATCGTCCACCACGACGAAGTTGCGCGCTGCGGGCACCGAGACATACAGATCGACACGCACCAACTCGCCGCGTTTTATCTGGGCGGGGGCCTGCAGCAGCTCCCATTTTCCGCCGCGCTCCACGCTGTATTCGCGATGAATCTCGATACCGGCGTTGGCGGGCTTGGTCAGATCGGCGGGCAGCGCGTAGGCCAGCCGCGTCGCATAATAGAGCCGCCCGGCGCCGCTGCGCTCGATCTGCACGGAGGTTTTACGCCCGGCGTCGCCTTCTTTGATCGGGCGTTCCAGCAGCGCCGCCGGGTCGCGCACGTCCTTGAAGGACGCCTTGCCGAAGGTTTCGCCGTCCATGGCGGCGCTGACCGTCATGTTGGGTTTGTCTTTTTCATAAATGCGCGCGAAATCGATCAGCGCGTTCATGCAGAAAATATTCTCCTGCGTATTTTCCCAATGGTCGCGGTTCTTGCGGTCCTGCGTGATGGCGCGCACCAGCTTGAACGGCACGTCGCCCACCAGCGTCTTGCCGCCGTCGCGCTCGCCGTAGGCCGTAAAGGCGTCGAGCACGGCGCAGTTTTCGCGCAGCGGCGAGGCGAGGATGCGGCTATAGCTGTCGTCCCAGGTTTCGCTGAACACGAACTTGCCGCCGGTTTCGTTGGAGGCGGCTAGTATCGCCTTCGCCGTATCGGGCGCGTATTTCTCGCCGCCCTTGACCGCCAGCGCCGCCTGCAGGAAATAGCTCTTGCCGAACAGCGACATTTTCTTCACGTGCGGCTGGTAGCGCTCAAGGTCGCCGAGATCGGCCTTGCCGCGCTCGGCCAGCGCCGCCAGCGCCACGGCGCGCACGGTGGAGGTCATGCCCTCGGAATAGAAATCCGGCACGGCGTCGTTCTTGAGCAGGTTGCTTAAATAAGTCTGCAGCTTGTTTTCCACCTGCTCCGGCACCTTATAGCCGCTCTTGCGCAGCCAGTTGAAGGCGATGGCCGTGTAGGCACTCAAATACGGATCGGCATACTGATCCTGCGCGAGGAAATAGGTCATGCCGCCGTTCGGCGCCTGGAAGCTCGCCGCCTGATCGAGCGTGGATTGCGGCAGCGCGTCGCTGCCGTCCCAGGTCAGCCAGTCGGGCAGGTAGGCCCTCAAGTTCTTATAATGCGCCGCCATGACGCCCTTGCTGAGCTTCTGCTCCCAGCACATGTAGGGATAATCGCGCATATAAGTGAACGCGCCGGAGGCGTTGCCGATGACGGTGGGCGAAGCGACGACGCTGACGCTGCCCGCGTCGGGCAATATGCCCGGCGGGAATGCGATGGATTCCTCGGCCTTGTCCTCGGTCGTCGTGCCGTAATTGGCGGCGACGTCGAGGCTGCGGCGCTTGTTCACCGGCAGCGCATGCACCATGCCGTCGCGGTCGAGATCGTCGCCCGCGGTCACGGTGAAGCGCAGTTCGCCCGCTTTCACCTCGCGCGTCTGCGCCACGGCGGTCGTCTGGACCGGCATGAGGACCGTGGTGCGCTTATAGGGCTCCAGCGTGACGGTTTTTGCAAGATCGGCGGGGGTTTTGGCGGTGTCGAGATTGCCCTCGGCATGGATGGTTACGTTGAGGGTACGCGGCTTGTCGGTGCGGTTCATCACGCTGAAACCGGCGTCGAACGTGTCGCCTTCCATGACCTGATTGGGCATGACGGGGCGGACTTCGGTGGGGCGGTTGACCTTGAAATTGGCATCGCCCAGGCCGAAGCGGTCGGAGGGTGTGGTAGCGATGGCGAGGATGCGCCAGCCGGTGAGGTTGTCCGGCGCGTCGAAGCTTACCGTCGCATTGCCGTCCTTGTCGGTTTTAAGCTCGGCGTTCCAGTAGCTGATGAATTTGAATAGCGAGCGCATGCTTAAATCCGCACCGCCGTCGCCGCCGGGATTGGCGCCTTTTTTCTCGAATTTCTGGCGGCCGATGAGGCGCGTGAGCAGGCTGTAATTGCGCAGGTCGAGGCTTTCGAGCTTGTAGAATCCGGCGTAGGGATCGAAATAGCTTTTGCCGCCCGCGATCAGGTCGAACACCGATTCGTCGAGCACGGCGACCGTCAGTTCCACCGGCTCTTTCTTATCCTTCATGCGCGGCTCGGCGTGCAGCGTCACCGTCACCTTCTCACGCGGCTTATATACCTCGCGGTCCGCCTTGGCGGTGACGAGCATTTCCTTGTAGGGGTCTTTCACCGGCACGCTGACATAGCCCATGCGGAAGGTGGGCTTGCCGAGATCGACCTGCCCCTCGCCCAGCGGCTTTTCGACGCGCGGCGAGACGACCACCACCGAGAGATAGAATCCCGGCAGATATTCCGGCTTGATCTTAAATTCGACGACGGGCGTGGAGCTGTCGAAGGTCTGCATGAAGCGGTCGATGACGCCGTAGCGCTCGACGGTGATCAGCGCTTTCGCGCCGGGATAGGGGTTTTTCACCAGGTATCGCGCCGTGTCGCCTACTTTATAGGAGGTGCTTTCGGGAACGATGGTCAGGCCCGAATCGTTCTCGTCGTTCCATACGACGAAATCGCTGCCCACCGCGTAGGTGCTAAGCGCGGTGGAATGCTCGTTGCCCTTGGTGTCCTTGATGCTGGCGGTAGCACGGTAGACGCCGGCGCTGGCGGGCGTGAAACTGCAGGTAAGCGGCGCGTCTTCCGAAGTGCCTTTGCAGCTTCCCGCCGCTTCCCATTCGTTATGGTATTGCGTGAGGTAGGCATTGCCCGCGCCTTTGACGCGCGCCGCCTTGGTGACCTGATGCTCCAGCGCGATATCGACTTCCGTGCCTTTCGCCGGGTTGCCGCGGTCGTCTACCACGATATATTCGATCGACGCCGGTTTGCCTGTCTTATAGAGCCAGTCGGTGGCATGCAGCCCGACCAGCCGGTCCACGCCCACGTAATCGGCGCGCGACTGGCCCGTGACGTATTTGCCGCGGTCGTCGGCGACGGCGCTTTCCACCAGCAGCTTGCCGTAGACCACTCCCGGCGCGCCGGTGGAGAAATTCAGCGCCAGCTCACCCTTGTCGTTCACCTGGTCGATCTTCTGGAAGAGCTGCTGCGAGGAGGATTCGTAGAGTTCGCTGTTAAACTGGAAGTTTTTGGCTACCGGATGCTTAGAAACGAAAGGCTGGCTGTCGAGCACGGCGGTGATGCGCGCGCTGGCGTCGGTATAGGCGCCGCCGGAATGCAGCTCGGCGCGGGTCGTTACGTCCACCTGTTCACCGGCATGGAAAAGATCACCGTTGAGCTGGTTGCCGACATGGAAAGAAGACGGCGTGAAATCGCTGACCAGCACGCGCATGGGAGTCAGGGATTTTTTGTTGGCGCTTTCCTTGTCGACAGCGGCTTCGTCGGTGCGGCCGTCCTCGGAGTCGCCGGGTTCCTCTTCGTTTTCCCGCGGCTCGTCATCCGACCGGGCGGCGAAATCGGCGATCAGCTTGAACTGGTACCAGCCGACCGCGCCTTCCTTGGGCACGGCGAACTCGCCGCTGACGCCGCCGAAAGGCGAGAGCTTCACGTCCTTGACGTCGTGCACCACCTTGCCCATGGGATCGACGATCCTGAGGCGGTAGCCGGTGCCGGGCGCAGGGACGAAGCCGTTATTGTCCTGGTTGCGGACGTAGATTTTATACTGGATGGTATCCCCGGCACGGTAGATGCCCTGCGCGGTGGTGCCCCAGGCGCGCATATGTCCGTAGCGCTGCTTGTTGGAGGGATAGACGGACTCCGTGCCCGCGCTGCGCCATGCGTCGATGGCAAAAGACAGCGAGACGGGCAGCAGCGCCATGTCGCCGTTCTTTTCGACGCGCAGGAAGTAGCGGGTGTCGGCGTCCTCGTATTTGCGGATGATGGTGAGGTCGGGATCGAGCGATTCGGTCCCGGGCAGCAGCGCCACGCCGGACGCGTCGGTGACGGCTCTGGCCGCAGCGTCCGTGACGTTATGCAGCGTGAGGAAGGAATCCTTGTAGAGCGTCACCTTCGCACCCGTGACAGCAGCGCCGGTCGCCATGTCGGTCACCCATGCCACCGAATTGAAATGGCCGAGCTTGAGATGCACCTGATACGGCGTCACTTCCGCGAACAGGCGCGGACGGTAGCCGCTGCGGACGACAGGATCGGTATTCACGTAACCGAACACCGCGCCGGTCTTGCCGTCCAGCAAGCCGCGCACGCCGAACGGCACGGCGAACTGCACGTCCTTCGCTCCGGGGACGTCCTTGCGGAAGGTCTGGTTTTCGGCGCTGTTCGCCACGGTCACGCGGCGGTAATCGAATCTATAGCTGTTCAGGTTGTTGACGAAGAAGGGCAGCTCGCTGTCGACGCCTTTTTCCAGCACGGCGTCGCTGTAATCGAGCACGAAGTTGGGCGCGCGGTGATCGGTGACGAAGCGGGCGAAGGCCGGATGCGCCAGCTCGCGCCCGAAGATGTCCTGCGGCTCGATGGGATCGACCGAGGTGAACCAGGATTTGATCCAGTGCCACATGCGCTCGAAGATATTCATCGTCTGCGCGCGCGACTGCGCGGTATATTCCTGCGCCGCCTTGATTCCGTTCGGCAGCCATACCTCATACGTCTTGCCCCGGCTGTGCGGCTGGCGGTACTGGTAGCCGACGGCGGCATCGCCCTCGGCCCCCTCTCCCATCTCCTCGCCTTCCGAGGAACGCCAGCCGGTCACCGGCGGGTTGAATTTCATCATCCGGCTTAATTTGTCGCGGTCCACCGGAGCGCTGAAAGTCAGTTCCACTCCGGTCATGGGATTGCATTTGTCCGCAGGCGTTTCGCCCGCGCGGACGAACACCGTCCGGTCATCGTTGGAAGTGCATTTGACGCCGAGGAAGGTGAATTCCGGATAGGTATCGAACTGCACGACATCGGTAGAGGAAACGCTCGCTTCCGGCCCCAGCGCGGAGATCAGTCCCGGCTCGGTCTTCACCACCACATGCGTATCCAGCGGCAACTCACGCGTAGGCTCTACCAGCCAGATGCGGCGCGCCTCGCGGCCGGAATTCCGGTGAAGGTCGTCGTCGCTTTTCTGCGCGGATTTCTTGAACAGCAGGCCGAATTTCTCGCCCGGTACGGGCAGGAACTGCGGCGCGTCGCGGTCGAGCGGATCGGGCTTTACGCGCAGGGCCAAGCGCCGGGGATTATCGTCACCGACGGCAAGAAAGACGTGCTGCGCCACCGATTCCTTGTCCACCGGCTGGTTGAACACCAGCCGCATCACCGGATAGCCCGGCGATTTCCACAGACGGAATTCCTTGTAGCGTATATCGGGACGGTCGGTGACAAAGCCGGAGCGGTACGTATCGGCGAGCGTCGTACCGTCTTCGGCCTTGATGCCGGGCTTGATCTCGATCGTATAGCGCGTCGATTCGGCGAGAGGAGCATTCTCCGGCAGGTTGCAGGCGAGCGACGAGGTATTGATCCAGCGCCATTCGCAAGAGACGGCAGGAGAGATGATGACGGGAATTTCCGAAGACTCGCGCTCCATCTTGCCGATGGGGACCACGGGACGGTTGAACTGGATGACGATCTGTTTGCCCGCGGGAACATCGTCACCGTCCGGCGTTACGCGCAGAATCTCGAGATTTTTGGCTTTGGCGGCATCGGCGGAATCGAACGCGGCATGGGCGCCGGGCGGAAACGCGCAGGCGGCTGCTGCCGCAAGAATCAGGTATAGCCGCTTCATAAAGGGGAAACTCGCACGTAAGAGCGGAGCGCATCATACCCCATCCGCAACAAATTGCTACGGGTTTAAACGCATCACCGCGATTTTTATTCTTTCATTATAAACTGCCGGTTTTCTCGGAATCGTTTTCTTAGCCGTAAAAGGCGACAGTAAAGACGCTAAGCTTTTGTGTAACCATTATGGAGAACGTTATGACCGTCAAGGGACATATCAAGGAAGCCGCCGGTTATGTGGAAGAAGAAACCGGCGAAGTGCTGAAGGATAAGGAAATGGCCGACGCGGGTCGCAAGCTGCGCGAGGAAGGCCGCCGGGAAGATAAAAAATCCCCGATCCCGACCCCTCCGGGCGCCGGCCACAAATCCGACGATAAATAACGGATGTTAAAGGAGTACTGACGATGCTTACCCAGTTGCAAACTCCCATTCCTCTCCAGACTCCCAAAGGAAAAGCGTGGGCCATAGCCATCATCGACTACGGCCCGCACTGGGATTTGCTCTGGGTAACTTTCGTCCATGCCACCGGCGAATGCTGGACTTTCAACAACCAGGAAATCCGGCAGGAAAAGAATATCACGTTCGGGCTCGGCCACCCCTCGCCCACCGCGCGGCATGAGCCGATGCGCCCTGCGCATAACGGCCATCACCACACGAACGGCTTCTCTCATTCCCTCTAACGGCTGTACCGGGCCAATGCCGCCCGCAGCCATTGCTCCGCCTCCAGCTGGGTCCCATCCTTCATCCTTACCCTATAGGGGCTGCCCGTGACGGAGGATGCGCTTGCAATATAGGTGATAAAATCCTCCGCGGTAAGGATGCTGCCGCCTGCGGCATCGAGCTTTACCTTAAGATGATCCCTGGCTTGCGTCCCGGTATATTCACTGCCGTTACGGATGAAAACCACATCGGACGAAGCGACGGCGTCCAGCAGGTAAGCGATTTTGGCTTGTTCGGAAGGGGCATCGGCAAAGGCCAGCATGCCAAAAAGAAACGATCCGGCGACGAGGAAAAAAGTCGGCAAAAAACGGGGGAAATAAGGCATGGCCATCATTCCCCCCGTTTTTCTAGCGTGTGTCAGCCGCCGTAGATCACGTAGGCTCCGGCAGGCACGCGGCCGCGGATGCCGTTGCAGGATTCGACCGGCGGCTGGTTGGCCGGCGAGCGGTTGGGCAGCCAGACGCGGCACATGCCGCGCCGCGGAAACATGCCGTCCGGAAGCGCGGGGCCGTCGTTGACATAATAGCCGTTGTAATCGTAGTAACCCGCGCGGTCGTAGCGGTAGGTGGTGACCGTGGTGGCTACGGGGCGGTCGTCGTAACGGTAGTCGTCGTCGTAATAGTCGGAATAGGTGCCGCCGGGCAGCGGCGAATGATCGTGCGCCTGCCGGTTGTAGCGGTTGTAGGGAATCCAGTTGCCGTTGGCGTCGTAATAGCCGTTGTCCGGCGTGGCGCAGGCGGAAAGCAGCGACACGAGCGAAACGCAGGCGAGCGAAGTGAGAGTACGCATAAAAACTCCTTTTTATTATTGTTAAACGCAGAGTGCCTTAACCGGCGATGCGCCAGCTGCCGTCGGACTGGCGGCAGGCTGTGCCGTGGCCGGTGCGCTTTTTGCCGTCCACATAGATGGTCTGGCTATATTCGCGGCAATAACGGCCTTCATCATTGGTGTAGCGGCGGGAGGGCCGTATGGTGCCGTGATGCCCGGTATCGGGGTTGCGCCAGGTGCTGACCTGGCCGGATTCCATTGCGTGCTGCGAAGCACGGTCGTAAGCGGCGCGGTCGGCGTCGTCGAGCGATTTGCCGATGGAGCTGCCGAGCAATCCGCCCAAAAGCCCGCCGCCGATGATGGCGATGGTGCGGCCCGCGCCGCCGCCGATGGCGCTGCCCAGAATACCGCCGCCTACAACGCCTGCGGCAACGCCGACATCCTGCTTGCTCAGCGCGCCGCCGTTTTCGATGCCGCGGCCGGGCGCACCGTTAGGCTCGGTACAGGCAGCCAGCATGGAAACGCTTAAAGCCGCCGCGATCAGTCTGGATGATTGCATGAGGAACTCCTTTTTTATTGTTTTACGTAACGTTTATAAGCTCGATGCAAGCATGGAGGGGCATACGTAAAAAAACGATCCGGAGCAGCCGGGGCATTTGATAAATTCGTGATAAGTGCCGCATCAGCCGAACATAAAAAAGCCGGGCATAAAGCCCGGCCTTTTAAGATATTACTCAACGTTCAGATCGCCAACGAACGGAGCGATTTCCGCTTCGAGGACGCTATCGCTCCGCCGCGCAGGCCGCTTTTTTTGCTCAGCAGTTTTGGCGTATTGCGCGATTTGGACGCAATTCGCGTCTTTTTCGCTTGGGTCTTGCCGCCGGATTTGCGGGCGGGTGTTTTTTTCGACTTAGGCATAACGGTTCTCCTGTGGTTGGAAAAGGAAGCCGGGCACAGGTGCCCGGCTCTTTCTCGATAGTTTACTCAGCGTCGGAAGAGGTACGGCCCTGCGAAGATTCGGCGCCGAAATCGGCTTCGTCCTTCATGCCGCCGGTGCGTTTCTGCGCCGTGGGCTCGTCCTTTTCAACGTTGTTGCCGACCTTGCGGGCAGCGTTCTCATTATTCATGGCCGGATTGCTCTGGCTGGAATACTGATCCTTCTGGCCCTGCTTCGTCTGGTTCGGATTCAATGTCTGTGCGGAATTGCTCATGATCCTTCTCCTTATGAATGTTTTCGCCGGGCGGTATGCGTCAGCGATGGGAGCAGGTTAATCCGCACTGGATAATGAAGCGATCCGGTAGACGGCGGCTTTAGTTAAAATTCGTATAAAACGTCAGATCACATGAAACAAATAGAGCAGAATGATGATCGGAAGCGGAAGGCCGAGCAGCCACAGTAATAAACCACGCATGACAATCTCCTGTTGTTGTTGCATCAGGTAACGGGAAAAGCATGGCCCGACAGGCATAAAAATCATATCAGGGGCAGAGAAAGCGCGTATAAATTTTCCATAATGATTTGAACGGGATGGCAAAAAAGAGTGCTTTTCATTGCCTGCCCCCGCTTCTACACTACGCCTCCAACAGGAGAATGTTATGCACGAGAAGAAAAATACTATCCTCGTCGTCGATGACGAGCCGCAGATCCGCAAGATGCTCGGGATTTACCTGGACGCGGCGGAGTTCCGCGTGGAAGAGGCGGAGAACGGCAAACAGGCCATACGCCTGACCGCTTCCATCAAACCCGATCTGGTGGTGCTCGACCTCGGCCTGCCGGATATCGACGGCAAGGAAGTGATCGACGCGGTGCGCCAGTGGTCGCAGCTGCCGATCGTGGTGCTTTCGGTACGCGCCGACGATGAGGAAATCGTCGCCGCCCTCGACCGCGGCGCCGACGATTACATCATCAAGCCGTTCAGCGCCGAGGTGCTGCTGTCGCGGCTCAAGGCCAACCTGCGCAAGAGCGCCGTCAAGGAAGCGGGCGTGCCGGAGCTGGTCAACGGGCCGATCCGCATGGACCTCGTACGCCACGAAGTGTTTTTGAACGACGAAAAAGTGTCGCTGACGCCCAAGGAATACGACCTGCTGCGCTACTTCATCATCCATCGCGGCAAGATGCTGACGCACCGGCAGCTGCTCAAGGAAGTATGGGGCCCGGCGCACAGCGAGGACATGCAGTATCTGCGCGTCTATATCGGCCAGATACGCGATAAGCTAGAGGATAATCCCGCCTCGCCCAAGCTTATCGTCACCGAGCCGGGCATCGGCTACCGCATGGAAGTGCTGTCGGTACCGGCGGTGGCGGCAGCCTGACTCTAAAGCTTCCTACGGCATCATGAGAAAAAAGAATTTCTTTGTCGCATTCGCGGAAAAGGCCGCCGGCTGGTCCGGGAGCCCCGCCGCGTTCATACTGGCGGTGGGCGTCGTCGTGGTGTGGGCCGTCACGGGGCCGATCTATGACTATTCCGATACGTGGCAGATGGTCATCAATACCGGCACGACCATCGTCACCTTCCTGCTGGTGTTCCTCATCCAGAACAGCCAGAACCGCGATGTCAAAGCCGTGCACATCAAACTGGACGAACTGATCCGCGCCACCGAAGGCGCGCATACGGCACTGCTCGACCTGGAGCAGCTCACCGACGAGGAGCTGCGCGCCATCTGCAAGAAATATTTGCTCATCGCCCAACATTCCCGCGAACAACTACGCGCAGGCGAGGAAGACACGCATATTCCGGCAGTGGAGCTGGATGGCTAATTGAACATTCTGATCAGATGGCTGACGCTGCCCAGCTCGTTGCCCATCCACACGCACAGCATGGTCAGCGGTATCATGCCGATCAGGCTGATCACGGTGTATTGCATGCAATCGAGCGAGGAAGCGCCCATGGCGTAATTCACCGTGGTTTCCGGCAGCGGCGCGAGGCGCGCCAGCAGCAGACCGACGCGCGGATGTTCCTCGAATTTCCTGAGCAGGACGGGCTGCGGCCGATGGCTGCGCTCCTGATGCACCAGATGCCGCACCAGCAGAAAAGCCGCCACCGCCACGGCAAGGCGGCAGAACGTCAGCAGCACCGTAGCTTCCCAGAAATCGTACGTAACGCCCGCCAGCAGCATGATCGCCATCGCCAGCGGCAGCCCCAGAAAAAGCACCAGCGCCAATACGCCTATATACGCCGCATAGCCCAGCAGCGGATGCGCGATACAGAATTTCTTGAATAGGATAAGCCACCCCTTGATCAGGCCCATATAGGGGTGAATCGCCGGCCAGAACGCATAATCCAGCGCGAAGAGGGCGACGGTAAATCCTATCAATATCCAGTATGGCCGCATAGGTTTTCCTCTAAACGGTAAAGCAACGATTGAGGTATAGGATAAAGCAAGCGGCGTAAGAATGCGCTCCGCAAGGGCAGTAAAAGGCGTAAGGGAACGATAAAGGGCTTTATCCTACGGGAAAGCGCAAGGTGAATACCGCGCCGCCGCCGCCGTCACAGTCGCCGACGCTCACGCTGCCTTCGAGGAGGCGCATGATCTCGCGGCAGATGGCAAGGCCCAGGCCGGTGCCCGCGTTCTTCGTGTCTTCCTTGACGAAGCGCGTGTATTTGGAAAAGATAGCCTCACGCTCCGATTCCGGAACGCCTGCGCCGTGGTCGCGGACGGTGATGAAGCAATGACCGAAATCGCCCCTTCCATATTCGATGTCGATGACCGAGGGCATGCCGCCGTAGCGCACGGCATTGTCAAGCAGCAGCAACACGGCGCGCTGGAGCAGCGTGGGATCGGTGGTGGCGGTCAGCGCGCCGGAAGCCGCATGCACGCTCACCCGGCTTTCGCGCAGGCGCAGGCTTAAGTGCGTCAGGCAGTCCTGCAGCAGCGCCCCGATATCGCACAGCTCGCGCTTGACCTTGACCTGATGGCTCTCGAGCTTCGCCATGTCGAGAATATTGGTGATGAAATTATCCAGCCGGTAGGCTTCCTGCAGCGCCGTATCGAGCAGGACCTGCCGCTTTTCCGGCGGGAGGCGATCCTGCATCTGCTCATGGATTTCCAGCGAGCCGATGATCGAGGCCAGCGGCGTTTTCAGATCGTGCGACACCGACGACATCATCTGCCGGTGGATGCGCTCGCGCTCGCGGCTGAAGGAGTCGGATGGTGTATTTTCATTGTCGAATTTTTTAAGCACCATGGCAGTAACGGCTTCAGGCCTCCTCCGACAACATTTTCATGGCTGTGGCAAGTTTTTTGCCCAGCGTCTCCTGATTGAAAGGCTTGGCGATGTAATCATCCATGCCGGTCGCCAGGCAGCGTTCGCGGTCGCCCGCCAGGGCATGCGCCGTCATGCCGATGATGAAAGCGGGCGGCTTGCCGGACTCCCGTTCATGCTCGCGTATCCGGCGCGTCGCATCGAAGCCGTTCATGCCGTACATCTGCACGTCCATCAGGATCGCTATATAGTCGCCGGTTTTTGCCTTATCGACTGCTTCGTGGCCGTCCTTCGCCAGGTCATAGGCATAGCCGAAATGCTCGAGATAGGTGCTGGCGACGAGTATGTTGGCCGCATAATCCTCCACCAGCAGTACGCGCGGCTGGCGGGAGCGCGGCCCCGCCTCCGCGACGGCGGATTCCTCCCCCACATCGTCCGTCCGCGCATCCTTTACCGCTTCCAGCGGCAGGCAGACGGTGAACGTGGAGCCTTTGCCGGGAGCGCTTTCGACTTCGATGCTCCCGCCCATGAGATCGGTAAGCATGCGCGTGATGGCGAGCCCCAGTCCCGTGCCGCCGTATTTGCGGTTGATCGACGTATCGGCCTGCACGAATTTCTGGAAGATGTCCTCCACCTTGTCCGGCGGAATGCCGATACCGGTATCCTGTACGGAGATGCGGACGTTATTGACCCCCATCACCGCCGAGGGCACGGAAGCAATGGAAATATGGATGCCGCCGCGCTCGGTGAACTTCACGGCGTTGCTGCAGAGGTTGGTGATGATCTGGCGCAGCCGCGTGGGATCGCCCACGAACCAGTGCGGACGGGCATATTCGGCGTCGGTGGTGAAGGTGAGGCCTTTCTCCTTGGTACGCAGCGACATCATGCTGATCACTTCCTGCATGATCTGGGTCAGGCAGAAGGGAATACGTTCCAGCTCGATGGTGCGGGCTTCGATCCGGGAGATATCGAGCAGATCGTTGATGAGCGCCAGCAGCGCATCGGCGCTGATCCGTAACGTGTTGATAAATTCCTTCTGTTTAGCGCTCAGCGGCTGGCTCAGGGCGAGGATGTTCGCCAGCCCGATCACCGCATTCATCGGCGTGCGTATCTCGTGGCTCATATTGGCCAGGAACTCGGTCTTGGCGATATTGGCCGCCACCGCCTGCTCCTTGGCCGCCTGCAATTCCTTATGAGTGCGTTTCTGCTCGGTGATGTCGCGCGCCACTTTCGACGCCGCTACGATACGCCCGTGCGCATCGCGCACGGGCGATATGGTGAGCGAAATATCGATCTCGCGCCCGTCCTTGGCGACGCGCACCGTCTCGTAATGCTCCACGCGCTCGCCGCGCTTCAGCCGGTCGATGATGTACCCTTCCTCCTGCTGCCGGTCGGGCGGGATCAGGCGCAGGATCGACTGGCCGATCATCTCCTCGGCGCTATAGCCGAAAAGCCGTTGCGCGCCGCTGTTCCACGACAGGATGCGGCCTTCGAGCGTCTTGCTCAGGATGGCGTCCTGCGAGGATTCGACGACGGCAGCCAGCAGCGCCTGCGCCTTTTCCTCCCGCGTGCGCTCGGTGATATCGCGGGTAAAGCAACGGATATAGACAAGCTTGCCGTCTTCCATCTGCGGATTGGAGCTGATCACCGCGTTCATGACCGATCCGTCCCTGCAACGAAGCCGCACTTCATAATCCTTCAGCGTCTCTCCCGCCTGCAGACGGCGCAGCATGGCTTCGGCAGCCCCGCTGTCGGCATGGAAATCGGCCACCGGCCGGCCAACATACTCGCTTTCCGCGTAACCCAGCAATTCCAGCTCGGCGGCATTCACCGCAAGAATCACGCCCTCCGGGCTGATGCGGTGAATAGGCACCGCCGCGTTCTTAAAGAAATCGATCAACTCACGCTCGCGCTTCAGCAGCGCTTTCTCCACCTCGCGGCGATGCATTATCTCGGCTTCCAGCAGCGATGCTTTCTGCTGCATCTGCATGAGCGCCGCAACGGGAGCGGGCGCCTGCTCCCCCGGCATCACCGCGCCATGCAGGGCGCATACGTGTTTGAGGTCTTCGCCGCTGTCCGCGCCCGAGAACGCCTGCAGAGGATAAGCGCAATAGAGCGAGAGAGGATGTCCCCTGCCCGCCTCGTTCCACAACTCTTCTATACGGATCGCCGCCTGCTTATTGCCTTTTTCCCACAGCAGCGCCACCATCTCGCCGAACGCCCGCAGATGCCCGTGTTTTCCGATCATTTTCGTCACATAGCCGCCGACGAGTTCCCGGAAACGCTGTGGGTCGGGCCGGTCGCCGTCCATAAGGCCCGCCAGGGTTTCCTTCGCATCGAGAGCGACATATTGGGCGGATGCCTTCGCCCGATGGAGATCGATGCCCTGCGCTTCGATCCGTTTTTCAATAGCGGCGCGATGCGCGGCCGTGGCAACGATCAGGCCGCCCTCGCCTTTGGCCAGCCCTTCGGCCATGAATTCCGCCACCGCGTCGGTCAACACCTGATGGTTATCATAAAACTGCACGAAATGCCCGGATTTGTTCATCTCCTGCCAGTCTACGCGAGGGCGCTGAGCGGATGGCTTAAGCGCTTCCAGATCCTCATGACGGTAGATACGGTAGCCGTTGACGGGATGACGCATGGGCTTGAGCTTGCCAGTCTTGTCCCAGTTGCGCAGCGTCCAGCTGCTGACGCCGAGATAGGCAGCCGCTTCATGCACCGTAAGAAATTCCGCCAGCTTCGCTTTGATCGCAGAACGCATGAATATACCAAAAAATACCGTTGCAGAACCTTAGTAAACCTTAGGAAGCCCTAGATGGCATAAAAAGTCTATTAGTATCTTATTAAGATTAGGCAGTGCTGCGCTGGCGTGTGGCCACACGCTTGGCCGTATTTTAAAAAATACTCCCATGAGATCACCTCTGGTGTTTTTTATCTGCTAAAGTATTTTTTCATGTTTGATTACAATAATGTAATTGAATTTTTTAATGTTTTTCATTGCACCCCCATGGCGGCGGCGTAGCGTCATGGGCGCTGACCGCCGCAAACAGCCGGCTTGGCCAAAAAGGCAGAAATAAAAGAATATTTGCAGGTTAGGCATTCTTTCGATAACTTGCGTAAACTAATTTTAATGGATCGGCATGACCCAGGCTCATTCGGCACCCGCTTCCGCTCCGCTGCAACAGGCATTGCAAAAATGCCGCGGCGCGTTCTGGTATGCGGCGCTGTTCAGCCTGTGCATCAACCTGCTGGCGTTGCTGTCGTCGCTATATTCGATGCAGGTGCTCGACCGCGTGCTCTCCAGCCGTAACCTGAACACGCTGCTGATGCTGTCGCTGCTGATGATAGCTGCCATCGTGTTCCAGAACCTGTTCGCCGCCGTGCGCACCCTGATCCTCGACCATACGGGCGCCTGGCTCGAGCGCACGCTGGGGCCGGATCTGCTGTCGCAGTCCATCGTCATGACCGCCGCCGGAAAACCGGCCAGCGCCTCGCAGCAGCAGCGCGACCTGGCGGCCTTGCGCCAGTTCGTCACCGGCGTGGGCATCGTCACGCTGTTCGACGCGCCGTGGTCGGTGGTGTATCTGCTGGTCGTGTTCGCCATCAGCGTGACGCTGGGGTGGGTGACGGCCATGGGCTGCGTGCTCATGCTGATGCTGGCGCTGCTCACCGAATACGCCACGCGCGCGTCGGCCAAGCGGGCGCAGAGCGTCCACTTGCAGAACCTGAATTTCGCCGACGCCGCCATGCGCAGCGCCGACACCATCGAGGCGATGGGCATGTGGCCCGCCCTGCTGGCGCGCTGGCAGCGGCAGTTCGAGGAAAGCCAGACGCTGCAGCAGCAGCTCGGCAACCGCTCCGCCGTGCTGCAGACCATCAGCCGCACGCTGCGCATGACGCTGCAGATCGGCATCACCGGCATCGGCGCGTGGCTCGCCATCGACAATCTGCTGACGGCGGGCGGCATGATCGCCGCTTCGATCCTTGCCGCGCGCGCTTTCGCGCCGTTCGATAACGCTGTCGTCTTCTGGAAACAGTTCGTCACCGCGCAGGGCGCCTATCAGCGGCTCCAGCAAGCTCCGCAACGCATGGCCGCACGCGGCGAAATGCAGCTGCCCGCCGCCAAGGGGATGTTGCAGGCGGAGCGGGTAACGTACCAGCTATCGCCGTCGGTGCCGCCCATCCTGCGCCAGGTGGAATTCCTGCTGCCTGCGGGCGAGAGCCTAGGCGTCATCGGGCCGAGCGGGGCGGGCAAATCGACGCTGGCGCGGCTGCTGACCGGTGTACTCACCCCGACGCAGGGCCATGTGCGGCTCGACGGCAACGACGTCGCCACCTGGGGACGCGCCAGCCTGGGGCCGATGCTGGGCTACCTGCCGCAGCACGCCGACCTGCTGGCGGGCACCATCCGCGACAATATCGCCCGCATGCAGCCGGACGCTTCACCGGAAGCCATCATCGAAGCGGCGACGCTCGCGCATGTGCATGAATTGATCCAGCGGCTGCCGATGGGGTACGACACGCTATGGTCGCCCGCCAATCCCACCCTGTCGCCGGGGCAGAAGCAGCGCATCGCGCTGGCGCGGGCGCTGTACGGAAATCCGGCGCTGGTCATCCTCGACGAGCCGAACCTGCATCTGGACGGGGAAGGCGAACTGGCGCTGATCGCCACGCTCGGGCAACTGGCGCTCAAGCGCATCACCACCGTCGTCATCGCGCATAAGCCGTCACTCATCGAATGCATGGATCATCTGCTGGTCTTACGCGGCGGCGCGGTCGAGAAATTCGGACGGCGCGATCAGGTGATGCAGCTTTACGCGCGCGCGCAACCGCAGGTGCAGGTCCAATGAAATTCTCCCGGCAGCATCTGCGGCAGGCGCTGAACTTCCTGCGGCCCGGCGGCAGGGTGATCGAACGCTGGGCGCGGCGGCTGCCCGGCTCGGAAGAAAACGCAGGCACGGCGGCGGCGGCGGCGCAGCGGACGATCCGCGGCGGCCTGTGGCTGACGGCGGTCGTGTTCGGCGTGTTCGGCCTCTGGGGCGGACTGGCGCCGCTCGACAGCGCCGCCGTCGCTCCCGGCCAGGTGGTGTTCGACTCCAACCGCAAGACCATCCAGCATCTGGAGGGCGGCATCGTCGAGGAGATTCTGGTGCGCGAAGGCCAGAGCGTCGAGGCGGGCCAGCCGCTGCTGCGCCTACGCGGCACGGCGTTCAAATCAAAACTGGCGACACTGCAGACGCAATATTTCACCGCACAGGCGACACAGGCACGGCTGAAGGGCGAGCAGGCGCTGCTCGACACGCTGGAATTCCCCGTCGAGCTGACGGAGGCGGCGAAAAACGATCCGGAAAAACAGGAGGCGCTCGCCGGGCAGCAACGGCTGTTTTCCTCCCGCCGCCAGGCGTATGCGGCGCAGATCGCCAGCCTCAATGAAAAAATCGAGGAATATAAGCACGACATCGACGGCTTCACTACGCAGGAGCGCGCCGGAACCACGCAGCTCAGCCTGCTGGACGAGGAAATCGCCAGCACGCAGCGCCTGTTCGCCAAGGGCTATGCCTCCAAGCCGCGCCTGCTGGCCTTGCAGCGGCAAGCGGAGGACATACGCGGCCAGCGCGGCCAGCACCGCGCCGCGATAGCGCACACCCGGCAGAGCATCGCCGAAACCCGCCATCAGATCGCCGCCGCCGAGCAGGACATGCTGGCGCGCACCGCCTCCGAGATCAAGGACACGCAGGCCTCGCTGGCCGATCTCGGCGAGCAGTTACGCACTTCCGCCGATGCGGTGGAGCGCATCACCGTTAGCGCGCCCATCGCCGGGTATGTCACCGGCCTTGGCGTGCATACCGTCGGCGGCGTCATCACGCCGGGAGAGAAGCTGATGGACATCGTGCCCGCCTCGGACAAGCTCATCGTCGAGGCGCAGGTGTCGCCGCAGGACATCGACGTGGTGCATTCCGGCCTCAAGGCGCATATCCGGCTGTCGGCCTACCGCGCGCGCTGGGTGCCGTCCATCGAGGGCAAGGTGGTCACCGTATCGGCCGACCGCATGACCGACAGCCGCAACCAGGCCAGCTATTTCCTGGCGCGCATCGAAGTCGATCCCGAGCAGTTCAAGCATCTGCCCAACATCTCGCTCTATCCGGGCATGCCCGCCGAGACGCTGATCATCACCGGCGAACGCACGCTGCTCGACTACCTGTTGATGCCGATCGCCGAAGCCACCCGCAAAGCCTTCCGCGAGGACTGAGCCGATGACGCTGCGCCGCGCCCTTCCCTGCCTGCTGCTCGCCGCCTGCGCCGCCGGTGAGAATTATCATCCGCCCGCGCCGTCCGTTGCCGACCGGTGGAACACCGCACCGACGGTCAGTGCGCCGCAGAAGCAGATGCTGCCGCTGATGCCGTGGTGGGCGGGCTTCGGCGACGCCGCACTGCCGGAGCTGCTGCACAAGGCGCTGGCCAATAACAACGACCTGAAAATAGCACAGGCGCGCATCCGCGAGGCGCGCGCCAACGAGCGCGCGGCCTTCGCCAGTCTGCTGCCGCAGATCGACGCCTCGGGCAACGTGACGCGGCAGACCGTGCCCGTATCCGTGGGCAAGGCCAAGGACACGCTGGCGCAGGCGGGCGCGCGCGGCGCCTGGGCCATAGACCTGTTCGGCGGCGGGCGGCGGCGCGACGAGGCGGCGCAGGCGGCGCTGGAGCAGGCGCTGGCCCAAGGCGATAACGCCCGACTGCTCCTGCTGGCCGAAGTGGCGCATAATTACGTCCAGTGGCGCAGCGGGCAGCAGCAGTATCTCATCACCGTGCAGAACATGGACCTGCAGATGGAGACGCTGGAAGGCACCTGGGAGCAGCGCAAGGAAGGCGACACCACCGAGCTGGAAGTGGCCCGCGCCCAGGCGCAGGTGGGGCTCACCGGCGCGCGGCTGCCGCAGATACGCACCGCCATGGCGGCGGCGCTCAACCGCCTGAGCACGCTTACGGGCGAACCGGTGGCGCGGCTGGAGCCGCTGATCGACGCCCCCGCCCCCATCCCGGCCATGCCGCCGCAGCAGGTGCTGGCGACGCCGCTGCAGGCCATCGCCTCCAGGCCGGACGTGCGCGCCGCCGAGCGGCGGCTGGCGGAAACCACGGCGCTGACCGGCGAGGCGACGGCGCAACTGCTGCCGCATCTCAATCTCGAAGCATTTCTCGGCACGCAGCATTCCAACCTGTACGCCCCGCTGTCGCCGTGGAACGTGGCGCTGACCGGGCTGATGCCCATCCTCGATTTCGGACGCCTGCGCGCGCAGGTGGACGCCGCCGACGCCCGCCAGCAGCAGGCCTTCTTCCAGTATCAGCAGACCGTGCTGCTGGCGCTCGAGGAAATCGAGAACGCGTTGGCCGCCTATCTCAACGAGCAGCAGCGCATGGACACGCTGGATAACGTGGCGGCGGAGCAGGCACGCGCGGTGGACGTCGCACGCGAACAGTACAAGGCGGGGCTGGCGACGCAGCTCGACCTGCTGGTGGCGGAAGGCAACAAGCTGGACGCGGAGAGCGCGCTGGCGCAGTCGGAAGCGGCGGTGAGCGACAACCTCATTCTGCTGTATCGCGCGCTGGGCGAACAGGCGCAGACGCAAAGCGCCATGCCCGCTTCCGACAAATCGGTTGACGCAGGTAAATAAAGCATTAAGGTCGACGTATCTTCTTAGGGAATGGAGATGTGCATGCCGCGACGTACCTCCGCAGTGAACCTCCCGCTAACCTCCCCCGCTTCGCGGCGCTTTCCCCTATTTTCTCCCGCCATGCCCGGAGCCCGCCATGGCTGAACAGCCTCCCGTTCCTCCGACGATGGCCCATATGCTGGGCGAGATGGTGTGGGTGATGTCGCAGTCGCCGGTGTATAAGCGCATGGCCATCGGCGATCTCGAATGGATGCTGATGCCGCCGATGCTGCTCAACCAGTACCGCGTGTTCCACGCCGGGGCGCAGCCGGTGGGCTTCGCGCTGTGGGCGCAGCTGTCGGAGGCGGTCGAGAAGCGCCTCAACGAATCGGTGACCGCCGGAAAAACCCTGCGGCTGGAGCCGAAGGACTGGAACTCCGGCGACCGCCTGTGGCTGATCGAACTCGTCTGCCCCGCCGCCAACACCCAGAACCAGCTGAACCAGAAACTCGTCGCCGACCTCGCCAACACCGTCTTCAAAAACAAACCCTTCTCCTTCCACCAGATCCAGGCGGGCGGGAAGGAAGGGAGGAAGGTGACGGTGAATGGGGGGGCGGCAGATTCACCGTTAACAGTGCAATGAGCATAATAGGAAAATTGGTTGTTTATTTTTGTGCATTATTTACCGGTATGACAAACATCCCAAATTTTCCCAATTCATACGCTGAGAATAATACCGAATTTACATTCAATACTTATAAAACCGCAGAAGAAGCACGGACAGCCCTACTTCACTTACACCCAATCGGAAGTTCAACGCAGGCCCTATTAAATAGGCTGGAAAAACTAGGAACTCCCAACCCAAACGGCTATTCAGGCGCTACCTATAACTACCGGAAAAAGACGGATACGGAGATTGTTTTTCATTACATAGAAAAAAGTAAAAACGTAATATCGCTGGTAATCGTTGAATGGAATGTAAATATAGCCAACCAAGATGATCGTATTAGAGCGGTAGAGATAAAACGTGAATTAACAGGCCTCTGATAGTTCAGAAAGGAACCGTATGACCACCGCAGAGATTGATTTACGTGCCAAGGTTATTGGCGATATAGGCCTGAATTATTACCATTTGTTTATTGTATATAAGCTTACTTTCGATGACGGGCATTCCTTAGAATATATTATGCGGGGCGGTCCAAATCCTCCGTCGGGTACAGATCCGGGTCTTTTGGCTGCGCTTCCTGAAATATCAGGCGGAACCAGCGCTTACTCGGCAGGGAATCCACTATCCTACGCAGGCAGTCCCTTCGGAAATATTATTACGACTCAAAATGTCTATGATCAAAATAGTATAGACTGGGATCCCAATGCGCGCTCGGTGACTATTATTAGCGGTACGCAAGCTGAAATAGAGCCGTATTTTCTCAAATTAGACGACGAGATGCACGCCATTGATCAAGGCGACTATCGCTACAACCCGGTGCATGACAATAGTAATACGGTTGCTTACCAATCCTTGATAAACGTAGGATTGCACCCCACCCTACCTACTGACGCCAATGGTAAGCCAGTCTTTGCGCCGGGATATGATTCCAATTTCCAAACACCATTACAAGAACTGGGGGATTTCTTAAGCAGCGCCAGCAGTGATGTAGTAACGTGGGCAGAGCATCAATTAACTTACCTTGGCGCAAGCGTACGCGAATTAATCAATATACTAAATCCTATAAGCGATGCTTACGGCGCGGAAATATATGGAGTGGGCATTCCCGGGTTTAATAACTCCAGTGATGATGGTTCAATCTTTGTAAATTTCCCTCCGTATGTAGCTGCTGATCCAGGCGCCAATCTTCTGCTTCCTATTCAAAGATACGCCGATAGAGGGGCCATCATAGTTCAAATGGGAACGCGTGCTGATGGATCGCAATTCCTTTTAGAAGTTAGAAATACGAATCAATTTACGCTCAAAACAGGCATACAAGATCAAAATGGCAATTTTGTAACGTTAATAGAAGAAGAATTCTATGCCACGGCCGATGAAAAGGTAACCAGGGTTTATGATGCATTTGATGCTAACGGTCACCCCATAGGCAGTCCAAAAATCAATGTACAGTCCCCCACCAATCTCATCACCTTCTCCCAGATCGGCAGCGTATTCGGCTCCGTATTGGCGGGGTATTTTGCGCATGGGGATGCACTGGCGCACATCGCACTCGATACCGTTTTTGAAACCACGCTGAAGACTATCGGCTCCACCATCGACCTTTACGGCAGCGCGCATGCGGTGGCCGGCGGCGGTAATGCGCCGCTGTCGCTGGAGAAGGCATGGGACTTCTCCGTTGCGCATGCAGGCCAAACAGCCTTTTCCACCTTCGAGAATATCGGCGCGGGCACCATCGCCTCGTTGCTGACCGTCGATCTCATGCAGAAGCTGGGAGTCACTGGGCTGCCGGGACAGGTAGCATCTTCGCTGGCCAACACGGCCTTTAAGACAGTATTCACTAATGTCCTGAACGGCGGTATCAGCCACTGGTCGGACGGAGTGCTCGATTTCAAAGGTTTCGAAGCCTCCATTGGCGCAATGTTCGGCAGCTACCTCGCCTCCCAGATTCACCTCCCTGAAACCGTCCTCGGCCAGCTCGGGTCGTCGATCGGGGGCAGCATCGGGGGGATCATCGCCGGCAATATCGTTGCCAGCATCAGCTCGCAGGTCGGCGCCGTGCTGGGCTCGGTGCTGCCTATCATCGGTTCGGCGATCGGGGCGTTTATCGGGTCGTTTGTCGGCGGGCTGATCGGCGATCTGTTCGGCGATCACGACACGCCGCGCGCCGGGGCGACCGTCAGCTTCGACCCGCTGTCGAACACATTCTTCGTCTCCGGCGCATGGGAGCTGGACGACGGCTCGATCACCGCCGCCAAAACCATGGCGCAGGCGGCCGCCGACGGCTTCAACTCCATCTTCAAGGCCATCCACGGCACGGTGCTCAATCCGGCGTCGGTCATCGGCGGCACCTATGGCCATCTGGAGAACAGCCCGGTCTACTGGGCCAATGCGGGCGTGTCGGTCCCCTTCGCCAATCCGGCCGATCTCATCAGCTACGGCGTCATCCAGGGCGTCCACAACGTGCAGATCGCGGGCGGCGACATCATCGCCAAACGCGCCTTCTATGCGACGCTCGACCAGGTATCCTTCGGCACGGCGGGCTCGGGCGGCACCATCCCGGTCAATAACGGGCTGGGCGCCATGACGGGCAATCTCGCCATCGCCGCCGAGTACGAGCAATATATCGAAAACGCAGGCGTCATCAATTCCATGATCGCCGCCAACCCCGACTCGGCCTTCGCCGCCGGGTGGATCATCACCATCGCCCAGGCCAGCGCGCTCGGCCTCGACCGCCGCCACGCCTCCGACTGGTTCGGCGGCTGGCAGGGCTACCTCAAGGATCACCAGCTCCGCGCCGCCGACATGACGTTCGATCTGAAGAACCACGACCGCGTCATGGAAGGCAAGACCACCGCGGGCGCCGCCGCGCCCGAAATCCACGACACCATCAATGCGAACGCCAAGGAAGTGTTCACAGGGGGCAGTGCCAACGCGCGCATCGACATCCACGACGGCGTTGTCACCACGCTGGACGGCTTCAGCGCCGAACACGTGACCAGGGGCGACAGCATCGCCATCGCGCCCTATATCATCGGCGGCAGCGGCAACGACATCGTATTCGCGGGCGATCAGGGCGCGGACGTCCTCGGCGGCGGCGGCAACGACCTGCTGGTCGGCGGCGCGCTCGACGACTGGATGTTCGGCGGCGACGGCGACGACAAACTGGTGTCGGGCGGCGGCGATGGCAATTACCTGGCGGGCGAAACGGGCAACGACACGCTCATCGGCGCCAACGGCTCGGACTGGCTGGAAGGCGGCGCAGGCGACGACGCCCTCACCGGCGGCAAGGGCGACGACCTCCTGAATGGCGGCGCCGGCACCGACCGCATCGACGGCGGCGAGGGCAGCGATACCTATATCTACACCCGGGGCGGCGGCGTCGATTACATCAAAGACAGCGGCGCGGGCACCGATAGCGATACGCTGAACCTGAAAGACATCGCGCTCCGCCAGCTCGGCATTTACTTCTCCTCCTCCGACGACGACGTGATGATCACCATCGGCAATCCTGCCGACGGCAACTGGGTCGTACTCGACGAAGCGGCATTCGACAAATTCCAGACCGTCGAGAAAATCATTCTCGCCGCCGGACTGCCGTTCAGGCTGGCCGGTGTCATTTCCGTCATCAACGCACTGACGCCCGGGCATTCCAATGCCACCGCCCCCAGCGAGCTTACCCTGACGCTGTCCAATCTGCTCGGCATGGCGCAACTGGCGGGCGCGGCGGGCGGCACCGTCAACGGTAGCGCCGTCGGCGAAACGCTGAACGGCACATCCTTCGACGATACGCTGAACGGCATCGGCGGCACCGATACGCTGGCGGGCGGCTTCGGCTCCGACATCTACACATTCACCGCGGGCGCCGCCAACCACGTCATCATTTCCGAGAACGGCTTCAGCCAGGATATCGACCGCGTCGACATCGATCCCGCCCTCTCCCAAAGCGGCATGACCATCACCCGCGGCTCCTATAACAGCGGCGCCATCACGCTCAATTTCGGCGGCAACGGCACGCTGACCGTCCTCGGCGTCGATCAGGGCGCGGCGGCGACCGTGGAAGATATCCACTTCGCGGGCGGCGGCTCGCTCACTACCCAGGACCTCATCAACAAATACCTGGCCGGAACCACGGGCAACGACACCCTGCAGGGCTTCCATACTGACGACGTCATCAACGGCGGCAACGGCAACGATACGATTACCGGCGGCGGCGGAAACGACCTGCTCTCCGGCGGCAGCGATGACGATACGTTCGTCTATAACGCCGGGGACGGCAACGATCTGATCTACGAAGCGGGACTCTCCCTGCCCAATGCCGACAAACTCCTCTTCACCGGCATTACCGCTTCGGAGATCAACATCTCCCGGGACAACAGCGATTACAACGACATCCTCATCACCTTCGCCAACCATACCGGGTCGATCCGCATTAACGACCAGCTGGGCTTCTATTACGGTATCGAGAACGTCCAGTTCGCCGACGGGCCGCTGTGGAACCAGCAGGCGCTGGAAAATGACTATCTTACCAAGCATTCCACCGCGGGCAACGATGCGCTCTACGGCAGCCGCTTCAACGATACGATGAGCAGCCTCGGCGGCAACGACGCGCTGTTCGGCAATGAAGGCAACGATACGCTCACCGGCGGCGCGGGCGACGATGTATTAGCTGGCGATTCGGGCGAAGATACGTATGTCTATAACCCCGGCGACGGCAACGACCTGATCTACGAGGCGGTCGTTTCCTTACCGGGCGCGGATAAACTCCTGTTCGGCGCAGGCATCGCTGCCGCCGAAATCAACATCTCGCGCGACAATAGCGATTACAACGATGCGCTCATCACCTTCGCCAATCATGCCGGGTCGATCCGGGTGAACGACCTGTTTGGATTTTATTACGGCATCGAACTCATGCAGTTCGCCAATCTGACGTGGAACCAGGCGGCCATCGAAAGCGACTATCTGGCCAAGCATTCCACCGCGGGCAACGACGTGCTCTACGGTGGCATCCAGAACGACACGATCAGCAGCCTCGGCGGCAACGACGCTCTCTTCGGCCACGACGGCAACGATACGCTTACCGGCGGCGCGGGCGACGATATCCTCGCGGGCGATGCGGGCGACGATACGTACGTCTATAACACCGGCGACGGCAACGACCTGATTTATGAAGCCCTGGTCGCTTCTCCCGGTGCGGATAAAATCCTGTTCGGCGAAGGCATTGCAGCTTCGGAGATCAATATTTCGCGCGACCACAGCGATTTCAACGACGCCATCATCACTTTCGTGGACCATGCCGGGTCGATCCGGGTGAACGACCTGTTCGGCTTTTACTACGGCATCGAAAACATGCAGTTCGCCGACGGCACGCTATGGAACCAGGCGGCCATCGAGAACGCCTACCTGGCCAAGCATTCCACCGCAGGCAACGATGTGGCCTACGGCAGCATTCTCAATGACGTCATGAACGGCGGCGCGGGCAACGACACGCTGTTCGGCCACGACGGCAACGACACCATCACCGGCGGTACGGGCGACGACGTGCTGGCCGGAGGCAGCGGCGACGATACGTATGTCTACAATGTCGGCGACGGCAACGATATCATCAACGACGCCATCGTCAGCTCGCCTGCGGCAGACACCATTCTCTTCGGCGCGGGTATCGCCGCGTCAGAAATCCGCATTACCCGCGACAACCGGCAACCGGACAATGCCGTCATTACTTTTGCCAACCATGCCGGGTCGATCCGTGCGGATAATCTTTTCAATTTCTACTACGGTATCGAGCGATTCCAATTTGCCGACGGCACGGTGTGGAACCAAAGCGCTATTCTGGCAGCAACCCAGAATCAGACGGTACTTCAGGGCACCAACGCTACCAACACCCTGACCGGAACTACGGGTGCCGACGCGCTTTACGGACTGGACGGCAACGATACGCTGACCGGCGGCGCGGGCAACGACCATCTGGAAGGCAACTTCGGCAACGATACGTACATCGTCAATCTCGGCGACGGGCGCGATACCATCTTTGACAACGGCTATGTCGGCGATACCGATACACTGGCCTTCGGCGCAGGTATCACTGCCGCCAGCATCAAGATAAGCGAGGACACCACCGGCCGCGACAACTGGCTGCTGACGCTGAACGATAGTAATTCGGTGCTGCTGCAAGGGTTCAGCCGCTCCTACAACACCATCGACAGGATCACCTTCGCCGACGGCACCGTCTGGACGCGCGCCGATCTGGCCGCCAGGCTGCTGACCGCCGCCGCCGCGACACCGGACATACTCTACGGTACGGACCTCAACGATACCGTCAACGGCGGTGCGGGCGATGATGCGCTCTATAGCGACGACGGCAACGATACACTCTTCGGCGGGCGCGGCAACGACCGGATGGAAGGCAACTTCGGCAATGATACGTACACCGTCAATCTCGGCGACGGGCGCGATACCATCTTCGACAACGGCTATCTCAGCGATACCGACACGCTGGTCTTCGGCGCGGGCATCACCGCCGCCAATATTAAAATAAGCCAGGACGTTACCGTTCCCGCTAACTGGCTGCTGACGCTCGACGACAGCAATTCGGTGCTTCTGCAGGATTTCAGCCGCTTCAGCAATACCATCGATAAAGTTACCTTCGCCGACGGCACCGTCTGGACACGCGCCGATCTCGCCGCCAGATTGCTGACAGCGGCGGCGGCTTCTTCCGATATACTCTACGGCACCGACCTCAACGACACCATCAACGGCGGCGCGGGCGACGATGCGCTCTATGGCGGCGAAGGCAACGATACGCTCTTCGGCGGGCGCGGCAACGACCGGATGGAAGGCAACTTCGGCAATGATACGTACACCGTCAATCTCGGCGACGGGCGCGATACCATCTTCGACAACGGCTATCTCAGCGATACCGACACGCTGGTCTTCGGCGCGGGCATCACCGCCGCCAATATTAAAATAAGCCAGGACGTTACCGTTCCCGCTAACTGGCTGCTGACGCTCGACGACAGCAATTCGGTGCTTCTGCAGGATTTCAGCCGCTTCAGCAATACCATCGATAAAGTTACCTTCGCCGACGGCACCGTCTGGACACGCGCCGATCTCGCCGCCAGATTGCTGAACGCCGCCGCCGCGACGCCGGACATACTCGACGGCACGGACCTCAACGACACCATTAACGGCGGCGCGGGCGACGACGCCCTCTACGGCGAGGAAGGCAACGATACCCTCATCGGCGGCATCGGCAACGATCACCTCGAAGGCCGCTCCGGCAACGATACCTACGTCTTCAATCTCGGCGACGGGCGCGATACGCTCTACGACAACGGCTATATCGGCGACACCAATACGCTGGCGTTCGGCGCGAGCATACTGGCTTCTGACATCCATGTCGTGCGCGACACCAACAGCCTGAGCGACCTGTTGCTGTCCGTCGGCGACGGCAGCGATTCGATCCTCATCAAGAACTTCGCCGCCATCAACGCCTTCACCTTCGCCGACGGCACCGTCTGGAACACCGCCGAAGTCACGCGCCTGGCGGGCAACACCGACCCGCTGCACTACCAACCGCCCGCCACCACCGGCGACGACGTGCTGACCGGCACCGCCGCCAACGACACGCTGCTGGGCGCGGAAGGCAACGACATGCTGCACGGCGGCAGCGGCTCGGATACCTATGTCTACGCCCTGGGCGACGGCCGCGACACCATCTACGACGCCAGCGCTCCGGCGGGCGATATCGACGTCCTCACCTTCGGCGCGGGCATCACCGCCAATAACGTCGGCGTAAACGTGTCCACCACCGATGCCCATGACCTGATCCTCACCATCGGCCAGACCGGCGGCTCGGTCTATCTCGATCAGCAATTGGCCGGCCACGGCATCGAGAAAATCCAGTTCGCCGACGGCACCGTATGGAACGCCGACGCCACCGGCATGTTCTCCACCGGCAGCGGCAGCCATCTGATCATCGGCACCCAGATGGCCGATACGCTGACCGGCGGCAGCGGCAACGACACGCTGCGCGGCAACGACGGTTCGGACCTCTATACTTACGGCGCCAACGCCGGGTCGGACGTCATCTTCGACAGCGGCACCGACGGCGCCATCGACCGCCTCTTCCTCGCCGCCGTCACGCCCGCCGGAGTGACTTTCGGCGTCGACCGCAACAACGCCGCCATGATCCTGCGCATCGGCGCCAACACCCTCACTCTCCAGGGCCAGATCGACGGCAGCGGCCAGGGCATCGAGCGCCTGATGTTCTCCGACGGCACCCAGTGGACGGACCGCGACCTGACGCAGGCTTATATCGCGGGCGCCACCACCTCCGGCAACGATACCATCGAAGGCTTCACCGGCGGCGACACGTTCGGCGGCAGCACAGGCAACGACGTGCTGTCCGGCGGCGGCGGGTCGGATAGCTATAACATCGACATCAACCAGGGCAGCGACACCATCGCCGAGCAGGGCTATGCGGGCGATACCGACCAGATCGTCTTCGCTTCCGCCATCCTGCCGTCGCAGCTTGTCGTCGGACGCGACGCAGGCGCGGATGCCGACCTGCTGCTCTCTTTCGCAAGCGCGCCGGGCAGCCTGCGGTTGCAGAACCAACTGGCCGGGGGCGGCAGCGGCATCGAGAACTTCGTCTTCGGCAACGGAACCGTCTGGCACATGAGCGACCTGCTGCAAAGCTATTTCACGCATGCCGCCACCGCCGGCGACGACATCATCGACGGGTTCCTTACCTCCGACACCATCCACGGCAACGGCGGCAACGACACCATCACCGGCGGCGCCGGGGACGATATGCTGTTCGGCGACGCCGGAAACGATAACCTCAACGGCGGCTTCGGCAACGACACGCTGCGCGGCGGCGACGGCATCGACACGCTCGACGGCTTCCTCGGCGACGACATGCTCTACGGCGAGGCCGGAAACGACACGCTCTACGGCCGCGACGGCGACGACCTGCTGTCCGGCGGCACGGGCGCGGACACCATCGACGGCGGCGAAGGCCTCAATACCCTCTCCTATGCCGGATCGGTCGCCGCCGTCAGCGCCAATCTGGCGACGCACGTCTTCACCGGCGGCGATGCTGCGGGCGACGTCGTCACCAACATGCAGAACCTCATCGGCTCGGATTTCAACGACAGCCTGACCGGCGACGCCGCGGCCAACATCCTCATCGGCGGCAAGGGCGCCGACCTGCTGACCGGCGGTCAGGGCGCGGATATTTTCATCTACCAGACCGCCGCCGATTCAGGCCTCGGCGCGGGCAACCGCGACGTCATCGCCGATTTCAGCCAGAGCGACGGCGACGTCATCGACCTCTCCCCGCTGGACGGCGACCTGATCTACAAGGGCAACAGCGTGTTCGACGGCACAGACAAGGAGGTCATCTACCTCCAGACCGGCGGCAACACGGTGGTACAGATGGACAGCAACGGCGACAGCCACGCCGACTTCGAAATCCAGCTCACCGGCCTGCATACGCTGACGCAGCATGATTTTGTGCTATAGGCTGCCCGCTTCCTTAAGTTCTCGGCAGACGGGTCTTTACGCCTCAAGGATGGCCCGCCATCCGAAGCGTTAGCGCCGGATGGTGCTGCTGAGAGGAATCGGACCTCCGACCCCGTCATTACCAATGACGTGCTCTACCACTGAGCTACAGCAGCGTATCCAAATCGCAGAGCCGGGAAAGTGCCATAGCGGGGCAGACATGGCAAGCGTTTGATGGGAAATTTCCCGCATGACGATTAAATAATTGCTAAAATGACCGTTTTTTGGCATAGTATTTTTCCCTTTTTAACCTGTAAGGACCTATGCCCACCTCCTCCGCGCCGGATACCGCAGCTGCCGCTAAAGATGAGAAAAAGCGCGCACGCCTGGCCAAGGCGCTGAAAGCCAACCTGAAACGGCGCAAAGCATTGCCCCCCAAACAGAAAAACGGGTAGCGCGCATGTGGTTCAGGCACGGGGACAAAAAAGAGAAAAAGAAAGCCCAGAATAAGAAAAACCGCTTCCAGCAGGAGTTGTTTCAATGGCTCCGGCTCAAGCGCGCGGAAGAGCAGCGCGTCAAGGACATCGAAAAAGCCCAGCATCCCAAGGCCGTGGAAAGAGCGCCCGATGAGGTCAACGATAAGGTGGCCGTCATCCGCAATCGCCTGACCGGACAGAAGCGCGTCTCCCGCGAGCGCTGGAACCGGTTTGCCGGGACGAGCGGCGGCGGCGGGCGGGGGTTGTAATTATCTCTTGCGCAAAGCGTAGAAATAACTAATCGTTAATTTTTATTTCTATGCGGAGTATCGTATGCCCTTTGCTAATAGAACCAATAGAATAGCCTCAGAAAAAATCCTGGATCAGCAAGCGCGGAAAGAGTTATGCCGCCTGCTGGAAGGTAAACCATCCGACTATGGTGCCGTCTATCACAGAAAAGGGAATGTTGCCCATCTCCGGATAAATAATGTTCGGGATGTTTTGACACATGCAATTTCGGATACTTTTTATGCGATGCTTGAGAAAAAGAGCATACAACAACGTCTGAGTGAAGATGCTATCAGCTCCGCAGGCGGGTATTGCGCTACGGGATCAGACCATGGATGCGACTATTTCGTCATCCGCAATTATGATCTTGGTATCATACTGCACGATCTCCAGAGACAGACCGGGCAGACCAGATAAGGCGGGGATAGTTATACCCTCCCCCTTCGAAGGAGGAGGGTATGTTAGCTATTCCAGCGGTCGTTCGGATGGCCGCTCCTGCTGCAGCGCCTTGGCCAGCCGTGCCAGGTTGGTGAATTCGGCGCGGTAGCCGAATTCGTCCTTTCCGCGCGCGCCGTCGGCCAGGGAGATCACCTCGTCGTAGCGGTAATTGCCCAGATGCGTGTCGCCCTTCAGCAGCTGCCCGAAGGCGGCCACCGCCGTGGCGAAGCGCGTATCCTCAGGCGCATTGGCGATGTCCTTCACTTCCTGCGCGGCGCCGATGGGCGTGGTCAGCAGCTTGCTACGCTCCTCGCCGGGCAGCTTGTAGCGGATCTTGAGGAAGGCGTATTCGCCGCTGAAGGCGCTCTTGTCTTCCGGTTGCGCCGCGGGCTTGCCGTAGCGCAGCTCGTCCACCGGCTTGTTCCTGGCCGAGGCGGGCGTGATCTCGTAGATGGCGGTCACGGCATGGCCGGAGCCGACTTCGCCCGCATCGACCTTGTCGTTGTTGAAATCCTCGCGGTTGAGCAGGCGCGATTCATAGCCGATCAGCCGGTATTGCGACACGGCGGCGGGATTGAACTCCACCTGAATCTTGACGTCGCCCGCGATGGTGAACAGCGTCGAGCCCGCCTCCTCCACCAGCACCTTGCGCGCTTCGTTCAGCGTATCGATATAGGCAGCGTTGCCGTTGCCGTGCTGCGCCAGCTTCTGCATCAGCGCGTCGTTGTAATTGCCCTGGCCGACGCCCAGCACCGAGAAATAAATGCCGCTCTTGCGCTCCTGCTCGATATAATCCTGCAGGGCCTGCGGATCGGTGATGCCGACGTTGAAATCGCCGTCGGTGGAGAGAATCACGCGGTTGACGGCGTTCTTGTCGAAATGCGCTTCGGCCAGCGCGTAGGCCTGGCGGATGCCTTCGCCGCCCGCCGTCGAGCCGCCCGCTTCCAGGCGCGAGAGCGCCTCGACGATCTTGCCTTTCTCGGCGATCTTCGTCGGCTCCAGCACCGTGCCGACGTTTCCGGCATAGACGACAATGCCCACTGTGTCCTCGGGATTCAGCTGATCGACCAGCATGCGCAGCGCGTTCTTCACCAGCGGCAGGCGGTCGGGCGCTTTCATCGAGCCGGAGACGTCGATCAGGAACACCAGGTTCGAGCGCGGCTTGGCGTGCGCCACGTCATGGCCCTTGATGCCGATATGGACGAGCTTGGTATCGGGGTTCCACGGCGTCGGATAGACAGCGACGGCGGGCTTGAACGGCTCCGCTTTGCTTTCCGGCGCGGCGTAGTGATAGGGGAAATAATTGATCATCTCCTCGATGCGCACCATGTCCTTCTGCGGCAGCTGCCCCTGGTTCAGCATGCGGCGCACGAAGCTGTAGGACGAAGTATCGACGTCGATCGAGAAGGTCGAGACCGGCTCCTCGGCGGCGATCTTCAACGGGTTGGACTGGAAATGCTCGAATTGGTCCTGGCCTTCGTATTGCATCTGTAGCGCAGGATAATTCTCCGTCGGCCTGACGGGCATGATGGTGGAAGTCATTCGCCTTGCTTCCGTCGGCTGATACTGCGCTCCGGCCGCTCCCATTTCAGCGTCTTTTTTGTCAGCCCGAAAGAGCGGCGCAGATGCAGGCGCCACAGACGGCGGGGGCGGCGCATGATCGGCAACTCCTAAAACGATATTCCCTCCCGCCGCAACGGCTTTCTGCTTATTCTCCCCGATAGACTTCGCCAGCTCCTCTTTCGGCGAAGACGGCGCGGAAAGCACGGCGGAAACCGAGGGCTGGATCTGCGCCTGATCGTTATCCTGTAACGGCGCAGCAGCATTCTTCGGCGCTTCGATCATGACCGGCTGCATGATGCTCGAATAATGGGTGGTGGTGATGGCGAGCACGACGGCGATGGTCGCCATCGAGCCTGCGAATACGTATGAATTTTTCATAGAAAGTCTCCCGATAAATTGTTTCCACCTCATGGTGGTATCGGTTAGACGCACTTCCTTGAGCGATCCTTGGCGGTTTTTTTCGGCGAAGGCCTGCATGGCGAGATTCACTGCGCGCTCTTTCGCGCCGTCCGACGGCGGCGGCACGTCGAGCTTTTCCAGCCGCTCTTTCAATTCCTTATCTTCCATACGCCCTCTTCGGCCCGTTCCCGGCCATCATCGGTTTCAATAGTTTACGCGCCTGGAAAATGCGCCAGGATACGGTGGTCTCGGCGCAGCCCAGCACTTTGGCCGCCTGCCCGTGACTCATCTCCTCGGCAAAGACCAGCAGCACGGCGTCGCGCACCGGCGGCGGCAGCGCATGAATCGCGCCATAGGCCTCGGCGGCGATCAGCTTGCGCTCCGCCCCCGGCTCGTCGGAGGCGGCGTCGAACCCTTCCGTAAAGGGCAGTTCGCGGCGGGCGGTGGCGCCGGATTTGCGGCCATAATCCTTGGCGGCGTTGATGGTGAGGCGGTAGAGCCAGGTGGTGAAGCCCGCCTCGCCGCGGAAAAGCCCGAGCTTTTCCGGCAGCTTGATGAACACTTCCTGCGCGATGTCCTCGGCGTCCTCGCGCCGCCCGCACCATTTATAGGCGATCTTGTAGACGAGCATATAGTGACACTCCGCCAGCCGCCGGAATGCCGTCGCATCCCCCGCCGCCGCCTGCCTGATCAAATCGCTGGTATCTTCCGCTTCCATCCGCTGATTAGACGCTCCCCGAAAGCCAATCCTTTGAAAAAAATCTATATCGGGGTTGGGCGGGCCTGTAAACGCGTAAAAAACATTGAATCTGCTATAAAAATCGTTAAAAAGAGACTCCCCTTCACCGCCGGAGTATCTGTGAGCTTACCCTTCCAGCAGTTGATCCTGAATCTCCACCAGTTCTGGGCCAACCAGGGCTGCGTCATTTTGCAGCCGTACGACATGGAAGTGGGCGCGGGGACGTTTCATCCGGCGACGGCGTTGCGGGCGCTGGGGCCGAAGCCGTGGAAAGCGGCCTATGTCCAGCCGTCGCGGCGGCCCAAGGACGGGCGGTATGGAGAGAATCCCAACCGTTTGCAGCATTATTACCAGTATCAGGTGATCCTCAAGCCCTCGCCGGATAATATTCAGGAGTTGTACCTCGAGAGCCTGAAGATGCTCGGCATCGACCCGGCCATGCACGATATCCGCTTCGTCGAGGACGACTGGGAATCGCCGACGCTCGGAGCGTGGGGGCTGGGCTGGGAGGTGTGGTGCGACGGGATGGAAGTGACGCAGTTCACCTATTTCCAGCAGGTCGGCGGCATCGAATGCAAGCCCGCCAGCGGCGAGATCACTTATGGGCTGGAGCGCCTCGCCATGTATATCCAGGGCAAGGACAATGTCTACGACCTCGATTTCAACGGCAAGGGCGTGAGCTACGGCGAGGTGTTTTTGCAGAACGAAAAGGAATTTTCCGCCTATAACCTCGAATATGCCGATACGCAGCAACTGCTGCGGCATTTCGAGGATGCGGAGAAGGAATGCCAGGCGCTAATCTCCAAAAACCTCCCCCTGCCCGCTTACGACCAGTGCATCAAGGCGTCGCACCGGTTTAATCTGCTGGATGCGCGCGGGGTGATTTCGGTGACGGAGCGCGCCGCTTACATCGGGCGAGTGCGCGCGTTGGCTAAGGGTTGCTGCGAAGGCTGGGTAAAAAGTCAGGAGGCCGCATGATGTTCAAAATGATGTATGGCAAGCTGCATCGCGCCACCGCGACGCATTCCGAGCTGCATTACAACGGCTCGCTCGGCATCGACCGCATGCTGATCGAGGCGGCGGGGTTGCTGGTCGGGCAGCAGATCGACGTGCTGAATGTGAGGAACGGCGAGCGCTTTACGACGTATATCATCGCCGAGCTGCCCGGCTCGAAAAAGATCGGCGTCTACGGCGCGGCAGCGCATAAAGTCCAGCCTGGCGACCGGCTCATCATCATCGCCTATGCCATGATGGACGAGCAAGAGGCGCGCAGCCACAAGCCGAAGGTGGTGGTGCTGGATGAGAGGAACGAGGTGGTCGACCCCGCACTCGTTGCGGGGTCCGGTACGACGGGCAAGTCATGACCCCATCCTCAACAACATCAAACGCTGCACACCGGACCCCGCCATCCGGCGGGGGTAGTGACCTGCTGCTCGAACTATTCTCCGAGGAAATCCCGGCGCGGATGCAGGAGGATGCCGTCCTGCATTTGCAAAATGCGCTGGCGGGCGCGTTGCAGAAGGAAGGATTCGCGGTGAAGGCGGAGCAATTGCAGAGCTTCGTGACGCCGCGGCGACTGGCGGTGATACTGGAAGGACTACCCGCCGCGCAATCCTCCTCGGAAACCGAAGTCAAAGGCCCCAAAACCAATGCGCCCGAGGCGGCGCTTCAGGGTTTTCTCAAGAAGAACAACCTGAAGCAGAGCGACCTGACGGAGCGCGACGGCGTATATTTCGCCATTCTGCGCAAGGAAGGCAGGCATACCGCCGAGGTGCTGAAGGACATCATCGAAAACATCCTCGCCGCTTTCCCCTGGCCGAAATCCATGCGCTGGGGCAGCAACGAGGTGACGTGGGTGCGGCCGCTGCATAATATCCTGTGCATCTTCGATGGGAAAATCGTGCCGGTGGAGTTTGCAGGAATAAAGGCTAATGACAAAACCTACGGCCATCGCTTTCTCTCGCCGCAGGCCATTACGGTCAAAAACGCGGGCGATTATGAGGCGGCGCTGGAAAAGGCGCGGGTGATCGCCGACCGCGAAAAACGCAAGGCGGACATCCTGAAGCAGGCGGAAAATGCCGCAGCGGCTAAGGGGCTTTCGCTTAAAAAAGACGAGGCGCTGCTGGAGGAAGTCACCGGGCTGGTCGAATGGCCGGTGGCGCTGGTGGGAAGCATCGACGCGCAGTTCATGGATTTGCCGCCGGAAGTGCTCTCAACGGTGATGCGCAAGCATCAGAAGTATTTTTCATTGCAGGACAAGGCGGGCAAGCTCGCGCCGCATTTCCTCATCGTCGCCAATATGGAAACGAAAGACGGCGGAAAAGCCATCGTCGCAGGCAACGAGCGCGTGCTGCGCGCGCGCTTTTCGGACGCGCGGTTTTTCTGGGATCAGGACAGGAAGAAGAAACTGGATGAGTGGGCGGCAGGGCTGAAGGATGTCACGTTCCATGCGAAACTGGGAACGGTGGCGGATAAGGTGGAGCGGGTGAAGGCGCTTTCCCTTGTCATCCTGAGCGCAGCGAAGGGCCTTACCCCGTCCCGCGATGACATTGAGCGCGCCGCGGCCCTGTGCAAGGCAGACCTGGTCACCGGCATGGTCGGCGAATTCGCCGAACTGCAGGGCATCATGGGGCGTTATTACGCATTGCAGCAAAAGGAAGATGCCGCCGTGGCCGACGCCATCCGCGATCATTACAAGCCGCAGGGACCGGGCGATTCCGTGCCGACTGCGCCGGTTTCCGCCTGCGTGGCGCTCGCCGACAAGCTCGATACGCTCGTCTCCATGTTCGCCATCGGCGAAAAGCCGACCGGCAGCAAGGACCCGTTCGCGCTGCGCCGCGCGGCGCTGGGGGTGATCCGCATCATTCTGGAGAATAACCTCCGCCTGTCGCTTAAGAGCTGCTTTGGCGCACCGGGCAAGGCCATCGCGCTGCATAAGGCGCATGAGAAACTTGTGCAGAAAACCGAGGCGCGGCTGCATGACGCGCATAAAATCGGCAAATACCTGACCATCAATGAAACCGCCTATGAAGACGTCGAACACGCCGTGCCCGCCGACCTCGACGCCATGCTCTACGATTTCTTCATCGACCGCCTCAAGGTGCAACTCAAGGACAGCGGCATCCGGCATGACGTCATCAATGCGGTGGTGGCGAACGGCGATGACGACCTGGTGCGCATCGTAGCACGGGCGAAGGCTGTTCAGAATTTTATGGCTACCGACGATGGCATTAATCTTCTCGCAGGATATAAACGCGCGGCAAAAATTGTTGCTGATGAAGAGAAGAAAGATAAGGTTGTTTATAGTGGGTCGGATCTCGTAGATACAGCACTACAAGAACAAGAAGAAACAGCGCTTAGATTTGCCTACACTCCTCAAAAAAATGAGGAATTATTATTGTGGGAAAAGAACGAACAATATTCAGATTCTATGAAATGGTTAGCAACATTAAGAAAACCGGTCGATCAATTTTTTGATAAAATTATGGTGAATTGTGAGCAGCCCGAATTGCGAGCAAATAGATTGCGTTTACTGGCGGGTATTCGTGACATGATGAATAGAGTAGCTGATTTTTCGCTAATCGAAGGCGACGGCAAAGAACAAAAAAAGGCAGCATGAGTATGAAAGCAAGCACCCAGCCCAAACCCGCCATGGCGGAAAAACTCGTCTACAGTTTCGCAGGCGGCAGCGCCGACGGCAAGGGGACGATGAAGGAACTGCTCGGCGGCAAGGGGGCGAATCTGGCGGAGATGTGTTCGCTCGGGCTGCCGGTGCCGCCGGGGTTTACGATTACGACGGAAGTGTGCGTCGCTTATTACGCGAACGGGAAAAAACTGCCCGATTCCTTGAAGGGGCAGGTCGAAGAGGCGCTGGCGCAGGTCGAGAAAAAGGTGGGCGCGACGTTCGGCGACGCGGCGAATCCGCTGCTGGTGTCGGTGCGCTCGGGCGCGCGAGCGTCGATGCCGGGGATGATGGATACGGTGCTGAACCTCGGCCTCAACGATGCGACCGTCAAGGCGCTGGCGAAGAAAACCGGCAACGAGCGCTTCGCGTATGATTCCTACCGCCGGTTTATCCAGATGTATTCCGACGTGGTGCTGGGGCTGGATCACTATCATTTCGAGGAGATGCTGGAGCAGAAAAAGCTCGACCGCGAGGTGGAGTTGGATACCGAGTTGAATGCCGAGGATTTGAAAGACCTCGTGCAACAATATAAGGACCGCGTGCAGGAGGAACTGAAAAAGCCCTTCCCCGAGGAGGTGCATGAGCAGCTATGGGGCGCGATCATGGCGGTGTTCGACTCGTGGATGAACCCGCGCGCCAATACCTACCGCCGCCTGCATGACATCCCCGAAAGCTGGGGAACCGCCGTCACCGTGCAGTCCATGGTGTTCGGCAACATGGGCGACGACTGCGCGACGGGCGTCGCGTTTACGCGCAATCCCTCGACGGGCGAGAAGAAATATTACGGCGAATTCCTCGTCAACGCGCAGGGCGAGGATGTCGTGGCGGGTATCCGCACGCCGCAGCCGCTCGACGAAATGCCCAAGGTCATGCCGGACGTCTATAAGCAGCTGACGAGCGTGTTCGATAAGCTCGAAGCGCATTACCGCGACATGCAGGACATCGAGTTCACCATCCAGAACGGCAAATTATGGATGCTGCAGACGCGCAGCGGTAAGCGCACCGCCGCCGCCGCTATACGTGTCGCGGTGGAGATGGTGCAGGAAAAACTCATCGACAAGAAAGAGGCGATCAAGCGCATCGACCCGTTGTCGCTCGACCAGCTGTTGCATCCCACCCTCGACCCCAAGGCCAAGAAAACCGTGCTGACGACGGGCCTGCCCGCCTCGCCGGGCGCGGCGTCCGGCAAAGTGGTGTTCACCGCCGAGGACGCCGAGAGCATGGGGCTTACGCATAAGGAGAAGGTGATTCTCGTACGCATCGAAACCTCGCCGGAGGATATTCACGGCATGCATGCGGCGCAGGGCATTCTCACGGCACGCGGCGGCATGACCAGCCACGCGGCGGTGGTGGCGCGCGGCATGGGCAAGCCTTGCGTTTCGGGCGCGGGGGAGTTGCGCGTCGATTATGCGAAAAAGGAAATGCAGGTCGGCGGCAAAACCCTGAAAGAAGGCGACATCATCACCATCAACGGCGGGAGCGGCGAAGTCATGCTGGGCGAAATCCCCACCGTGCAGCCTCAGCTCTCCAGCGATTTCGAGACGCTGATGGGCTGGGCGGACGAGGTGCGCCAGCTTAAAGTCCGCGCCAATGCCGAGACACCGCTCGACGCCTCTACAGCCCGCAAATTCGGCGCGGAAGGCATTGGCCTCTGCCGCACGGAGCATATGTTCTTCGACGCCGACCGCATCACCGCCATGCGCGAGATGATCGTGGCGCGCGACGAGGCCGGACGCAAGAAGGCGCTGGCCAAGCTGCTGCCGATCCAGCGGCAGGATTTCATCGAGCTGTTCTCGATCATGAAGGGCCTGCCGGTAACCATCCGCCTGCTCGATCCGCCGCTGCACGAGTTCCTGCCGCATACGGAGGAGGACATTAAACAAGTGGCCGCCGCCGCGGGCGTGAGCGCCGAGCTGGTACGCATGCGCGCGCACGAGCTGAAGGAGCAGAACCCCATGCTCGGCCATCGCGGCTGCCGGTTGGGCATCACCTACCCCGAGATTTACGAGATGCAGGCGCAGGCGATTTTCGAAGCGGCGGCGGAAGTGAAGGATAATATCGTACCCGAAATCATGATCCCGCTGGTGATGAACCCGAAGGAACTGGAAATACTGAAAGCACTGGTCGATAAAGTGGCCGCCGAGGTGATGAAAAAAACCGGCACGAAAATTTCCTATAGGGTGGGCACCATGATCGAGCTGCCACGCGCTTGCTTACGCGCCGCCGACATCGCGCCGATGGCCGAGTTCTTCAGCTTCGGCACCAACGACCTGACGCAGACCACACTCGGCATCAGCCGCGACGATTCTTCCAGCTTCATTGAAATCTACAAAAACCGCGGTATCGTCGAACACGACCCGTTCGTAACGCTCGATCAGAGCGGCGTCGGCGAACTTATCCAAACCGCCGTCGAGCGCGGGCGCGGCGTACGCAAAGACCTAAAAGTCGGCATCTGCGGCGAACATGGCGGCGACCCCGCCTCCATCCGCTTCTGCCAGCAAACCGGCCTCAACTACGTGAGCTGCTCGCCCTATCGCGTGCCGGTAGCAAGGCTGGCGGCGGCGCACGCGGCATTGTAAAAGCGCTTGCACTATACTCCATTTATGTATATACTTTGTATATTCATGGAGAATAGCCTATGGAAACACATGTCAATAATTGGGGAAACAGCTTGGGAATCAGGCTGCCAAAAATCTTGAGCGAAGAAATAGGCATAAGCAATGGCTCACCTATTGATATCACTGTTAGGGATGGCGGGCTGTTTATTAAGCCTATTGCAAAAGGCCGCCGCTATACGCTGAAGGAGTTATTGGCTCAAGTGCCCGAAGGATATGAGCGCCGGACCGATGAAGACGTGCAAGAATGGCTGAACGCTCCCTCCGTAGGTAAAGAAATTATCGACGATGATTGGTCATAGACGTGTCTTACGTTCCCGATCGGCATGATATTGTCTGGATTGACTTTGATCCAAGCGTAGGACGTGAACAAGCCAAACGCCGTCCGGCTTTAGTCTTTTCTCCGCAAGCGTATAACCGCATTGCCGGACTTTGCCTGGCATGTCCGATCCGCAGCCGCAGCAAAGGCTGGCCTTATGATGTTCAAATATCTTTCGACAAGATTAACGGATTTATTATGGTCGATCAGTTACAGGCCATGGACTGGAAATCCCGTCGCGTTGACTATATTACCAAGCTGCCTTTGGAAATGTTTGAAGAGGCGCGCGATAAAATGCTGACGCTGATTGAATAATTCTTATGATCAAAGTCCGCTTCGCTCCCTCGCCTACCGGTTTCCTGCATGTCGGGAATGTAAGAACCGCCATCGTCAACTGGCTGTTCGCCCGCAAAAACGCCGGGCATTTTCTGCTGCGTATTGACGATACGGATACCGAGCGCTCGAAGGCGGAATATACGGCAGCGATCGAGGAAGATTTGCGCTGGCTGGGGATTTCGTGGGATAGTGAGGAGCATCAGTCGCGGCGGTTCGGGCATTATGCGCTGGCCGCCGAGAAGCTGCGCGCGCAGGGCAGGCTTTATGCCTGTTACGAGACGCCGGAGGAGCTGGACGTACAGCGCAAGATGCAGGCCTCGCGCAATCTGCCGCCGATCTATAACCGCGCCGCGCTAAAACTCACCGATGAGCAGAAAAAAAATTATGAAAGCCAGGGGCGCCGCCCCCATTACCGTTTCCTGCTCAATGACGAGGAAAACGGCTGGGATGATCTGATCCGGGGCCGGACCGCCATGAAAGCAACGTCGATGAGCGATCCCGTGCTGCTGCGCGAGGACGGGGTGCCAGTCTATACGCTGGCGTCGGTGGTGGATGACGGGGAGCTGGGCATCACGCATGTCATCCGCGGCGAGGACCATGTCAGCAACACCGCGGTGCAGATTCAGCTCTATAAGGCGCTGGGTTTCGCCGTGCCGCAATTCGCGCACATGGCGCTGCTTAAGACCAAAGAGGGCGAGCTTTCCAAGCGGCTCGGCGGCAATGACATCCGGTCGCTGCGTAACGGCGGGATTTTACCTATGACTGTGAATTCGCTGCTCGCCCGCATTGGCACATCGGACCCCATCGAAGCATTTTTAGCATTGCCCGCCCTCGCCGAGGGCTTCGATTTCAAGAAATTCGGCCGCGCGCCCGCGCATTATGATGCGGCGGAGTTGGAAAAGCTCAATGAAAAGCTGCTGCATCACCTGCCGTTCGATGCGGTGAAAGGCAAGCTTGATTTCGCTGACGAAAACTTCTGGCTCTCCGTGCGCGGCAATATCGGAACGCTGACGGAGGCGAAGGACTGGTGGGACATCCTGCACGGCGACGTGCGGGCGGAGCTGAACCATGACGACCGCGCCTTCCTGCGCGCGAGCGCGCCTCTGCTGCCGCCGGAGCCGTGGAACGAGGCGACGTGGGATGCGTGGCTCGCCGCCGTCAAACCCGCGACGGACCGCAAAGGCAAGGCGCTGTTCCACCCGCTGCGCCTGGCGCTCACGGGCCGCGAAACCGGGCCGGAACTAAAGAAATTGCTGCCGCTGCTGGGCCGCGATAAAGTAATGACCAGATTGAACCGTTAGGAGTGTGTTATGGATAAAATCGAACTTTCTCAGATGGTCTCGGAGCTGGGCTTCACTGGCGGCCAAGAACATATAGTCGACCGGCTTGCCGCCATTATAGACAGTGAATCTCACGCCTCCGACCAGCAGATTTTGGCCGCAGTAGCAGATGTATTCAAGAGCGACTACCACACGCAGGTGAACCGCAGTTTTGGAGAAAAAATTCTTGCCATGCGAAACGGCAATCACCACCACCGGGGGTAAATACATGCGCTTAGCCTTGTGGATATTTCTTATCCTGTACCCTTCCTTTGCTTTCGCAGAAGAAATCTCCTGCCCGCTCGATCTCGATGTCGCACCGCAGAAGCTGGCTAAAACGCCGCCGGGATGGCGTACTTTCGTCGATGCGTATCATGCGCGGTACGTACTGGAGGGCATTACGCTCTATAACGGCAAGCCGGAGGAGTTGGCGAGCTTAGTGGCCGATACGGATACTGCGGACTATTCCGGATGGGTACTGCACGATAACGGCCATGAGCATTACTACCTCGCCTGCCGCTATGCCGATACCGCGCTGCAATTGACGCGTGAGCTGCCTTCGTCGATGAAACGCTGCCGTATCGATTACGAAAAGGACATCACCATCAATGGCCTGCCCAGCCCGCAGAAAGTCTCCTGCCGATGACGCTGGCGCTTTACAACACGCTGACACGCCGCAAGGAGGCGTTCGCGCCGCTGGATAGTGGGAACGTGCGCATGTATGTGTGCGGGCCGACGGTGTATGACCGGCCGCATCTGGGCAATGCGCGGTCGGTGGTGGTGTATGACGTGCTGTACCGGCTGCTGATGCAGCTGTACGGGCCGGAGCATGTGACCTATGTGCGCAACATCACCGACGTGGACGACAAGATCAACGCCGCCGCCAAAGCCAACGGCGAGCCCATCTCGGCGCTGACGGCGCGCGTCGAGGGGTGGTTTCATGACGATATGGCGGCGCTGAACGTGCTGCCTGCTTCCCCCTCCCCCGTTTCGGGGGGAGGGCGGGGTGGGGGTGCGTCAGACTCAACATCGGGATTTGTACACACCCCCTCCCCGCCCCCCCCCCGAACGGGGGAGGGGGATTCATGCTCGAACCTCACGCCACGCACCACATCCCCCACATGATCGCGCTGATCGAGAAGCTGATCGCGGGTGGGCATGCGTATGCGGCAGAGGGGCATGTGCTGTTCAGCGTCGGCAGCTACGGCGAATACGGCGCGCTGTCGGGGCGCAAGCTCGATGAGCTGATCGCCGGGGCGCGCGTCGACGTCGAATCGTACAAGAAGCATCCGGGGGATTTCGTCCTATGGAAGCCTGCGGAGGCGGGCGACGATCCGTCGAGCGTATTCGAATCGCCGTGGGGCGCGGGGCGGCCCGGCTGGCATATCGAATGCTCGGCGATGAGCACGGCCTATCTCGGCGAGAATTTCGACCTCCATGGCGGCGGCGCGGATTTGATGTTCCCGCATCACGAAAACGAAATCGCCCAATCCCGCTGCGCCCTCCCCGGCTCGAAATTTGCGCGTTATTGGGTGCATAACGGGTTTTTGACGGTGAACGGCGAGAAGATGAGCAAGTCGCTGGGGAATTTCGTGACGGTGCGCGATTTGCTGGATAAGGGCGTGAAGGGCGAGGTGATCCGCTATGCCTTACTTTCCGCCAAGTATAATGAGCCGTTGGATTGGAATGAGAAGCTACTGCATGATGCAAAACTGACGCTAGACAAATGGTATCGGTATTTTCAAGGTTATAATCCTTCAGGCCGCCATGTTGTAGAAAAAGAGCATCCATGGAATTTAGATACTCAGGATATGCCCAGCTTTTTAGAAGCACTCAAGGACGATCTTAATTTGCCCAAAGCATTTAGCATTATGCATAATGCAGCAGATAATGCGATTTTTGCCATGGGGCGTGGTTTGGGCTTCTTTAATCTGACAACTGAACAATGGTTCAAAGGCGGCGGCGATGACCAAGCCATTGAAAAACGTATCCAACACCGCCTCGCCGCCAAGAAGGCCAAAAACTTCGCCGAGGCCGACAACATCCGCAAAGAGCTTGCAAATCAGGGGATTATATTGGAAGATAGACCCAATGGAACCACCGACTGGCGACGTGCGTAGCTTGACCGTGAGACCATGTGAGTATATGATTTCTCTATGAATTATCTTAACTATATCGATCTCGATCCCGCCATACGCTCCGGCAAGCCGTGCCTCAGGGGTACGCGCATTACCGTCAGCGACGTCCTCGAATATCTGGCCTCTGGCATGACGCCGCAAGATATCCGCAAAGATTTCCCTGAGCTTACCGAAGAACACGTACATGCCTGTCTCGCTTTCGCCGCCAGCCGTGAACGGCTGCTACACCAGACTGCGCATTTGTGAGGCTTCTGTTCGATCAGAATCTCTCCCACCGGTTAATAGAGATATTGACTGACATATGGCCGGGCAGCTCGCATGTCAGCACACATGGGCTGGAGCGCGCGTCGGACCAGGAGCTTTGGAATTTTGCCCAACAGCAAAGATATTGCCTGGTATCGAAAGACAGCGACTTCCTTCATCTGGCGGTGCTACGCGGCGCTCCGCCCAAAGCGATTATTGTAAGACTGGGAAATGCCTCTACGGATGAAATTCTTGATTGCCTTTTCTCCTGCAAAACGATTATCGATGATTTCCACGATCACCCCACTGAATCTGTACTCATAATTCCATGACCTCCGACCGCATCACCCTCTACGACTCCACGCTGCGCGACGGCGCGCAGGCGCGCGGCGTCGATTTTACGCTGGCCGACAAGCAGGCGATCGCGCGCGAGCTGGATAAGCTCGGCATCGATTATATCGAAGGCGGCTGGCCGGGAGCGAATCCGAATGACGATGCGTTTTTCGCCGCACCCCCTGCCCTGACCAAAGCACGCCTTTCGGCCTTCGGCATGACGCGGCGCAGCGGGCGCTCGGCGGAAAACGATCCGGGGCTGGCGACGCTCATTGATAGCGGCGCGAAGTCCATCTGCCTGGTCGGCAAAAGCTGGGATAAGCAGGTGGCGAGCACGCTGGGCGTGTCGGAGAAGGAAAATATCCGCATGATCGGCGAATCGATCGCGCATGTGGTGAAGCACAAGCGCGAAGCGATTTATGATGCCGAGCATTTCTTCGACGGCTATAAATCCAATCCCGAATTCGCGCTGGCGTGCCTTAAGGCCGCTTACGACAGCGGCGCGCGGTGGATCGTGCTGTGCGATACCAACGGCGGCTCGCTGCCGTTCGATATCGAGCGCATCGTGGGCGAAGTCGTCAAACACATTCCCGGCAGTCATCTGGGCATTCACTGCCATAACGACACCGACAACGCCGTCGCCAACTCGCTGTCCGCCGTGCGCGCAGGCGTGCGGCAGGTGCAGGGCACGCTCAACGGCGTCGGCGAGCGCTGCGGCAACGCCAACCTGATCTCGATCATTCCCGACCTGATGCTGAAGATGGGCTTCACCACCGGCGTCAGCAAAGACAAGCTTTCGCGCCTGACCGTCCTCTCCCGCTTCCTCGACGAGCGCTTAAACCGCGCGCCCAACCCGCATGCACCCTATGTCGGCTCGGCGGCCTTCGCGCATAAGGGCGGCCTGCACGTCTCGGCGATGGCGAAGGACTCGACGAGCTATGAGCATATCGACCCCGCACTGGTCGGCAACCAGCGCACGATTCTGGTTTCCGACAAGGCGGGCAAATCCAATATCATCGACCGGCTCAAACAGTTCGGCGTCAAACTCGACGGCGACGACGAGCGCGTCGGCGCGCTGGTGGCCGAGGTCAAACAACGGGAGAAGCAGGGCTATGCGTATGAAAGCGCCGATGCCAGCTTCGAGCTGCTGGCGCGGCGCATGCTGGGCACGGTGCCGGAATATTTCGAGGTGGTGCGCTTCCGCGTCATCGGCGAGCGGCGCTATAACGCCAAGGGCAAGCTCATCAACGTGACGGAAGCCATGGTAAGGCTCGCCATCGACGGCGAGGAAGTCATGACGGTGGCCGAGGGCAACGGCCCGGTCAACGCGCTGGACAGCGCGCTGCGCAAGGGCCTGAGCGCAAAATACAAAGCGCTCGCCGACATCCAGCTCACCGATTTCAAGGTGCGCATCCTCGATTCCGCCGCAGGCACCATGGCCGTCACCCGCGTCATGATCGAATCCCGCGACGGCAAGGGCAACGCCTGGACCACCATCGGCGTCTCCAGCAACCTGATCGACGCCGCGTTCGACGCGCTGATCGATTCGCTGACGTATAAGCTGATGAAGGGTGCAGGAAATAGGGTATAGGGTGTAGGGAAAATGACCGCCGCTTCCCTATCCCCTATCCCCTACACCCTATCCCCTGTGGTTCTCCTCGTCCGTCCGCAGCTCGGCGAGAATATCGGCGCAGCCGCGCGGGCGATGAGCAATTTCGGGCTGACGGAGTTGCGCCTGGCCGCGCCGCGCGAGGCCTGGCCCAATCCCAAGGCGCTGAAGATGGCCCCCAACGCCGAGCCTATCCTCCAGGCGGCGCAATGCTTCCCCGATTTCACCTCCGCCATGGCCGACATCCAGCACGCCTACGCCGCCACCGCCCGCCCGCGGGATATGCATAAGCGCGTGCTGACGCCGGAAGCCGCTGCGCGGCAGATGTCGGAAATCAGATATCAGATGTCAAAAGAAACTTCCTTGACATTTGACATCCGGCATCTGACATCGGCGACGCCACGCGTCGCCCTCGTCTTCGGCCCCGAGCGCACCGGCCTCGAGAACGAGGAAATAACGCTGTGCGACACCATCGTCACCATCCCCACGGCGGAAAACAGCTCGCTCAACCTGGCGCAGTCGGTGGTGGTGCTGGGGTATGAGTGGTGGAAGGCCAGTGCTGAGTGCCGAGTGCTGAGTACTGAGGGAAAAGACACCCTAAACTCAGCACTCAGCACTCAGCACTCGCCCGCCCCCAAGGAAGACTGGCTCGGCCTGTTCGACCAGCTGGAGGGCTATCTCGACGCCGCCGATTACTTCCGCACCCCCGACAAAAAACCCCTCATGTGGCAAAACCTGAAAACCATGCTGCTGCGCGGGGAGTGGAATGCGCAGGAGGTGCGGACGTTTAGGGGGATGTTGCGGGGGATGTGGGAGCAACGGCGCCATAGTTGACCGTTCGCTATCTCATTAATAAATTAGATTCTTTCGCGCTATCAAGCGCATCGTCACAAAAGATTCATATAAAACCCATCGTATATTAATGATTCTTTCCTATAGTTTTGTCTATCAATCTAACGAGATTTATTATGTCACAGAATAACGATCCGGAAGATGCCTTTAAAATTCCCGGCTACACGGGAGAATACGAAGGCCACCGCGGCTTCATCGATAAACGTACCGTCGATCTTACCATGGGATGCCTGGATGAATTCGTCAGGGAAGCAGAAAGCGACCGTCGCTTGACGAAAGGGTTCTTATCCCAGGCCAATATTCTTCTCGAGCTTCTTTATCATAGCATGGATCCGGAGCATTCAAAAATAGACCCTCGGGTATTTGCCAACGGCAATGGAAATATTTTGGATCGCCGTTTATTTAATAACGGGCCTTTTATAGGCGACTGGTTGTTTGGCAGTAAGTGGAAAGCCACTCTCGCGGATGGAAAACCACTGGAAATACCTGATGAAAAAATACGCGCCGTTATTATCGCCGCTAATCCCAGCGTGTCTATTTCTTTTGATCCGCCCTATGAAGTAGGACATGAAGAATCTTCAAAACTAATGGAAGTAATCAGAGATAAGCGCGACCGTATCGAGCATCAACAGCAACTACAGAGGGAAAGCGGTGATAGCACGACTAAACCCATAAGGCGTATCGGTGCAGGATGGGTTGATAGATGCGCTGTAAATGGAACCGGCGTCGCCGATTCATCCACTCATATTGGATGATCGATTACCTTCTTACTTCCATTCCCTACCCACCCGCTCAAACCCCTCCAACGCCCCATCAATCTGCTCATCCGTCAACCCCGCACTCGCCTGCAGCCGCAGGCGCGCCGTACCCTCGGGCACGACGGGATAGCCAAAGCCGGTGACGAAGATGCCTTCGTCCAGCAGCGCCTCGCTCATGCGGATGGCGCGCGCGGTGTCGCCGACGATGAGGGGGACGATGGCGGAGTCGCCTTCCAGCGGGTGGAAGCCGCGCGCCTTAAGCCCCTCGCGCAGGCGGCGCGCCACCGCATGTAGCCGCGCGATGCGCTCCGGCTCGCGTTCCATGATCTCGATCGTTTTCAGGGCGCTGGCGGCGATGGTAGCGGGCAGGGCGTTGGAGAATAGCTGCGGGCGCGAGGTCTGGCCCAGATAATCGATGACGGCCTGCGAGGCGGCGACATAGCCGCCCGCCGCGCCGCCCAGCGCCTTGCCGAGCGTGCCGGTGATAATATCCACCTGCCCTTCCAGCCCGAAATGCTCCGCCGTGCCGCGACCATGCGTGCCCATGACGCCGACGCCGTGCGAATCGTCGAGGATCACCGATGCCTTGTATGTTTTTGCCAGCGCCGCGATCTCCGGCAGCAACGCCACGTCGCCCTCCATGCTGAACACACCGTCGGTGACGATGAAGCGGCGGCGCGCGGCGGCGGCTTCTTTCAGTTTCGCCTCCAGCTCGCCCATGTCGGAATGCTTATACACAAGCCGCTTGGCCTTGCTCATGCGGCAGCCGTCGATCAGCGAGGCATGGTTCAGCCCGTCGCTGATGAGCGCATCCTCCGCTCCCGCGATGGCCGGGATCAGCCCGGTATTGGCCGCCCAGCAGGAGACATAGGTGAGCGCCGCCTCCGTGCGATGCAGCCGCGCCAGCGCCGCCTCGATCTCGCGGTGGATGGAAAACGTGCCGCAGATGAAACGCACCGACGCCGTACCCGCGCCATACGCCAGCAGCGCCTCACGCCCCGCCTCGATCACCTCCGGATGACCGGCCAGCCCCAGATAGTTATTCGAGGAGAGCACGAGCACCCTGCCCCGCCCCTCCATCTCGACCTCGGCAGCCATCGGCGAGCGGATAAAGCGGAAGGCCTTGCGCGTGCCCGCCTCGCCCATGGCGGCCAGTTCGCTGTTCAGCTGCGTATCCAGATCGAACGGCATGGGATGTCCTCCTGCGCCTACTCTACGCCGGATCGCCGCCGATGCAATCGCCCGATGGAGCGCACGCTTTAGTTAATAAATTAACCTTGAATTAATATACGAATGTTAATCTTTGGGCATCCATCAGAGGAGATGCCTATGTCCAGAACGTTCTTTTTCACCCTCTTCACGGCTCTGATCCTCAACGGCGCGGCGCTGGCAGACCAGAATTTCGGACGCCCGCTGGCTACCGCCGAGCTCGCCGTCCTCTCCGGCGGCGCCGCCCCTGCCCTGGATGTCCAGATTTCCCAGCAGGCCTTGCCCGACTTAAGCCTGAACGGCAACCATATCGACGGCCAGGCCTTCAATAGCACCCTGGGCGTGGTCGCCATCAGCCAGAATACCGGGGCGAATTCGCATATGGAGCAGAATATCAGCGTCCAGATCGGCAGCCTGATCTTAAGCGCGCTGGGATATTGATTGCAAAGCGCGGCAACCCACGCAGAGCATCCGGCCCATCCTTAAGAGGCGGCGGCAAAAGCCCCTTTGTTTTGTACCGCGCCGTATACTTTGTTTTTGGGAAAGGTGTATACGCCCCTGCCCTTGCCCCCTCTCTTATACGGGCTCATACCCCCTACCCCTTCCCCATGCGTTTTAAACGCTTGTATTCCGGAAATACTGGTGTATAAGCGCAAGCAGCCTTGCCATTCTCTCGGTAAAGCTTATAATGACACTATTAAGCGCCGCCGGGGCAACCCCGGTCTCGCTGGTGACGCGGGGTGGAGCAGCCCGGTAGCTCGTCAGGCTCATAACCTGAAGGCCGCAGGTTCAAATCCTGCCCCCGCAACCAAAACCCCTTCCAAGCCGTCCCCCACAATTTATAGCAAAACACGTTGCTGCAGCCAGAGAATCGATGGGTAGGCGGCGAGCCAGATCCATAAAAAGCGGTTTAGGCCGAACAGGCAGGCGTTGGCGAGGTGAAAACAGGCGGCGATGATAAGCCCAAAAACAAGCGTCGTGTGCGTGAATAGCGCCAGTGGAAAAAGCAACTCAAACAGCATAACGGCCCAGGACATTATGCATAGCAACCGTGGCCTGCCCGCCCATGCGCGCACGGACTCGCTCACCGGATACGCGGAAAAAAGGAATACGTCATGGAGCGCGCGGCCGGTGCGCCACTCCGGATTCCTGATTTTGGCCCATCCGGCAATAACATAGGACAGCACCAATTGCAGGGCCAGGTATCCGAAAATAATTTCCTTAGCCCACACGCCGGGTATGAAATACACAAGGCACAAGCAACATACGATGAGCAGGCTCATACGGTCGCAGCCGCCGTTATAGGGGCCCTGGAAGCGTTTTAAAATAACCACCCCAAGCATTACCAGCGCAAGGCACACCCATTGCGTCTGAACACCGAACATAAGCAAAACGCTAAGAACAATGCGGGGGAAAAACACACGCCGTTCATCCGCCGCCGCATGCATATGCTCGATGCTTTGTTGAAAAAAGGCGAGGCCGAGCAGTATTTCGGTGACGCGTATGGCATCGTCAAGATTCATATACGTCCGAAACAAAGAGAATGTGTTTTTGCAGCGCTTTGCCGTCTCTGCTTAAAAACACCAGCCGGAATTGCAGGTAAGGCACGGCGACGGCCCGCCGCGCAAGCTCGGCCCGGATACGCTTTACTATTTCCCGCAGGCTGTGTTCCGTGGGATTTTGTATGAGGCGTTCCGCACAGCTCACCAGAAAAAGGGATTCGTTCCACTTCGGGTTCCAGAACAGGCGTTTCAGCCCGGCGCAATAGGATATTTCCGCCGGCCTGGGACGAAATTCCTGCCACTCGCCGGGGGCCTCCCGTGCGGCGTTAAGCACAGTAAACTCCATGCGCGGCGATGGGGCGATCTGCTCAAAGAAACGCCAGGAGGGCAGGAGTGCGGGCAACAATAATTTCAGGGTGTGCATCATGAATGCATATTCGCATAGCCGCCAAGGAGCAACAACGTTACGGTTAGTGATTGTGGATCCGGCAGCCTCGCGCCCTATGACTTCTTATAGGGAAACGTCGCGATAACAGAGGGCCGGCCGACGTTAAATTTGCGCCGAATTTCGCCACAACATACATTATTTTCAATGCGTTGGGCAAATTTTATTCCCACGATTTTATTTCTGTAAGCACCCTGTAAACAAACGGAGGAATTCCGCTGTTCCACGAGTGATTACCAAGCGCGACATTCGCTGGGCTTGAGATCGCCCATGCATTTCGCGAGGTTTTTCTGAATCAAAATACTTGTCTTTATCGATGAGTGATTTATAAACCGTCCTCTCTCCTACCTGTGCCCAGGTGGCGGAATTGGTAGACGCACTAGCTTCAGGTGCTAGCGCCGCGAGGCGTGGGGGTTCGAGTCCCTTCCTGGGCACCAGATTATTTTTATAATTCAATATATTGCCGTCCGCTATCTTTCGGTATTCGTAAGCTGCGTAAAATTCGATCGGGCGGTTCTTCCGGATAGTGAATTTATTTTACGGCTGGTACGGTTGGTTTATGCTGGCCAGTCGCAAACGCTATATTTTTTATGGAACTCTCGTCCTGGCGCTGGGGGGGCTGGTTGCTGCCCGGCTGTATCTGAATATATGGGCGAAGGACTATGTCAATCAAGTGCTGAATAACATTCCGGGGCATGAAGGCTCGATCGCGGATATCGATATCGATCTCTATCGCGGCGCTTACCGCATTCATCAGCTGAAGCTGTATAAAACGGCGGGGAATATCCCTACGCCTTTCATCGATATCGAGGCGGCGGATTTATCGATTGAATGGGGAGCGCTTTTCCATGGCCGGATCGTCTCGAACGCCGATCTGACGAAGCCCGAGATCAATTTCGCCGTCAATAAAAGCGGCACGGCGGAACAGAACGGCGCGGGCGTGGACTGGAGCAGGCCCATCAGGGATTTATCTCCCATCGACATCAACCTCGTCACCTTCCGCGAAGGCACACTCGCCTACCGGGATTTTTCCACGACGCCGCAGGTGAATATCTATATCCATCATATGTCGGGCGAAGCGCATAATCTGCGCAATGTCGTCGATAAGGAAAACCCCCTGCCCTCCACGCTGACGGTGAACGGCGATTCCATCGGTAAAGGCAGGCTGGCGATCGAGGGGAAACTCAATATCCTGAAGCCGTTTCCCGATATGGACATGAACGTAAAGCTTGAAAAAGTGCATCTGCCGGCACTCAGCGATTACAGCAACGCCTATGCGAGCGTGGACATCCGCGAGGGCGATCTGGACGTGTATGCCGAAGTGGCGGTAAAGGACGGGCGCGTGTCCGGCTATGTCAAACCGATCGCAAGGCACGTGGCGCTGATCGACCTTCGCAAGCCGACCAATCCTTTAAAACTGGCATGGGAAACGCTGGTGGCGGCCGTCGTCGAGGTATTCACCAACCAGCCGCGCGACCAGTTCGCCACGAAAATCCCGCTGGAAGGCAATCTGAACAATATCGACACCGATACGCTGGCGACGCTCGGCGGCATCATACGCAATGCGTTTTTCCAGGCGTTCAAAAAAGGCTTCGATCAGGACATCGCGCCGTCAGCCGGTAAAGAAGGCTGACCGTCATCCACCGGATATCGCGCTTCTGCGCTCGGCGGAAGGCGCGGCGGAGACGTTGCCCTTCAGGTATTGCAGCACGCCGTAGAGGTGGCGGTGCAAATCGCCGGGCATGCGGGCGGTAACGAACTGGCCGTCCTCGACCAGCGCCTCATCGACGAAAATACCACCGGCTTCCTCCAGCTCTTCCTTCACTTCCGGCCAGCAGGCGAGTTGCCTGCCGCGTACCAGATCGGCCGATATGAGCACTTGGGGACCGTGGCAGATGGCAGCGATGGGCTTGCCCAGCCGGGCGAACTGCTGGACGAAGGCGATCACCTCGTCGCTCTTGCGCAGTTCGGCGGGCGCCTTGCCGCCGGGAATATAGAGCAACGCGTAATTCTGCGGGCGGACGTCGTTGTCGCCGATGGCCATGCTGTTCTTCAGGCCGAGCCCGTGCTTCGCCTTAAAAGCGCCGCCTTTGGGCGTGACCACGTCCACCGTGTAGCCCTCTTCGGTCAGGCGGTAATAGGGATAAAAGAATTCCGTATCTTCGGTGTTGTCGGCGGTGAGGATGAGGATTTTTTCGGTTTTGCGCAACCGCTCGGGAATGGGGGCTACGGCGTGTGTATCCTTCTCTTCGGATTTGCGGGAAAAGATATTCATGATGCACCTCCTTAAAAAAAGCCTATCCCCGGGCGGTAAGGCCCGGGGATAGCGCGTGACGCAAGCGGCTTAGTAGTTAGAAGACTTCTTGTCTTCGTTCTTGCTGCTCTCAGAGCCCGAAGAATAGGAACCGGACTGTTTGTCCTTTTTCTGGTCCTGATTCTGCTGGTTCTGCTGACGGCTCTGGTCGTTCTGATTACGGTTCTGATTGTCGGTCATAACATCTCCATTACAGGGTTGAAAAAATAGTACTACCGGTCACTGCTCGAAGAGCTGGATGAAGACGAGCCGGAACGGGAGCCGGAGGAACCGGAATTTTTCCTGTTCTGGTTCTTGTGGCTCATGCTGCCTGCTTTCGCATGCTGGGCACTGCTTCCGCCCCGCGTACCGCTGCTGCCTTCCTTCTGCGTATTCATAAACCCTCCTATCAGATGCATGCCGGTATCTCGGCATGTGCGGATACCGTACGCTATCGCTGATAAAAAGGCGGGTCGAAAGAAAGGAGGAGTTTATAAAGAGTCTATCAACGCTGTTTATTTATCCCCTCTCCTGCGCTTTGCGGAGAGGTACAAGAATAAAGAGCAGATTCAGACCATGCCGGTGATAACGTCGGTGCGGATGATGTGGGCGATCTTTTCCAGCTCGTCGGCGATCTGCCGCAGCGAATCGGCGTCGGCGCGGACGTCGTTGACGGTGAACATGATATTGTCCGGAAACTGCGTGACATCCAGGCTGTACATCTTCGGTTGGGAAGATTTCCGGAGCGCGGGGAGTTCGATTACGTCTGCCATAAAAATATCATAAATAAAACGCGCGTAAAAATCAATAGCGCATAAAGACGATGGCAGAAAAATCGTCCGGTCAGGCCGAGAGGTGCCGTTGAATATGCGGCTTCAGTATATCGCGCAGGGAGAGAAGCTCCTGGCGGATGACGGCGAGCTGGCTCAGCTCGCGGTCGGTCAGCTCAGGATGCGCCTCGGGCGGCGCGTCGGCGTGATGATGGGTGTTCAGGGCTTTCTTGGCACCCTTGATGGTGTAGCCCTCTTTATAGAGGAGGTCTTTGACGGCGGTCAGCGCCTCCATGTCCTCCGGGCGGTAATAACGGCGGCCGCCGCGTAATTTAAGCGGCTTGATCTGCGAGAAACGGCCCTCCCAGAAACGCAGCACATGCTGCGGCACGCCGAGCATGGAGGCCGCTTCGCTGATCGTCTTGAAAGCGCCGGGAGATTTTTCCGCGGGCGGCGCGGGGTCGAGTATCGGCCCGGCAGGCGGAGGCGCCGTTTTTTTCGCGGACTCGGGAAGCAGGTCGAGTTGCATGTCAGCCTCCTTCAACAACAGGCGCCCTGCAACCGCCGGCGGCGGAGCAGCGCCTTATTTATTATCGGCCAGATTACCGTTGACCTTGGCCTTGAGCAGGTTCGACGCGTTGAACGACAGCACGGTGCGCGACGTGATCGGCACTTCGACGCCGGTCTTGGGATTGCGGCCCATGCGCTGCTTCTTTTTGCGCAGGCTGAACGTGCCGAACGACGACAGTTTCACCGAATCGCCCTGCTCCAGACTCGTGCAGATTTCCTCGATCACCGAGTCCACCAGCGCGTTGCATTCCTGCAGCGACAGGCCGATCTGCTTGTATACCGAATTGCTCAAGTCCGCGCGTGTCAATGTTTTAGTCATGGCTTTTTCTTCTTGCTGGTTGTTGAGGACAGAAACGAGATTAGCGGGTTTCAGGAAGGAAATCAAGTGAGTAAGTGAAGGAATTTTACCATCTCAGAATCGCCGCGCCCCAGGTCAGCCCTGCGCCCAGGGCCGGGCAGGCGATGAGGTGGTTTTTTTGGATGCGGCCGTCCTGCACGCCCTGACAGAGGGCGAGCGGGATGGAGGCGGCGGAGGTGTTGGCGTGGCGCGCCACGGTGGAGATGATTTTTTCTTCGCCGATATGCAGCTTCTGCGCGACGCCGTTCAAGATGCGCAGGTTGGCCTGGTGGGGCACCAGCCAGTCGATGGCGCTCGCGGGCAGGCCCACGGCCTGCATCCCCTCTTCCACCGCCGCAGGCATTTTGCTCACGGCATGGCGGAAGATTTCCTTGCCCGCCATGAAGAGGGTTCCCGCCGTCATGGTGGAGGAGACGCCGCCGCTGGTGGCGAGCAAGCCGGCATATTGCCCGTCGGAATGGATGCCGGAGAATAAGATGCCGCGTTCGGAATTTTCCTGCGCTTCGAGCACGACCGCCGCCGCGCCGTCGCCGAATAAAATGCAGGTGCCGCGGTCTTTCCAGTCGAGGATGCGCGAATAGGTTTCAGCGCCGATGACGAGCACGCGCTGCGCCTGCCGAGAGCGAATAAAACCGTTGGCGACCGCCAGCGCATAAACGAAGCCGCTGCAGGCGGCGTTGACGTCGAACGCCGCGCCCTTCGTCATGCCGATTCCGTGCTGCACTTTCACCGCCGTTGACGGCATGGTGTCGTCCGGCGTGGTGGTGGCCAGCACGATGAGGTCGATGTCGCCGGGCGCCAGCTTCGCGTTCGCCAGCGCCGCTTTGCCCGCCTTGATGGCGAGGTGCGAGGTGCATTCGTCTTTGGCGGCGATGTGGCGCTGCTCGATGCCGGTGCGCTCCATGATCCACTGGTGGGTGGTATCGAGCGTCGCCTCGAACTCGGCGTTTGGCATGATACGCTCGGGCAGATAGGCGCCGATGCCGGTGATGACGGCGCGCAGCATCAGTCCGGCTCTCCTTCGATGGCGTCGGGGGCGGCGAGCTTAGGGGGTTCGTGGAGGGCTTTGATCTCGGTGGTGATGCGGGTGTTGATGTGGTGGGCGACGAGTTCGACGGCGACGCTGATGGCGTTGCAGAAGCTGAACGCGTCGGCGCCGCCGTGGCTTTTGACGGCGATGCCGTTCAAGCCCAGAAACATCGCGCCGTTGCGCTTGCGGTCGTCGAGTTTGTCCTTCACGGCTTTCAATGCGCCGGAGGCCAAGAACGCGCCCGCCTGCGCAACGGGCGAGCTGGCGAAGGCGTCTTTCAGATAGGTGCGGATCAGGCGCGCCGCGCCCTCGGCGGTTTTCAGCGCGACGTTGCCGGTGAAGCCGTCGGTGACGACGACGTCCACCGTGCCCTGCGCGATGTCGTTGCCTTCGACGAAGCCGTGGAAGTTGAGTTCGATGGAGGAATTTTTTAGCAGCTGTGCTGCCGCCTTGACTTCCTCGCGGCCTTTCAGATCCTCCGAGCCGACATTGAGCAACCCGATGCGCGGGCGCGAAAGGCCGAGCACGGCGCGCGCGAAGGCGTCGCCCATTACGGCGAAGCAGAATAAATCGTCGGCGCTCGATTCGACGTTGGCGCCCAGATCGAGCATCACGCATTCGCCGCGCATGGTCGGAAATAAAGCGGCGATGGCGGGGCGGGACACGCCGGGCAAGGTGCGCAGGATGAGCTTCGACATGGCCATCAGCGCGCCGGTATTGCCGGCGGAAACGACGGCGCAGGATCTTCCTTCCTTCACCGACTCGATGGCAAGCCACATGCTGGAATCGCGGCCGCGGCGCACGGCGAGGGACGGCTTGTCGTCGCCCGCGATGACGCCTTCGGTGTGGACGATCTCGCTGGAGGCCTTGAGCAGCGGAATCGCCGCCACCTGCGGCTCCAGAATATAGCGATTGCCGAAGAGCAGGAAACGGATGCCGGGATGCCGGATCAGCGCCATCTCGGCGCCGCGCAGGACGCAACCGGGCGCATTGTCGCCGCCCATGGCATCAAGCGCAATCGGCAGCTGCAATTTCCCGGGTGACATCGGAGATCAGCGGCGGACTTTTTCCGTCGTGACCTGGCGGCCATTGTAATAGCCGTCGGGCGAAACATGGTGCGGGCGTTTGAGCTCCCCGCTGGTCTTGTCTTCCACCGCCTTGACGGCTTTCAGCGCGTGGTGCGACCGGCGCATGTCGCGCGCCGATTTGCTTTTTTTCCTTTTAGGTACGGCCATAAATTTTATCCTCTTGAAACCGAGGAGGTTATATATCGCATAAACCATGCTTTGGGAAAGCGTTTTTTGCACAATGCATGCAGACAAAAGCAATAAGGCACCCCCGGGATGGGGATGCCTTATTATAATTATATATTACAATCGGTTATTAAAAGCGGAAAAACAGCGAGGTGGTGCTGTAGGCCGGAACCGGGTAGACCGGCTGCGGATAGACCGGGTAATAGGCCACCGGCGGCTGCACATATACCGGGCGATAGGCCGGGCCGGAATAGAAGCTTACATAGTTGCGCGGCCTGCCGCCGTACCAGCCGCGGTCGTTCCATTCATGACCGCCGTGCCATCCGTGATCGCGGCCATGGCCGTGCCCATGATCCTTGGCCATCGCGGGTGAGGCGCCGAGCGCCATGATGCCGAGTGCGGCTACGGTGAGAAGTTTTTTCATATGCGCCTCCTTTGTGATTACGGCTGCATCTTACGCCCCCGCATATTACGGCGGTGCTACCGGATTATTACAAAGTGTTCATGAGACCGGAAGAGGAAAACTAGGCACTGTTAGCTAATTCTACTACGCCTTACTGCAAATGCGGTTTTCTGCGCTTCCGGTGCTCACGTACAAGCGTACGCTGCGCTCCGGTTCTCGAAAACCGCATTTTCGCTTCGGCCTAGCGAATTAGCTAACAGTGCCTAGAACACCCGTATCAGCTTCATCAGCGGCGAGACCACCCTCGCCTCTTCGCGCTCGACGGAAAGCGGGCGGAAGGAACCGGTGGAATGGGGGGTGAGGAAGGGCGGCTCGTATTTGCGGATGACGGTTTTGGCGCCGCGGCCCTGATAATGCTGGGCGATGACGATCTGGCCGGATTTGCACGGGCGGTCCAGCTCGGAGATCACGATGTCGCCGGGCAGGATGCCCGAGAGGTTCATGCTTTCGTCGTGCACTTCGAGCGCGTAGGCCTTGGGCGAGTAGCCCGCGGTTTCCGCCACTTCGAGATAGAATTTGCCTTCCTTCTTGACGATGTTGGAATGGCGCTTGGCGCGGGTCGGCTCGTGCTGGAAGGGAATCAGCACCGGCTGCTCGGCCAGCGCCTCGCTTTGGGCCTCGGTGATGCCGAGGATGCGCGCGACCGGCACGCCGATATGGCTGGCGATCAGCGCCGCTTCGTCGGCCTTCAACTGGCGGCGGCCCTGGAACAGGTTGGTGATGACAGACTTATCGCGGCCGAGAATGCGCGCGAGATCGGTCTGCGTGAGGTGGTATTTATTGAGCAGCTGTTTCAAATGCGACAAGTTCATCCCTCCTATGTAAACGGAATCTCGCCAACAGGCAGTTGCGTTTTTCATCGTCTTATCTTGACATAAGGTTGAATTTATCTCAATATGAATTATTGCAACTATCACGGTTTTTTAAAAAACACCTTATGGATCAACGATTACAAGAGGTTCTCGAGTCGCTTTTACGCAATCTCGAGGTATTGAACGAAGAGGTCATGCGGCTGGGACGCACCGAGCAGTTCAAGCCGACGCCGCTGTGTTTCCAGCTGATCGAGCGCATCCGCGGCAGCTGCACGTGCAGCCTGCAGAACGTTCGCACCATCGAGCGGCGGATGCAGGCGCGCGCGGCGGAAGCCCGGCCCGCCGCCATCATTCCGCTGGACAGGAAGGACGTATGAGGCTGGCGCATATCCATCCGCACGCGCAGGCGCGCATGGCGGGCCGCGGCGTGACGCCCGAAGAGGCGCGCGCGGCGGTGGCGTGCTGGGAACATCTGGAGATGCGCGAGGGGCGGTTCGTCTTCCGCAAGAATTTTCCTTTCTGCGGCCCGCGCCGCGCCGTGCGCTATTTCCGCAAGGAGGTCGAGGTGCTGGCGGTGCAGGACGCGGAGCGGCTGGTCGCAGTGAGCGTGACGGTGAAGTATTATTGATGTTATCCCGAGCGAAGCGAGGGATCCTACACAACGAAAAAAGGTCCCTCACTATGTTCGGGATGACAAGAGAAAGGAGAATATTATGAAAATCGCCTACGATCCCGCGTACAATATGGCCTATATCGCGTTGCGCGAGAAAAGCGCGCCGGTGGAGACGTTGTATCTTACCCTTTCCAGCACAGTGGGATCCGAAGCTTGGAATTCACGTGACTTGAAGTCGCGGC
>JADMIO011305984.1_pt1 | contig 99169 bp, 97 predicted proteins | sample 8958161 | NCBI WGS metagenome assembly JADMIO01 (sample SAMN16585339, study PRJNA669376) | soil metagenome | isolation source: Crop rotation soil | place: USA: Cullars Rotation, Alabama | collected 2011
GCCGCGACTTCAAGTCACGTGAATTCCAAGCTTCGGATCCCACTGTGCTGGAAAGGCGTTATCGTTTCCGGAACGATGACGACCGTCATAACCGACATCAGCGAAACCTACCTGGGTCAGACGTTATACAAGTACCAGGCCACTGTCAGTATTTCCTACAACTACCGTGGACGTATTTATACCGCGTCCCGATGCACCATTCGAACTTCAGACATATGAGCACCTTTCGTCTTTCGAACTCTCGCGGACTTACGTTAATCGAAGTGACGATGGCCCTCGGATTGTTCGGCGTCTTTGGCATTGCCGTCTACTCCATGCTCAACATCGGCATGATTTTAGGCGCGAAGAATACTGCTGTGAATACGGCACATCAACAGGCACGAACGGCGATGCTACAGATGATTCAGGATTTGCATTCTGCAGTTTCGCTTCCTGCGTTGAGCGACGTCAATCGTGCCCCAATCCCAAATCCCTCGCCGAATACAGCTGCACCTGGAATTATGTTTCAGCTTTGGTCTGCCGGCCCCTACCAAGTCGTGGCCGATTCCCCTGCCGGTTCATCGACCATCAGCATCCAAGTACCCAATGGATCAAAAGTGCCGGTTGCCGGCCAGAGAGTCATCGTCCAGGGACACAGGACTGAAAAAGATATTACCCAGGTTACAAGCTTGGGAGGCGGCATTTATCGTCTTACTATCGCCGATCCATTGGTAGGTGGCATCTCAGGAACAGGCGATCCAACCTTCTACAATATTAGTTGCTTCTTAACTGACCGCTGTTCTTACACAGTGACTAACGGTGCCCTCCTGTGGGATGGTCCAACAACGAGGAAAGCGTTCTCCGTTCTCGGCAACGATATCGTCAGCCCAACTCCATTCACGATACCGAACACACCCGCTGGCGCGCTCTACTATCGTTTTGTTGCCGCGATTAATCTTTCAACGTCCGATGACCATTATAGCGCGCGCGGTTTTAAGTCGGCGAACATTCTTCTCAACGGTCAGGTACCAATGCGTGCGCGCTTAACCGACTACCAATGAAAACTCAACCTGCCAGCTCAGAGTCAGGATCAGCGATTATCGTCGTCCTGTCCATAACCGTAACTGTTGCTATCATCGTTGCCGTGGCGATGGAATACACCGCCTCCATTCGGCGCTATGTTCAACGCAGTCAGGCCCTACAATCAGCGGTTGCCATTGGTGACGGCGCCTTGGAAAGTGCCTTCGCCTACTGGCGCGGGATTTGTCGCTCGAGTACCGACATACCGTTGCCTACAAGCTCCTTCACGAACATTCCATTGCCGACCCAGGGGCAATTCCCCAATGTGAGCAATTTTAGCGCATCGGCGGCACCGGCGGATTTGAGCCTCGCTCACCCTCCAACAATCTCGAACTTCAACGTTGTAGCAGTCGATCCCGAGCTCAACGTCATTGCTCCTTCTGCCAGTCCCATACCCGGAATGGGCCAGGGGCCGACCACCAAGACCTATTATTATCTGGCCGAAGCAGATGTCACACTACCAGTGTTGAAGGACCATGTGACAGCCAAGGTTCGACGGGTTCTACAACGCCAGGAATTGTCCCCGTGGAACTACGCCATCTTCTACGTTGATCCTTTAGAAATCCACCCCGGTGCGCCGATGAATGTTTGGGGTTGGGTCCACACCAATGCGGATCTTTATACCGGACACAACCTGCTCCACTTCCAGGACAGAGTCACGTACGCAAGCGACTGGTTTGTCGGCTTCAGAGCCGGTGACCCACGCTCGCAAACTGGCAGCACACCAGAAACACCTACAGCGCCGAGTTACCCGAATAGTCTGCCGCCGGCGTATGACGTTGCTCACCAACCTTTAGGTCTCGATTCGACGCAAATTTTCAGCACGACCGACACAAATCCGAACAATGACAGTTATCGCGAACTGATCGAGCAACCAAATCCCAGCTATCCCGATCCGATGGCGCACAAGCGCTACTACGATCAGGCGGGCGTCAGGGTCTTGATCGATGGTAGCAACTTTGTCACCATCAAAGATTACAACGACAATATTCTAAGTGCTACGAGTCCCGGTCTCGGCGGTGCACTGTATAACGTCTTTAAAAGCGCCGTTACGACAAATCAATCGATTCAAGATAATCGGGAAGGAGCATCTGTTCGCCTCGCTACCCTCGATATGAGTGCGATCAATGCCAAGATCAACGATGGCACAATATCATCATTCAACCGAATCATTTACATAGCCGATACCAGTGCCGACGCGAACGGAGGCACGCCCAAGCGCGGCATTCGTTTGAAAAACGGAAGTAACATGCCTGTGGGCGGCTTAACCGTTTCCAGTAACAACCCGATCTATATTCAGGGAGACTACAATACGGGCGGGAATCCACCTTCTAACTCGGGGGACGCGACACATCCGCAGGTGACGGGTTACACTCGCCAGCCCTGCGCTATCGTCGCTGACGCTGTCAACATCCTATCCAACGCCTGGGTCGATTCTCATTCTACTTGGACCGTTACCGACCGGGACGCTGCCAATACCACCGTCAATGCTGCCTTCGTTTCCGGGATTGTTCCAAGTTCAAACAACAACTACAGCGGCGGGGCAGAGAATTTCCCACGCTTTCTTGAAGACTGGAACGGACACGTATTCACGTATTACGGCTCAATGGTGGAGTTGTATCAAAGTCGCCAATCGATTGGAAGGTGGGGCCTGGACAATGTCTATGTTCCGCCAAACCGGCAATGGTTTTTCGACACGAATTTCCAATTCAACGCGCCTCCGGGGAGCTTGCTTATCTACAGCTATGTCAAAGGCAGATGGTTTCTCACGCAATGAGCACAAAACATAAGTTCCTAGGCTGGTTTGTTCTCTGCATTCTACTGAAAGCAGGTTCAGTGTGGGCGGACTTGAACCTTTCGCCTCATGAGGAAAATTTCGATCTCGATGGAATCAGATTAACCCATCTCGTTTTCGATAACGGCACACCAACAAAAGCAACTTATCAGCTTCCCCAAAAGTGGAGTTGCGCCGGGAGCAACGACCAATTGCAAATATTACCGGAAGATAAGACGCAAGCCGATATCGCGATTACGAAAATCGATCCGCCAAACGCTATCGGTTTTGAGGAGGCCAACCGCGAAAGACTAAAGCAACGTGCTATTGCATCACTTCCTGGAGACGCGTCGCAAATCCAGATAGAAAGCGAACAGGCCAATCCATTGCAAATTAGCGGACGAGACACATATCTCGTCCAACTGAGTTATGCGCGATTTGGCGAGCGATTTAAACGCTACTTTCTCCTTGTAAATCTGACAAGGGGTCAACTTCTATGTCAGCTAACAAGTCGTGAACGCGATTACGACAATGTAGTGAAGGCTTTCCAACAAAGCCTATATTCCTGGCAACACCTTACTTAGGTTGCTCGCGCAAAAGGTGATTCGTGTCGGCTAGCAACTTCGTGACCGCATCCGGGGCAGTTGCATCATAATAACCGCGAATTTCACCGCGGCGATCCACCAGAATCATTCGCGTGCTATGCACCGGGGTTCTCGCCTCGGTGCCTTCTTCGGCGACAGCCAATTTGAAACCATCGCGAGAGAGCTGATAAATTGTCTTTTTCGATCCGGTAAGGAAATCCCACCGATGCGGTTGGGCCTGCAGTTTTTCCGCATAACCGCGAAGCACCTGAGGCGTATCATGCTCTGGGTCCACGCTCACTGATATTAAGTGGACATCAGTCTTCTCTAGCGGTTTTTGTAGCTCGCTCATTCTACTACTGATCATCGGGCATGGACCCGGGCATCGCGTGAAGATGAAATCGGCGATCCAAATTTTACCTTGCAGCTGTTCGGACCCGAACGGTCGATCGTTTTGGTTTGTAAGCTGAAATTGCGGAACGCTGCCGTAAGAATTGATCGTCCGGCTACGCAACTGTTTAACCTCAGCTTGCCGCAGCAACAAGAGTAGACCTGCAATGACCAAAGGCATGAGGAGAAGGAATGCCTTCCAGGCAACCGCTATCTTGGAAAGCGGCGGATTTGCTGTAGCCACTGTGCTCATACTTTTGTCAGAACCAGGGCGAGCAGAAGTAATGCGAGGTAGATAATCGACGTGAGAAATAACGAGCGTGCCGCGCGCGACGTGCGCTGCCTGTGAAAACGCATGGCGGAAGCGGTGAACCATGCCCCCAGACCAACTGCAATCGCAAGATAAACTGCATTCGTTAGGCCAAGGTAGGTGGGAATGCCCGTGACTATCAACAAAAGCATGCAGAAAAGCACGCTTTGACTGGCGCTTCGTCCACCGGTTTCATCGCCGCTCGATAACATGCGAAAGCCCGCTCGATCATAATCGTCGCGATACATCCACGCGATGGCGAAAAAGTGCGGGATTTGCCAAACGAACATGATGGCAAACAGAGTCCATGCCTCCGCATTCAATCGACCTCGCGCCGCGGCCCATCCAATCATCGGCGGAATTGCGCCCGGAATTGCACCAACCAATGTGTTTGTTGTGCTAAGTCGCTTCAGCGGTGTATAAGCAAAAATGTAAATGACGATCGTTATCGCCGCGAGAAATGTGGCGAGGGCGTTAGACGTCAGGCTAAGATAAATTAGCCCACCAATTGAAAGAAACGTTCCGACAAGGAGCGCATCCCTTGGACGCATGCGCCCCGCTGGGATGGGACGAGATTTGGTCCGCAACATGAGAGCATCGAGCCGGCGTTCCCACCATTGATTGAGAGCCGCCGCCCCCGCCGCCGCGAGCGCCGTTCCGAACACCGCGTGAAGGAACTGGCCGTAATTTGGCGGTGATGCCGCGCCCAAATAATATCCAACGGCTGTCGTCAACAATACGAGCGATGTAAGGCGTGCTTTGACTAACTCGGTGAAGTCAGAAAGGGCACCACCAGGCGACTTATTTACCGGGGAAAGAGCAGCGACCGCAGTTTTCATATCGCAGAGGCCGTTACCGGAACAAATGAGTCGCGAACTGGCTCCTTCAAATGCGCCAGTCGAAGACAAATCGAAGCCAGCGTCACACCAACGCCGAAGATCGTAGCACCGACAGCTACGTGGGCGGTGGCAATATCGGCTGCTTTGTTACTCCAAATGGTCCAGGCGCCCAGCGTTACCTGACCAACGATAAGAACCAGCCACAAACTGGACAAGCGCTCGAGGGCGATGAAACCGGTGCGTTTGCGGACAACAATCCAAAATGCCGTTATTCCGATAGCAATAAGAAGCGCGACGAAACGATGAACCAGTTGCAGCCAAACCTGAAGTGCGTTGACGTCGGACAAGGCATGCGCGTCGCGCCATACATTGATGGCTTGAAGTTTTTCAGGAGAGGTGTCGGGAATAATTTTGCCGTATGCCAATGGGAAATCGAGAATGGAAAGGTCGCGATGCTGATGTCGCATCGTGGCGCCGAGTGCGAGCTGCAAATAGACCATTAAAGCAAGGATGATTGCTAATCGAGCGAGCTTACCTGCAATGGCGAGCGATTCTGGGCGGAACTGACGCCAAAATTTCGACGTGACGAGTGCGATTAGAATCAGGATGGCAAAATAAGCCTGGGCGAGACAGGCGTGAAAAATTCCGATCTCATCCCTTAAGAGCGTGACACGCAAACCGCCAAGCACGCCTTGGATCACCACGGCAGCCATTGCAGCGTTTCCAAGATTACGCACCCAACGCCGCGGCTCGGATTTCCAGAGCCAGCCGGCAAGGATTATCGTCAGAAATCCAACCGTTGAAGCAATGAGACGATGGACGTGTTCGAAAAAAATTCCGCCGATCCACTTCGAGAATGGGAAAAAGAACATGTTGTAACCAAAGGTCGTCGGCCAGTCTGGCACAGCGAGTCCAACGTTCTTACTCGTGACCATTCCGCCGCTGCAAATGAGAACCAGGGTCGCGCCCGCCGTGAACCAAGCAAAACGAGGAAGCCATTCACTGTAGCGGCGGTCTACGACCGTCGCCTGCTGTGGAGTAGATGCGGTCACGCTACCAAACAATAACGCATCCCACTTAAGAATGCGATGTCATCCGCCTGCGCCCGACGACAAGACAACTGCTACAGGAGATGGCCGCCGCCGTTTGGGTTCTCTGTCTTCGGCGCACCGGGCGGTGGCACCGTTCCCGGGGTCGGTCCGGGCGGCGGTTCGCCCGGCGGGCGGTCCGTCGGCGCGGGGGCCGTTTGAGTGCCGGCAAGCTCGACGCGTTCTTTCAGCCAAGCTTGATAATCGGTCGGCGTGTCAACAACGAGCGTTCCCTTCATCCCGTAGTGGCCCAAGCCACAAAGCTGGCCGCAAACGATTTCATACGTGCCCGCCGTAATCGGACGAAACCACATCGGGATCATCTGACCGGGAATCGCGTCTTGCGCGATGCGCATGTTCACCAGCGCGAAATTGTGAATTACATCTTTGGAAGTTAATTCCACAATCACCGGTTTGTTTACCGGAACATGTAATTCTCCGAGAACGACAATGTCATCCTTGGACGCGGGATCCTTGGAATCGAGTCCTACCGGATTTGAATTGGTGACAAGGTTAACGTCGCGCCGACCGAAGACTCCATCAGGACCCGGCAGATGGAAGTTCCAGTTGAACTGCTGACCGATGGCGTGAACAAGAATTGCGTCCTTGTCGCGTGGAAATTCATTTACGCGTTTGGCCCACAATGGGACAGCAAAGCCGACGAGCAAAACCGCTTCGATGAGCACAACGGCAAATTCCAAATGCGTCGAGATACCACTCTTCACGCCTTCGTGGTCGGCCGCGCGATGACGACTCTTGTGAAAGCGGATGAGAACAAAAATGAAGTAGGCGGACCAACCAACGAACAGTGCGCCCATGAACCAGTGACAAAACTCGATGATGTGATCGATCTGATAACCATGTTCCGAAGCGTTCACCGGCTGGCCGAGGAACTGATTGATGAGCGCAAGACTACTCATATTTTTCGAGATCCTCTTCCACAAGTTGCTCGTGCGGTTCCAGCGGCGTGTGCGCATGTCGCCAGAGATGAAAACTGAACGCGCCGACACCACCAAGAACAGACATGACCGCTCCCATCAGAACCCAGATGGCAATGGCAATATGTTCCGTGGATTTAGCATCCTTGTCGGCAAAACAAACCGAACAAGCCAGGGCCTGGGTAATCGGTGAGCCCAGAAAAACCGCCAGCAAAATGAACAATCTCGCCTTCATATGATGAGACGCGCCTTCTTCATTTTCCGCCAAAACCAAACGCCGTAAACAAGCAACCCGAATGCGGCAATGAACGACCAGATCGCGCCGGCGCGATAAACCGGTTCGCCCGCCATTAAATCAACCCAGACGCACCACGAGCCGATGCCGAGCGCGAGCAGCGTCGAAAATACGATGAAAACGAGGTGGAATCCTTTCAAGGTCATTAATGATGCACCGGATCGTACCAGGCGAGAAACGTCAGCCAGAAAAGGCCGAGCACGAAAAGGCCGGTGAAGATTAGAACGCGATAGATCAGTTTTTTCTCTGCGGAAAGATGCATGAAGATGGCCGCGACGAGCCCGGCTTTAAACGTCGCAACCAAGAGGGCAACGCCGATATTCGCTTTCGCTGTCCCAAAGTTCACGTAGGACAGAAAAACAGTGATCGCGGTGAAGGCGAGCAAGGTGAAACCCACCATGATGTATTTCTTCACATGGTGCGCGACTTCGTGTGCGTAATGCTCGTGTTCCTTGGCGTCCTGTGAAACGTCGGGCGGATTGTTCATAGCAAATAGAAAAGCGGGAACACAAAAATCCAGACCAGATCGACGAAGTGCCAGAACAAGCCGGCGACCTCAACACGGTTCGCGAGGTGTTCGGGATTACGCTGGTAAATCTTTTTGCTCACCGGCAGCCACATATAAATGAAAACGATGACGCCGCCGAGCACGTGCAGCCCGTGCAGACCGGTGATGGTGAAATAAGTCGCGAAGTAGGTGCTGTGAGTCGGCAGAAACATCGTCGCGCGCTCGACATCTTCTTTTTCGATCTTCGCGATCTTATCCGTCGGCGGGACCCATAGAAAATGCGGCCGGTCATTTGCCGGATTGGTAGGATCAGCATTGGCCTGATCGAGCGCGACTTCGTATTCCTTAATGCTGGGATCGTTCAGCGCTTCGTGATTATGCAAATGTCCGGTTATCTCAACGCGCGGCGCCAAACCTTTTTCCATCAAATGATGGTTTCCGAGATAGGGCTCATATTTTTCGAGCGCCTCTTTCTTAATATAGATGCCGAAGTGATCGAATTTCTGCGGCCACTCGTAAATGAGTTTAACCGCAAGGAAGAGCACCCCACAGAGAATGGTGATCAGCATGTACCACCAATAAGCGTTGTAGCGCCGCATCTTCAGCTCGGCCCAGGCAAGGACGACAGTGACTGACGACGCGATTAGAATTGCCGTATTCATCGTGCCAACTGGAACGTTGAGCAGGCCGTGCGGCCAATAACCCGGCTCGGCGTCGAGGCGCAGAAAAATGTAAGCCGAAAAAAGTCCGCCGAAGAGCATGACTTCGGAGGCGAGAAACAACCAGATGCCGATCTTGGCGTTCCAAAGACCGGTATCGGGACGTGAAGCAACGGTATACGGGATTTCCATGGCGATTCGTTAGGCGTGAATCAAATCGGTTTTTCGGGGGGCGCGCTCAGCTGCCGTGACCGGTTCGTTTTGCATCGTGAAATCGCCTTCACGTCCCGGTAGGCTGTATTCGTATGGTCCACGATATGCCACTGGCGTAGTCACGAAATTGCCGTGTGGCGGCCGGTTGGGTGCAGTCCACTCAAGCGTGGTCGCTTCCCACGGATTGTCGTTCACCTTCTTGCCATTCCTAATGCTCCAGAAAAAATTGATGATGAATGGAATCTGGGCGAGCCCCATGACCCAGGCTGCAATCGAGATCGGCTGGTTCCAATGAAATCCGGAAAGGCCCCACGCCTTTTCATTTGCCAGGTTCCAACCCTGCCCGCCGTCGTACCAGCGGCGGTGCATTCCCAACATTCCCTGCAGGAACATCGGGAGAAAAATCACGTTCATGCAGATGAGTGAAGGCCAAAAATGCACTTTACCCCAGAACTCGCTCATCATCCGTCCGGTTGCTTTCGGGTACCAGAAATAAATCCCCGAGAATAAGGCAAAGATCGTTCCCGGCGCGACGATGTAATGAAAATGCGCGATCACATAGTAGGTATCGTGCAGATAAAGATCCGCGCTGTTAAATGCGAGTGGAATACCGGTTAGGCCGCCGATTCCAAACATCGGCAGGAATGCCGTGGCAAAGAGCATCGGAACGGTAAATCGAATCGAACCGCCCCAGAGCGAAATGAAAAACGCGCTCAGGATGATAACCGAAGGAATCGAAATGATGAGCGTGGTAGTTTGGAAAAATGCGCTGACCGCGCTGCCCATGCCGGTGAGCCACATGTGGTGCGCCCAAACAATGAAGGACAAGAATCCAAGAACGAGAACGGCGAAGACAAGCGACTTGTATCCCCAGACCGGTTTGCGGGAATTATTCGCAATCACTTCCGCGACGATTCCCATACCCGGAAGAATGAGCACATAGACTTCAGGGTGACCGAGGAACCAGAAAAGGTGTTGCCACAAGAGCGGGCTGCCGCCGCCGCTGATATGCATCGGAGCGCCGTTCACCACCATCCCGGCGGGCATGAAGAAGCTCGTGTGAGCCACGCGATCCATCAATTGCATGATGGCGGCGGCTTCGAGTGGCGGGAATGCGAGCAGAAGCAAAAACGCGGTGACGAATTGTGCCCAAACGAAGAACGGCAGGCGCATCCAGGTCAGCCCTTTGGCGCGCAATTGGATGATGGTTGTAATGAAATTGACCGCGCCCAGAAGCGAGGATGTGATGAGAAAGACAAAGCCGATGAGCCAAAGATTTTGTCCGTTAAAAAACCAGTGATGGCCTGGCCCGGTGTCAGCAATGACCGCGAGCGGCGTGTAAGAAGTCCAGCCCCCTTTGGCCGCGCCGCCCGGGACGAAGAAGCTGGCGAACATGATGACACCACCGACAAAAAAGGCCCAATAACTGGCTGCGTTGACTTTCGGGAACGTCATGTCGGGCGCGCCGATTTGCAGCGGTACAACGAAATTGCCAAAAGCGGCAAAGGCGATCGGAACGATCCCGAGGAAAATCATGATCGTGCCGTGCATCGCGCCTAACGAGTTGTAAAACTCGGGCGTCATTTTGCCGTCGGGCATTGACCCTTCACCGAAGAAGTGTCCCAACATCTTCCCGATGACCGGCAATTCCTGACCCGGATACGCCAGCTGCCAGCGCATCATCATGATCAAGCAAAAACCAAAGAAAAGAAAACAGAGTCCGGTGATGAGATATTGAATGCCGATGACCTTGTGATCGGTCGAAAAGATGTATTTACGGATAAACCCGAGCTCGTGATGCTCGTGCTCGGCGTGGTGATGAGGATCATGCGCGGAATGGGAAGCCGTTTCAGTAGAAGCGTCCATAAGCGGAAAAACTGAAACTGAATATCAGGGGAAATTTTTCAAGAGGAAAGCGCGAAATTTCATAAAATCGAGGCGTACGCGCCCTTCATTGGGCCAAAGATGAACGCACCAGACGAGTAATTTGTCTGCCTTTCCTGCCCCTGATGAAAAGAAGCATGCAGCAACGGACGCCGCTGGAAGAAGACCTCTCCGTTCACATCCTGGGGGTCTCGGCAGCGATGGTCGGTGTTTGTCTGACGGTCATCGGACTCATCCGCATCGTCATCACGCTCGGAAAGTTCGATACCATCGCGGACAATATTCTAGCGTTCGCCTCGCTCGTTTTTCTCATTTCCTGTTTTTGCTCCTACTGGGCATTGCGGACTCGGGGGACGCGCCGGATGCATCTCCTCGAACGAATCGCCGACGTCACATTCCTGGTCGGATTGTTGCTCATGGTAGTGGTGTGCGGCATCATTACTTTCGCCATGATTTGATCCCGCTCGGTTGCGGAATATTGTTCCGCACAATGCGGAGTGCGCGGTTTCTCTTTGTTTGCTTTTGTTGCGTCGTCGGTGGCGTTCGCGCGCAAACACCGACGCCGACGATTTTTCCGACGGTCACGCCGACACCTACAAGCACGCCCGCTGGCGGCAGTCCAACACCAACTCCGAGCGCAACACCAACGGCCTCGGCAACGCCCACTGCTTCCGCAACGCCGACGGCAAGTGCGACTCCAACAGCGAGTGCAACACCAACACCGAGCACGACACCCGGCGGACCCACGCCAACACCGACAGTTCCACCGGGCACCGACGGACAACTGCTCAACATTTCCACGCGTGCGTTCGTGCAAACGGGCAGTGGCGTCTTGATTGGCGGCTTCGTCATTAGCGGATCGAACGCAAAAACAGTCCTCATTCGTGCCATTGGTCCATCGCTGGGGTTCTTTGGTATCTCGAATCCGTTGGCCGATCCGGTTCTGGAATTATTCGATGCTAACCAAAATTTGATTCAGGTAGACGATAATTGGCGAGACGCGCAGGAAGCGGACATCGTCGCGACGAACCTTGCGCCGACGAACGATCGTGAATCCGCCATTTTGGTGACACTGCAACCAGCGGCTTACACCGCGGTGGTAGGCGGCACGAACAACACGACGGGCATCGGTTTGGTCGAAATTTTTGATCTCGAGCCCGATGTCGGCTCGGTTCTTGCCAACATTAGCGCGCGCGGGTTCGTCAGCACTAATGACAATGTATTGATCGGCGGTTTCATCCTCGGTCCAGAAGATTCCAGCGCGAATGTGCTGGTGCGCGCTCTGGGTCCATCGTTGGCCCGGCTCAATGTTACCGGCACGTTGCAAGATCCTACTTTGACCTTGCACAATGCGAATGGCGTCCTCATCGCCGCAAACGACAACTGGCGCGACGCGCAATCGGTCGTGATCCAGTCGACCGGTCTAGCCCCGACGGATAACCGCGAGTCGGCCATTTTTGCGCAACTTGGCGGCGGCGGCTACACGGCCATCGTTCGCGGCCGAAATGGGACAACCGGCGTTGCGCTCGTTGAAGTCTATCGCGTTCGTTAGGCTATTTTCAGCGCTGGTCTCCGACCGTTCGCTTCGCCTTAAGGCTTTGCTGCCGGGCTCGGCGCGGGCGGCTTCGATTGATCGTTAGGCGCGCCGCCACCTTCGCCTTCGCCCGGGAGTTTGGCGTCCGGCGGGACGGCCTTGAGGTCAGCCTCTACCCACGAATCAGTGCGACCAGCCAGTTCTTTGCGGAGGGCAGCAATGCCTTCGGCCGAGACTGGACCGCCAGTATTGCCCCACTCCTGCCGAATGAACGTGAGCACGTCGGCGATCTTTTGATCAGTGAGCGTTTTCTCCCAGGGTTGCATCACAGCCGATCCGAATTGCTGACCTTTCACAGTAACTGGACCGGTTAGGCCCTTCAGAACAATCATCGCGGGCAGACGCGAACCGCCATTGACGATTTCGGAACCGGCCAGCGGCGGGTATTGTCCGGCGACACCGAGTCCGGTCATTTGATGACAGGTGGCACAGTTGGCAGAGAAAATCTTTTTGCCGCGCTCCACCGGTGTGAGTTCCGCCGCCTGAGTTGCGCCGCCGCCCGCAGTTCCGTGTTTTTTAATCGGTTCCGCGCCGCCTAACGGATCGAGGCCATCGCCGCTGAAATTTCCGGAATAGCGCCCGAGATACGCACCGCCGAAAAAGACAGCGAGACCGTATAGTCCAATCAACCAGAGTGAGAGCGGCTCAAGACCCGCGCGCGGCTCGCGCTTTTCACGCTGGATCGCGGCGTGCGTTACCTGCACCTCTTCCGTCTCGCCGTAATCCATGCCCTGGCGCTCGCGTTTTGGTGTGGAAGGGTTCTCGTTCATCTCACTTCTTTGCCGGGGCAGGCGACGCTGCAGGCGCGGCCGCACTTTTCACTTCTTTCAATGGATGCGATTGATCGAGCGACATCAAATACGCGACCAGACATTTCGCCTCGTAAGTGGGAACAATCTCCCAACCCATCGGCGGTGTATCCCTCGCTGATTCGTCGAATACTAATGCATCCGCCGAAACCTGACCGCCAACGCGCCGTTTTTCGTAGAGAAATCGATAGGACGGCATGTCGGAATCCTGGGTGATGCTGCGAGGATTGTAGAGATGTCGATGGTGCCAGGCTTCGGTGTAGGGAAGCGGCACGCCATTAACGGCGGTCACTGGCTCGTTAGGCGCAATCGGACTGGCAGCGGGCGTCGGAGCCTGCGCGGCCGCTGGTGGCGCACTCGCTGTTTGCGATGAAGGAGCTGGCGAAACGGCGGCGGCAGCGGGTGAAGCAGCAGGAGCGGGCGCGAGTGCAGGTGAAGCTGCCGCGGATGGCGGGGGCGCATTTGCATCGGTAACAGGCGCGCGGTGTCCCACGTTCGCCAGGTCAGGTCCCATTCGCATTTTGCCTAACAACACTGGACGATCGAAAATGTAATCGCGCGGCGCGCTGCGGCGTTCACCCCATTTGCGTTCGATATCGGAGCCGGCGTAATCGGCGCGCACCTGTTGCGTGTGACAATAGTTGCAACCGTTCGCGGCGTAAACGCGTCGCCCGCGTTCCGCCATACCGGAGCGCGGCGCGGGGTAAACGTCGGTTCCATCTTCTTCCATTTGCGGATCAAGGTGACCAATCTGCATGTTTGGAATGAGGATCAGACCGGTCCACGAAAACGCGAACGTACCGAAGATTCCGAGAAAGAGAGGGATCAATCCCTTCATAATTTTTCTCCCGAAAAATTCTGGCTACCGTCGCCGCTTTGCCCCGCCTCTCGCTCGTCCCAGGTCGCTCGATTCATGGATGTACATCCTCCGGCTCGATCGGGTTAAGAAACGTTGGCACGCTCGCGGTCCGGCCGAGACCGAAAAGCATCAGGCCAAAATGATAAGCGAAAATAAAATGAGCCGCCGTGAGCAAGACACCGGACAAGCTGCGGCCGCGCAGATACGGCAAAATCGATTGCGTGTTTTGGGCAAAAGAAAGCGAAGCGTCGTTCATACTCAGTCCCTGGACGAACCCGCCAACGAGAAGCATCACAACCATCAGGCCGACGCCGTAGGCGGAGGCCCAGAAGTGCAGTTTGATCAGGGTCGCATAACGCCATTCGCGGCCAACGAGGCGCGGCACGATATAATACATCGACCCAAACATCACCATTGTGAAGAACGCGTAGAGTCCGAGGTGCGAGTAAGCCACGCTCACTTGCGTGAAATGAACGATCTGCGCCATCGAGCGCAGCGAAATGATGACGCCGACGATGCTAAAAGCGGAATACGCGATCGCGCCAAAAACGGTGAAACGCAGTGTTGGGCTGTAACGCATGAGCGGGAAATATCCGCTCATCGTCATGTGATGATTGAGGCCGACCGTGGCGACGGGAATAATGGAGAGAATCGCGGCCGCGATACTCGCCGTGACCATCCACGCTGGAAACGGTCCGTCGATCAGGCGTTGCATGCCGGTCCAACTGGCGAAAAGCGCGTATGTCCAAAATCCGATGCTGGCGAGATTGTAACTGTAAACCGGCCGGCCGATCACTTTCGGGATCATGTAATATGCGGTGCCGAGTCCAATCGCGCCCAACCAGAGGAACATCAGATTGTTAGCGAACCACCAATTCACCACGGCCTGCATCACGCCCTGTAAGGGCACAACGAATAACATCACGTGCGTGGCCGCGTAAAGCCACGGGAACCAAAGGAAGGCTGCGAGCAAATACCATTGCGTAATGTAAATCGTTTCGCCACGCCGGAACCGGAACATCAAGACCGCCCACGACATCACTAGTAAGTAAGCGACGAACAGAACAAGCGCAGCGTACGTCGGGAACTCGAGCCATTCGTAACCCGTACTATCGCCGGCCATGATCCCGATCACGCCGAGCAGAACGCCGAAATTCCAAAATGCGGCGCCGGTTACGAGCAACAACGGATGCCGCAACGTCGTCCGGCACAAGCGCGCCATGAGCCAAATTGCGGTGCCCATTCCCGCCATCGAGGCCCAGCCGTAAACCATCATTCCCATGTGCGCCGCGCGCACGCGACCGAAAGTGAGATAGCTGATTCCCGAAAACAAATCCGGGCTATGCAGTTTAAATGAGGCGAGCCCGGCGAGAATGGTGCCAATCAATAACCACGCAATCGCCGAGGTATAAAACATCAGAACCGGCACTCGCGTCGACGCGTCGATCAACGCGCGCTCGACGTTCTCGATTTCACGCGGCGTGATCTGGTCCGGCACGGGGTGCGCCCCGTGCGCCAGTCTGGTTGTTGCTGGTTCGCTTACTTCCATTTTGATGCTTCCAAAATTTTTGCTTCCAAAGAATCCGGCGCCGGTTTGCGAAACCATCGGCGACGCGGCATGACGAGATCGGTCGGCACGCCAATCGGTTCTTCTGCATCAAAAATCATTTCCGCGTTTTTTTCGTAACGTTTCATGCGCTGGATGAGGTCGGCGATGCTCATGGCGAAGGTGATTTTCCGGGAACCGGCAACGGTCTGCCGGCCGGCGATTGCACAGGCGTTGGTAAAGTTCTTCCGCCTGGATTCGGTTGCGCGGCGCCAGATGGCGGCGACGCCGCTGGTGTCGCGGAAGCACCGGGCTGAGTTCCCGGCGGCGCGGAGGCGGGGTTAGCCGCGCCCGTTGGTTGACCCCGCATTTCCGATTTCGGTCCTTCCACGGAAACTGGTTTCGGTGTTGGGTTCGCGGGCGATTGCGGCGCGGCCGTTGGTTGCGCCGCCGGTGCAGGTGCTCCGGTTTGCGCGGGCCCTTCCGGCGCAGGCGTCGCGATGGCGTTTGCGACGCTCGGTTTCTTTGCCGCGAGATCGGACATGGCCAGTTGCATGGCGCGATCAACCGGGATCCGTACCGTTCCCTTGTTCTTATCGACCCAGGCGTAATTCGTTAGGGCAGCAATAGAATCCTTGTGCAGTTGGTCTAGTTTTTCCATCCGCGCCTTGGCCCGTTTTTCCTCGTAAGTATCGCCGCGCGGAATCGCGCCTAACAAAACCCATACGATCAAGGCGAAAAAGAGGAACAACAAAACGACACCGATCCACGTCCCGAACATCGAGTGCGGCTGCTGGAAATCGATATGTCGTCGCGTTTCGTTCATCTTAATTTGACAGGCGCAAAGATTCGATCAGGCGGGGATCGCGCGTGGGGAAGAGCGAGCTCTTGCCGACGATGCGCAGATAGAAAAATCCGAGGGTTCCGCCAATCCCAATGAGCGGGACAAAATCCCAAATACTGAGGCGCACGCCGGTCTGATGAAGCGCGGGCAAAACAATAATGTAAACATCGAGTAACTGCATGAACATCATCCAACCCGCGAGGTAACAGAGCTGGTGCGGATGCTTCTTGATGGAGCGCAGGAGCAAGATCCCAAACGGAACGAAGAAGCGACCGACTACGAGCAGCGTACTCAAGAGCCACCAGGATTCCGTGTTTCGCTGGATATAGTAATGCGTTTCTTCCGGAATATTGGCGTACCAATAAAGCATGTATTGGCTGAACCCGATGTAGGCCCAGAAAACACAGAAGGCCAGCATCCATTTCCCCATGATGTGGTAATGCTCGAGCGTGACCGTGTGCTGCAAATAACCTGCTTTGCGCAGCGCGGTAATGACGAGAACGAGGAACGACATGGAACTGCCGGCCGCCCCCGCGAAAAGATACGGTCCCCACATGGTCGAATACCATTTGTAATTCAAACTCATCAGCCAATCGAAGCCGGCGAACGTCAGGCACAAAGCGAAAAGCGGCAGACTAACGAATGCGATCTTGCGCAAAGTAATGGTGAATCCGGGGTTACCGTCTTTGTCCTGACGCACGGAATAACTGCGCAACAAAAACGCCGAGACAATGAAGAAGGCGAAGAAAATCACCGCGCGAACGAGGAAGAAATTCCAATTGAGATAAGCGCGCTTGGAATCGAGGACCGGATCGGCCCCGGCTGCAATGTTCATCCAATCGAAGAGATGATGGCGCAGAAGCAGGACCGGAATAAACAAGACCGCGAGCACAGGGAACAGCGCCGTCAGGTTTTCCAGTTGTCGCCTAACGACTACGGTCCATTCCGCATCGGTCGCGTAATGAACAATAATCCAGAAGAGACAGCCGGAAAATACGGTGAAGAAAAAGGCGAAGCCGAAAAGCCAGGAAAAGCTGAATTGCTTCGGCGACAGATACCCGCCGACCACACTTAATCCGAGACCAACCACGGCGAGCACGGCAAATAACATGGAGAGACCGGCGAAACGGCCTTTTTCAAAATATTCGCCTTCCGGCGTCGGAGCATCATGTACGCGTTCGCTCATTTCTTCGCTCCCTCCGGGGATGCGGCAGGTTTCGTTTCCGCCGGTTTGTCCAAGTCAGCGCGATGTTCTGCCGGCACATCGTTAACAGTCGTGTTTTGGCTGCGTTGCAACGCGCGCAAATAACAAATGATCGCCCAACGATCGGCCACCACGACATTTGGTCCGTAAGGCATCATTGTGTTTTTGCCGTTGGTGATGGTGTTGAAAATTTCGCCGTCGGCCATCTTGCGGATGCGATCGTCCTGCAACGTCACCACCGTCGCGAGCCCATATTGTTTGGTGATGCCGTCACCCGCCGCGGTTGCGCCGTGACACATGGCACACGTGATATTGAATCGCTGGCGGCCGCGCTCCATTAATTGCGCGTTCACTTCCATCGGAATTCCTGTGCCCCAGTTGTTGCCCATTTTCCCGGTGTTGTAATAATCCGTCCCTTGGCTGAATCCGAACGCCGCATGCGGTTCGTTCGCGGGAGCATTCGGTGCGGACGTCGAGTTGGTTTGCGATTTCGGAAATTCGTAACCGAGCGGAACCGTGCCGACGATAGGCGCGCGGGCGAAACGGTTGTCGGAGAAAAATGCCAGCGGCGCCTGCGCGCGACCACGCGGTTGCCTAACCATGTCGGGAAAAAGTTCGATTGGCGAACCACTGCTGTGTTGTCCGCGAAATCCGAGAAACGCCACCATGGCGATTCCGGTCAGGAAAAATATGAGGAAAAAGCCGCGCAACATATTAGAAGAAATTCGAAATCAGAAATTCGAAATCCGAAACAATCACGAATGACCAATGACCGAAAGCGCGGTAGCGAGCGTCTGGCGATTCGAATTTTGAAATTGTTTTGAGATTCGACATTCGGATTTCGATATTTCGCAAGTTATTCTTCGTGAATGATGGTGATATGTTGCCCGCCGGTTTGCGTGAGCAGCTGTTCGGCTTCCGCTTCGGTGAAACGCGGATCCCGCGCCTCGATGATGAGGAAAAAACCGTCGTCCGTGGCGCGTTTGAATCGTTCCCAGTTAAACACGGGATGATTCCAGCGCGGGAGTCCGTTCATGATCAGCATGGCGAAGAATGCGGAGAAGGCCGAAAAGAGAACGGTCAGCTCGAACATGATCGGGAAGAACGCGGGCACGGTGAAAAAGTTTTTCGGTTTCCCGTGCACAATGAGTGGATAAATGAACGAGGACGGTCCGAACTCTAAAATCGCCGCGGTCAACAAACCGCTAATGCCACCGGCCAGGACAACCGCGCTCAGCCAGGATTTTCCGAGGCCCATCGCACCGTCCATCCCGTGAATCGGGAACGGTGAATAAACGTCCCAGCGTTTGAATCCGGCGTCGCGCACGCGTTTGGCTGCTTCGTAAAGTGCAGACGCACTCGAAAATTCCGCTCCCATTCCGTACACGCGATTTCCAGATGGCGTTCTCAATTGCGCTCCTTTCCACCCGCCGCGACCGGATGATGTTGTTCGGGGGAAGCGTAATGCGGATCAGCTTCCGGTACGACAATTTTCACTTCCGACATTGCGATCATGGGCAGGAAGCGGATGAAGAGCAGGAAGAGCGAAGTGAAGATTCCAAATGTACCGACGAACGTCCAGATATCGACCCAGGTCGGGATGAACAAACCCCACGACGACGGAAGAAAGTCGCGATGCAATCCGCCGACAATGATGATGAAACGTTCAAACCACATACCGGCGTTGACGCACATGCAGACGAAGTAAACGACGTAAACGTTGCGCCGGCACCACTTGAACCAAAAGAGCTGCGGCGAAAGCGCGTTACAGAAAAGCATGCCGACCCACCAGTACCACCAGTAGGGACCAAAGATGCGGTTGTAGAAGGCAAATTTTTCGTAGGTATTGCCGCTGTACCACGCGATGAAAAATTCCATGGCGTAGGCGTAGGAGACGATCGAGCCGGTGAGCAAAATGACCTTCGCCATTTTGTCGACATGCTGCGGCGTGATGATGTCGTGCAATTTGTAAATCGCGCGCGCGGGCAACATCAAAGTCAGCACCATGGCGAACCCGCCGAAGATCGCGCCGGCAACGAAGTAAGGCGGGAAAATGGTCGTGTGCCATGTTGGAATGATCGATGTGGCAAAGTCGAATGACACGACGCTGTGCACGGAAAGAACCAGCGGCGTCGAGAGACCCGCCAAAAGCAGATAGGCCATCTCATAATGCCGCCAGTTGCGATTAGATCCGCGCCAGCCGACCGCAAAAATTCCGAACAGGAATTTTTTAATCTTCGAAACCGAACGATCGCGCAGCGTTGCCAGATCGGGAATCAAGCCGGTGTACCAAAACAAAACTGAAACCGTGAAATAGGTCGAAACCGCAAAAACGTCCCACAAGAGCGGGCTGCGGAAATTTGGCCAGATACCGTAGTTGTCCGGTAACGGTGCGAGATACCACGCCATCCAGACACGGCCGACGTGCACGCCCGGGAAAATCGCGGCGCAAATGACCGCGAACAATGTCATCGCTTCCGCCGAACGATTGATCGACGTGCGCCATTTTTGGCGCAGCAAAAACAAAATCGCCGAAATCAAAGTGCCGGCGTGTCCGATACCGATCCAGAAAACGAAATTGGTGATGTCCCATGCCCAACCGACCGGATGATTCAGTCCCCAGGTGCCGACACCGGTAGAAATTTGATAGCCAAGACAAAAGAGACCGAAACCGGCAACGAGCGCTGTGATCGTGAACGCAACCCACCACCAGCGTGGCGCCGCCTCTTCCACGACACCGGAAATACGGTCGGTGATCCAGCGGAAGTTGCGCCTGTTCAGGACGAGCGGAACACGCGCAAGCGGACGCTCGATAGAAGTCGACGCTTCACCCGCGATCACGTCGGGAACTGTTGTCCCATCGCTCATGGCTTTTGCTCCTTCTGATGCGGTTCCTGTTCGGGCTGCGGATTCAACGTTCCGCGATCATGATCCCGCTCATAATCTTGAGGCTCAGCGTGTTCGTTCGTGATTGCATCGATGCTCGCGACTGCAATCTTTTTTGCATCCGGCATCTTTGGATTTGGATTTCGGATACGCGCGAGATAACTCGTTCGCGTGTTCACGTTCAGATATTTGAGCAATCGATAATTCCGATCCTGCGCCTTAATCATCGAGACGCGGCTGGCCGGATCTGCCACGTCGCCAAACACGATCGCCCCCGTTGGACAGGCCTGCGCGCACGCCGTCGTAAACGAATCGGCAGGAATCTTCGTTTGATTGGAAGCGCCAGCGCGAATGTTCGCCGCGATTTTTGCCGTCTCGATGCGTTGCACACAATAAGTACACTTCTCCATCACGCCGCGCATCCGCACCGTGACATTGGGATTTTTGCCCATCTTCACGATGTCCGGCGCACCCTTGGTCGTAAGAGGCCCGAAGTATTCTTTGTAAACGTTCAGCACGCCCGCGATTTTCTTTTTCCCGATCGGCCGCTGGTTATAGTCAAAGAAATTGAAGCGACGGACCTTAAATGGGCAGTTGTTCGCGCAATATCGCGTGCCGATGCAACGATTGTAGGCCATGACGTTCAGGCCGTCTTCGCTGTGAATCGTAGCGTTAACCGGACAAACGGTTTCGCACGGCGCGTTCTCGCAGTGCTGACACATCATCGGTTCGTGCACCATCTCGGGATCGGTCGGATATTCACGCCGGTCTTCGTTGAACGGCTGCGCGCTGGCGAAATAGCGATCGATCCTGATCCAATGCATGGCGCGTCCGTGGCTAACCTGCAATTTACCGACGATCGGAATGTTGTTTTCGCTCTGGCAGGCAACGACACAGGAACTGCAACCGGTGCAAACATTCAGATCAACCGCCATGCCCCACTGATGTTGGGCATCTAGCGGCGGATGCGAGTAAATCGACGGCAAACGTTCAGGGCCTTCATTATCACCGGCAATTTTTTGCGCGAACTCATGGTCGGCGCGGTAACCCTCCAGCGTCGCTTCACGCACAAGGCCGCGGCCCTCGATGCTCCAGTGATCTTGTGTGATCGAGAGCGGATATCGGCCCCCAACTTTTTCAACCTTTACACTGTCGATCGCCTGGCCATCCGCCACGATGTAGTGCGGATTGTTCGGTGTGCGCAAAAGATAAGCATTGAATCCAGCTTCTTCGCCGACCGGTCCCGTTTGTTTGCGACCGTAGCCTAACGAGATCGTGACCGAATTGTCGGCGTGCCCGGGCGAAATCAATGCCGCAATGACTAGTTCGCGTGCGATCGGTTTACCGTTCGGGTCGTTCGTTTTTTCCGTAACGGTGACGCGAACAAGGTCGCCGTTCGTAACTTTGAGACCATGGGCAAACATCGGACTCATGAGCGCGGCATTGTCCCACGTCAGCTTCGTGACCGGATCGGGCATTTCCTGAAGCCAGCCGTTATTCGCGTAACGGCCATCGTCGACTGCGTAGCTTGGGACCAGCACAATCTCCGGTGATTGCGCTGTTGGCGGCGCGGTCGGCATCCAAAGGGTATGTGCGATTCCACCGGCGGTGTTGCCATTGAACGTCGGCGGTTTGTCGCGCAACTGAACGTGCGACGCGAATCCGTCATGCAAGAATTTTGACCACGCCGCATCGAAGTCTCCGGTGACACCGCTGGCGCGGAATGTTTCCTTGACCAGCTCCGGCCCTTCGATCTTGGGACCGTCCAGCAACATGTTCATCAGCTCGATTTCCGAAAGTCCGCCAAAGAGCGGCAGGATCATCGGTTGAATCGCGAGATACGCCCCATCGGCCGTCCACGCATCACTCCACGATTCAAGATAGTGCGCCATGGGCAGATGCCAGGTGCTCGCGGCCGAGGTTGCGTCTTCGTAATAGCCCAGCCTAACGACATCGGGCACTTTTTTTTGCAGAGCCGGCCAATCGACCTGTTGTTTCGATTCCGGATCGATCGTTAGCGCGCGCGGTGCATTGTAAATCGGGTCGCCGCCAAAAATGAAAAGTTGTTTAACCCGGCCGGATGAAATGTCGCCGGCAAGCTGCAGAATGCTGTTGGTATTTGGATTGCGCGCGAACTCGCGCACGATCAAAGTTTTGCCAAGATTCTTGAGCGCGGAATTAATTCCGTAAGCGAGCAATTGCACCACGACCGGTTGCTCCGAACCGGCCAGGACCAGGGTCGCGCCCGGTTTCGACAAGAGATCGTTGGCGGCTTCGCTTAACCAATGGTCGTCGTAGCCGATTGATTCCGGCGCTTTCAACGTCGCGAGGACGGAGCCAAGATTCGAATCCTGTGTCGCGGCCGCAATTTTTCCGGCGAGCGCGTGGGTCAACGCCGGGATCTGGCTTGCCGGGCAACGCATGCGATGGTCCGCCATCGCGCCCGTCAGCGTGAAACGATTCTCGACCACGTAGAGCCGATTCATCGTGTCTTTCGCTTCCGCGACGCGCCTGCGCGAGCTGAATGCGCGCACCGCGGCAAGATTCCCTTCGCCGCAACTGAGAAAATCATTATCCAGCGCGAGGATCACATCGGCGTGCTCCAGTTGCGGAACGAGCAACGTATTCTCACCGAAACTCATCTGCGTGGAGAACGTCTGGGCCGGGCTCAGCATTGGATCGTAAACACACCAACGCATTTGCGGGAATTTCTTCTCCAATTCCTTGCGCAGACGTTCGCGCGTCGGTGAAAGTGTTTCTTCGACCAGAAATGCCAGACTGGCGCCACCGTCGGCGGCAATTTTTCCGCGCAACTCCGTCAGATATTTTTCAAAGCTCGCGCGATCGGTCCCCTTGCCCTTGTTAACGAAGAAGCGCGAACGTGCGGGGTCGTAAAGATCGAGAACGGACGCTTGAGCGTAAATATCGGAGGCTCCGCCGCTCGCGGGGTGAAGCGGGTTGCCGTCAACCTTGGTCGGCCGGCCATCGTGCGTCGTGACAACGAGAGGCAAGGCTCCGCTGCGTCGCGGCATCGCGGTCGCATAAAAGAGCGGTTTGCCCGGGATGGCCCATTCCGCGCTTTTCGTGAATGGAACCAGATGCGCTTCAGGCCGTCGGCAACTCGTTAGGCCAAAGCCGGCCAGCGCCATCGAGGCACCCATGAATTTCAAAAAGCTGCGCCGCGACCATTCGTCGCCTTCCAGCTGCGCCGCGCCGGATGGAAATTCGCGCTCGAGCCAATCGCGGAATTCCGGCGTATCACTCAGTTCGCCAATGCTGCGCCAATAGCGTTTGCCTGTGAGCGCTTCAGGCGGGTGTTCCAAAACGCGTTTCATTTTCTCCTCCGGAGCACGGCCGTCCCGGCTGTGCGGCCAACGGGCGTCTCGCCTGTCGAACAGAACAAGTGCGAATCAGCAGGCGAGACGCCTGCTGGCCGCACCGGCCAGAGGCCCGTGGCCCGATGCAATTCCGAGAGCTTTCGCGAGCATGGCGGCGCAATCATGTTGCCAATCACGTTAATGCTCATCGGTGGCACCCCTGACAATTGACCGGCGGCTTGATATCCCAGCGTTCCTTCAACGTTTGGCCGATCTCGCGTTGTTTCAGCGTCTGTTTCTTCGACAAATCTTCCTGCGCGTCTTTCGGCTGGCCGTACTTCGCCACGAACTCCGCCGGTTTCACATCCTCCGGTTTCCAGTCGAGATTAAAGATCTGATCTTCAGGTCGCAGGAAATTCTCCGGGTGCCGATGACATTCAAGGCACCACGCCATGCTGTGTGGTTTGGCGTGATACACGACGGGCATGTGGTTGATCTGGCCATGACAACTCGCGCAACTGATCCCTCGGTTCACATGGGCGGAGTGATTGAAGAAAACATAGTCGGGCGTGCGATGCAGTTGCACCCACTCGACCGGATTGCCCGATTTCCAACTGGCGCGCACCGGCTCGAGCTTCGGATTATCTTTCTGCACCTGCGTGTGACAGTTCATGCAGGTCTGAGTGTTCGGCACGTTCGAGTGCGCTGCGACTTCGACAAAGCTATGACAGTAACGGCAATCCATCCCGAGCTGCGTAACGTGAATATCGTGCGGGAACGGCACCGGCTGGATCGGTTGATAACCAACGCGCGTGTACTTCGGAGTGACATAATACCAGGTCGCAGCGGTCAATCCGCAAACCGTAACGATTCCGCAAATCGCGAGTTTAAGGGGAAGCCAATTCGTCCAGCGCGGAAAAAAATTCGCCATAACGAATCAGCACAGCCGCAATGGCCGACACGATAAACAACGAGCGAAAATTTTTGCGAAACGATTAAGAAAGTTCAAAGGTCGCGGGTTAAGGTTCGTTCGCCTCGCTCGTGCCAAGCGAACGGTTCACTCTATAAATCGAGGCAGGGATGGCAAAACAAAATTCGTCGCGCATTTCAATTCTTTTCTTAAAAAGCGTAAGAGCAGATTCGCCATCCCAGAATCGCAGAAATTCATAACGTCAAAACTTCGGCAACCCGTCAATGTGAAAGCGTCTTTTTTTCGAATCGGTTGCGGACTCGGAATAGTCCTCGTTTTTTTAGTTGCGCGCACGCAAGCAGCGGAAGATGTCGATGTTGTTTTCTTAAACGGGAATGTCTACACCGTGAACGACCAACAACCGCGCGCTGAAGCGGTGGCGGTGAAGAATCAACGCGTCACATTTGTCGGCTCGAATGAGGATGCCAGGAAATTGCAGGCAAACCGCGTGATCGATCTCCATGGCGCGACCGTCCTGCCCGGCCTGACCGATTCGCATTGCCACATCTTCGGGATCGGCGAGCGCGAGATGAAGTTGAATCTCGAAGGCACAAATACGCGCGAAGCTTTTCTCGCCCAGGTGAAAGAGCGCGTCGCGCAAACCGAACCCGGCAAGTGGATCGCCGGCCGGGGTTGGATCGAGACGTTCTGGAAGCCGCCGACCTTTCCGACGTGCGAAGAATTAGACATGATCGCGCCGCATAACCCGATTTTTCTGGAACGCGCAGACGGTCACGCGGCGATCGTCAATAGCGCAGCCTTAAGGATTGCACGGATCAACCGCGATACAGCGAATCCGTTTGGCGGCGAAATTTTGAAGACCAAGGGTGGCGAGCCGAACGGGATGTTGCTCGATTACGCGCAGGATCTGGTGGAAAAGAAAATTCCGAAAGCGACCGAAGCCGAGCGTGCGGAGGCGTTGCTGCGCGGGATCGACCGCGAGATCAAGCTCGGATGGTGCGAAATTCAAAATGCCGGCAGCGAATTGCAAGACCAGGCGATCATGCGGGGCGCGTTTGCAGCGAACAAAATCAAGATCCGCATTTACAATGCGGCTTACGGACCCGGCGAAGCCGCGAACGCCTTATTGAAAAGTGGCGCGACGCTCAATGCGTTCGATCACCGTTTCACGCAGCGCACGATCAAAGTGATTTTCGATGGCGCGCTCGGCTCCCGGGGCGCGGCTTTGCTCGCACCTTACTCCGACGAACCAGGCACTTCCGGTTACTTCCGGCAGAAGCCGGAGGAATTATCGCCGATGTTCGAGCAAGCGTTGCGGCGCGGTATTCAAGTCGAGACGCACGCCATCGGCGACCGTGCCAATCGCGTAATCCTGGATCTTTACGAGAAAGCGTTCGCCGCGGTTCGGCCTAACGAGCGTCCGGACAAACTTCGCGAACCGCGCTGGCGCGTGGAGCATGCGCAAAACCTCACACCGCAAGACCTGCCGCGGTTTGCCAAACTCGGCCTCATCGCCTCGATGCAGCCGTCGCACGCGATCAGTGATCTGTTCTTCGCTCCGGCGCGCCTCGGCCTGGAACGACTCGCCGGCGCTTATGCGTGGAACAGCTTGCTCAAATCCGGCGCAATCGTTTGCGGCGGCTCGGATGCGCCGGTTGAGCGCGGCGAACCGATGATCGAATTTTACGCCGCAGTCGCGCGAAAGCCTCTGCCGGAAAAATCTGCGGACTTGTCCGCCGACGCCTTGGCGAAGGTGGGCTGGCATCCTGAGCAAGCGGTCACGCGCGAACAGGCGCTGAAAATGTTTACGCTCTGGCCCGCTTACGCTGCGTTCGAAGAAACCGACAAAGGTTCAATTGGAATCGGCAAGCTCGCTGATCTCACCATTCTTTCCGCCGACATCATGAAAATTCCTGAACGGGAGATTCTGAAAACGCAGTGCGTGATGACGGTGATCGGTGGAGAAATTGTTTATCAACAATAAGGCGCGGTCATCCTGCGCGACCTGACCGCAGTGCTACGCACAGCGTTGCAGGCGGGAGCATGCCAGGTGAAAACTGGTGAATCGGCTTTCCTGATCGAAGGCTCACCGCGGCGAAGCGTTCTCATGCTTGTCATTCTGAGCGTGAGCGAAGAATCTCACACAGTTCGTTTCGGCGAGGCGTTGGGACGGCGTTCGATCGGATAGCCAAGCGCGATGAATCGTGACCGCTTGTGAGATGGTTCGCTTCGCTCACCATGACAACGCGTTTATGCGGGCGCGATAACAACTGCGATGACAGCGTGTTTATGCACGCGCGAGTATGCCAGGTGAAAACTGGTGAATCGGCTTTCCTGATCGAAGGCTCACCGCGGCGAAGCGTTCTCATGCTTGTCATTCTGAGCGTGAGCGAAGAATCTCACACAGTTCGTTTCGGCGAGGCGTTGGGACGGCGTTCGATCGGATAGCCAAGCGCGATGAATCGTGACCGCTTGTGAGACGGTTCGCTTCGCTCACCATGACAACGCGTTTATGCGGGCGCGATAACGACTGCGATGACAGCGTGTTTATGCACGCGCGAGTATGCCAGGTAAAACTGGTGGATCGGCGCCGACAGCGCGGCGCCCTCCCCTCGTTCGCGCAAAACGATCCTATCTATGAATACAGATATTCGTCGTGGTACTCGCGCGTCGGTGCGAATTGCACGGACTGATCGCCGCCGCTCTCCGGATATTCGAAAATCTGCCCTTCGTAATTGCGGATCACGATTTTCTCGTTGTCGTGATACAGGATGTAACCGGGATTGATCGGCACTTTGCCGCCGCCACCGGGCGCGTCGATGACGAACTGCGGGACAGCGTAACCACTGGTGTGACCGCGCAGTCCTTCAATGATCTCGATTCCTTTCGCAACCGACGTGCGCAGATGAGCCGAGCCATTAATCAAATCGCACTGGTATATATAGTACGGCCGCACCCGGCACATGAGCAGTTTGTGCACAAGGGTCTTCATCGTTTCGAGATCGTCGTTCACACCTTTCAGAAGAACGCTTTGGTTGCCTAACGGAATGCCGTGATTGGCGAGACGCTCCAGCGCCTCCTTCACTTCAATCGTGAGTTCGCGCGGATGATTCACATGCACACTCATCCAGAGCGGATGATATTTTTGCAGCATCGCGCAAAGCTCGGGCGTGATCCGTTGCGGCAGGAAAATCGGAACGCGCGTGCCGATGCGGAGAAATTCGATGTGCGGAATCGTGCGCAACCGGCTCAGAATTTTCTCCAGCTTATCGTCAGTGAAGAGCAACGCATCGCCGCCGGAGAGCAAAACGTCGCGCACTTCAGTGTGTTGCTCGAGATAACGAAAGGCCTCCTCGAAGTTGGTGTGCAACTCCTGTTCGCCGACACCGCTGACAACGCGGCTGCGAGTACAATAACGGCAATAGCTCGCACACCGGTCAGTTACCAAAAACAAAACGCGATCCGGGTAGCGATGCACCAAACCGGGAACCGGCATGTGCGAATCTTCCCCGCAGGGGTCTGCCATATCATAGGGCGAAGTCCACGACTCTTCCACGCGCGGGATGACTTGGCGCCGGATCGGACAATCCGGGTTATCGCGTTCGATCAGGTTGAAAAAATGCGGCGTGACGGCGAGCGCGAGTTTCGTCCCCGAGAGCAGGACGCCGTTGCGTTCTTCTTGCGAGAGTTCGAGATGCTGTTCGAGTTGGGCCAGAGAAGTGACGCGATTCTTCAGCTGCCATTTCCAATCGTTCCAGAGTTCGGGCGAGACATCGGGCCAATAACCCGGGGAGTGTGAGACGAACTCTTTCCCATCCTTTTTTCCGACGGCAAGAGTAACCATTTTGTGTTGAGGACGGAAAAGTTAAGACCCCTGAGAACCATGTCAACGCAGGCACTTTCATGTGCGTTGCGCACATCGATGTCTCCTTGTTCTCGAGCGGCGGTCTATGACCGCCGCATTTCTTTTCGAATTGGTTACCCTCGGCGTAAAACCTGCGACTTTTGCCAAATGTGCGGGGGTCATAGATCACCGCGTTCAGGCCGGTTCCTGATCGCAAAATTTGCTCTAACACAGGCCGCCTTTACAATTGAACAGTCGCCGCGGCGACCTGTCCAAAACCGATTTGATGCGTAGAATATTTTTTCTTCTGATTTTTGCCGCTAGTTCAGCGCTGTTCGCCGCTGAACCTGCGCCCGCACCCACTCCAACCGTTGCGGCGGCTGCAGCCGAAGCAGGCAAAGATGTCGTGCATCAACTGAACAACGCTTTCGCAAAAGCGTTCGAGGTCGTCGCACCCAGCGTGGTCATCATCGAAGTGACGAAGAAAGCAGAAGCCAACGACACATCTTCACTCGACGATCTTCTCTTCCAGAATCAGCCCGACGAAAATAGCCCGCGCGGTGCGCCGCGCGGTTTTGCGCCTTTGCAGAGCGAAGGCTCGGGCTTCATCGTCCGGCCCGACGGATTTATTTTTACGAACGATCACGTCCTCGACGGTGCGGATCGGATCGACGTGAAGTTGAAGGACGGGCGCGAGTTTCAAGCTAAAATCATCGGACGCGATGAGAAGACCGACGTTGCGGTGATCAAAATCGACACTGCGAACCTGCCCGTCGTGCATCTCGGCGATAGCGACCAGGTCCGCGTCGGTCAGTTTGCTTTTGCGATCGGCGCACCGTTTCGGCTCGATTATACGTTCACCTCCGGTGTGATCAGCGGCAAAGGCCGAAGCAAACTGCTCGACAACGCCGGTTATTCCATCTCGGATTATTTGCAGACCGACGCCTCGATCAATCCAGGCAACAGTGGCGGCCCACTCTGCGACATCGATGGCAACGTCGTCGGCATGAACACGTTGATCAACGGTTTGAACCGCGGGCTGGGCTTCGCCATTCCGAGCAATCTCGTTAGGGAAATCGGCGACCAACTAATTGCCGGTCACAAAATTATCCGGCCGTGGCTCGGCATCCGCATCGAGACGCTCGGTGATGATCCGAGCATTCGCGATTTATTTAAAGGTCTCGACCGCGGCGTAGTCGTGCGCACGATTGAAGCCGACGCCCCCGCCTTCAAGAGTGAGCTGCGACCGTTCGATGTCATCACGGCGGTCGACGCCGCGCCGGTTACGACCGACACGCAATTGCAGCGCGAGATTTTGAAAAAGAAAGTCGGACAAAATGTCCAGCTGAGCGTCTGGCGAAAAGGTCAGACGCTAAAGATCCCAATCACGACCGCGGAATTGCCGAACCAGACCGCCGCTGCGCCTAACGAGTCGAGTCCAGTCGCACCGCCGCGGGAAGAGGACGCAAACAAGTTCGGTTTGCAGGTCCAGGAATTGAGCAAGGAAGTCGCAGCCCGGTTGAAACTGAATGTGCAGCAGGGGGTGATCGTGACTGACGTGGCCGACAATAGCATCGCTGCCGCGCAGGATATTCAACGCGAAGATGTGATTACCGAAGTGGACGGCAAGGCCGTGACCAATGTCACGACATTTCGTGAAGCCTTGAATAAGTCGGATCCGCGCCGCGGAATATTGCTTTATCTCGACCGCAAGGGAAGCAAGACGTTCGCCGTACTGAAGGTGAACGGTTGAGGAGGCGACGGTCGTCCCGACTTCAGTCGCGAATCGTTGTTGCAAAAATGACGAATGACTAATGACGAAGTCCGAATGTCGAAACAAGCGGCATTTGAGCAGGCACTTTTCGTCATTCGATCATTGTTTCGTCTTTCGTCATTGGACATTCGTCATTTGAACCCAATCGCCGCGACGTTTTCGTTTGTTTTGCTGACAGCGTCACAGTTATTTGGGGAGCAAGTCACCCCGCTCAATGCCGGATTGCGAGAGAAAAACGACTTGTGGGTGACTTGTGCGCTCACCCACGCGCCCCAACCCGGTGAAATTCCGGTGCTGCAATCAAAAACTGAATGCGACAACGCCACCGGCATTTATCATTACAAACTGTGGCTGCCATACGGTTACCTGGCGCAGCCGGAGCGGCGTTGGCCCTGTGTTTTCATCGCGTCGCCGTTCGGTAACGCACACATGGGCAACATGGCCGATTCCCTAAAGCGAAGTCACGTTGTTGTCATGCTGGTGGAATCGCGCAATGGTCCGTGGTCGCCCACGATTGGGAATTTTCTCGCCGCCCATGACGATGTCGTTAGGCGAATTCGTATCCGGGAAGGGGCCAAAATTGCCACCGGTCTTTCGGGCGGTGCGCGGGCCGCATCCGTTTTCGCGCAAATTCGGCCCGGATTTGCCGGCGTCATTATGCAGGGCGCTGGCGTCGCCCGCACCGATAACGGCGCCTATTACTTTAATCACATCGCAAAGAATCCAGCATTGTTGTTCGCATTGTTGATCGGCACGAACGATCCGCGGCAAAGCGAAATTTCCGAACTCCAACACCAGATCTCGCCCGACCATCTGGCCATTGTCACTTTCCCCGGCGGCCATTGGTGGGCGCCGCCCGATGTCTTCGGCAAAGCTCTCGCCTGGATCGAGCGCCCGAATCGTTAGGCGTAAACTGAGCGCGTCAGGCGTTGCCTCTGCTCGAAGCCAGCAGAATCACGCCGCCGGCGATGCACAACCCACCAACAATCGGCCCAATCGGTACCGGATGTTTTTCGTGCTTGTTGATTTCAAGCGGACCAACTTTGGCTACGTTTTCTTTGGTGGTGAAACTGGTGTAACCGCCGTAGGCAAGCATGACGATGCCGACGATAACCAGAATGATCCCCAAGATTCCTCCTGGTTTCATATCAATGTATGTATGCGCCGGCTTAGAGCGTCCGTCTGCCCTGGATCAAGTTGATGATCAGAATCACCACTGCGATCACGAGCAGGATATGGATGAACCCACCCATCGTGTAGGAGCTGACGAGACCGAGGAGCCAGAGCACGAGTAGAATAACAAATATTGTCCAAAGCATAGGTTTTCCTTGATTGAGGTTTCTTTGTCTTCGTGCGCGGAGGTTAGGCTGCGCTTATCGGATTTGACAATTCTTTAATTCCCAAGCCTTTGCCGATGGGCAGAATCATGAAACAAAATACTCGCTATTCAGAAGAAAAATGCCTAGAACCGCTTTCCACATTTGGGTCCCGTCACGCTCATGCCTCACCGTATTTTTCTCCTCTCCCTGATTGTACTAACGATGTTGTCCGGCTGCGCCTACCAAGGCGTCGTGGTTGCAAAACGCTCCCGGCCTTTGCCCTTTCCGGAATCACTCGGGGTCGATGGCATGTACAGTTTTCAGCTACAGGACCAGACCGGGCAGGTGCATTCCCAAATGGTGACTGATTATGTTTTTGCGAGCTATCGCGTGGGAGATTATTTCAACGACGAGCAACCGCTGCCCGGCCAATCGGGAAAGGGATACCATCCGCAGTTTCGCGCCATGCCAGAATTAACGGAGCCGCAAAATCCAACCGGGCCGGAACCGATGCGCACACGCCGACCGACAGATCAGCCATATCATCCGGTGCGGACAACGAACATTCATCGACGACACGCAATCAAAACGGCGAAAGTCGCGGCGAGGAAACATCGTCGCCATCGTACGAACGTCGTTGCGGTGACTCATCGCAACGGCAACGCGCGAATCACGCCTAACCGTTTCCCAACGGGGACCAACGCCAAGCCTTCGGCCTAGGTCCAAGGTCCCATATCCAAGCGTAGGGCAAGAGCCATCTTGCTTGCGAACCAGGAGCACTGCCATGAAGAGATCGATCGGAATCCTTAGTCTCGTTTGTTTAATCCTGACGTTGGTCTGCCCCGCTTCGCTTCCTGCCGCAAGCGGTGCAACTCTCAGTGTCCGCCGCGTCGCCAACTTTGGGAACGGCATCGCCGTTGCCATCTACGTTGATGGCGTGCAGGTCTTCATGATGTCACGCGGGCGACAATACGACGGATACTTGTCGCCGGGACACCATGTGATTGTGGCGACCCCGGTCCCCAATGTCATGATGAGCAAGCCATGGCAACGCACCATCAACGTCGCCGGCGGCGAACACTACATTTTTACCGCCAAGTGGCAGGGTACGAATCTGAATCTCGTGCCCAAGTAAACCAAAGCGAGTCCGGAATTCAGAACTCGTTAGGCAAGTGCCTGATTTCGTCGGATCAACTATCGCCCGTGACTATCGCCGCGGCGGATTCAATTTCGGCGAGGAATTCCTGGTCATCCGCCGGTTTGAGCAAAAAGGCCGACGCTCCAACGGACATAACCTGCGAATGGATCGACGGATTATTACTGCCGGTCAAAACGATCACGCGGGTCGTGGGCGAGACATCATGTAGGCGTTTTTGCACTTCAAGACCGCTAATTACGGGCATTCGGATATCGATTACGACTACCGGGGGGCAGTGCCTCTGAACATACCGCAAAAAAACCGCCGGATCGCTAAACGGTTCCACCTCCCATCCGGCCGAACGGAGAAGCCGGGTCGTCGCCTTCAGGACGGATAGATCATCGTCAAGCAAACCAATGCTCAGATGGGGTTTGCCGTGCGATGCCACCATACAATTTCTTCGTTTCGGCGCCGCGTTGTGCAGCGGGTCAGCCAAATACGTCTTACAATGGAATCGGATCGGGACGGCCCAACGGTTTTCGCCAATGTCCACGCGATTCATTTCGCGCAGCTCGGTCTTGTCCAGGCCGCCGCCGAAGTGTAACCCATCAGGCCAATGTGACTGCCGTTGAGATCACGATTCAGATTCTGACCTGCGGCGCGCTCATCGGTTTGTTAGCCGCAGTCGGATTGCGCCTGACCTATAGCGAAGTGCGAGCTGCGCTCAGGCCCGCCGCGTTCGCGTTGATCCTATTTGCAAATTTCATTATCGTGCCCGCGTTGGCCGTGGCAGCGGCACGTTTCTGCCAGGTCGAAAAACATGTCGCTATCGCGATCCTTGTGCTGGCGGCGGCGCCCTTCGCTCCCGTGGTCCCAGTTTTCGCGCGCCTGGCTCGCGCCGATCTCGCACTGGCCGCGGCTCTGACCGGCGTTTTCCCAATCTTTTGCGCCGTCTTGACGCCGTTCGCCGCTCAAGGCGCAATCCATCTTCTGGAAAGAAGCGATGCGGTCCGGTTTCAGACATGGAACGCCCTCGCCATCCTCCTCGCCACCGTTACCCTTCCGCTCGGGCTCGGCCTATTCGTTAGGCATTTCGCGCCAGGCCTGGCTGCGCGTTTGTTGCGCCCGATCGAAATTACTTCAGAAGCGATTGGCGCGATCTCCCTTGCCTTTGTTGTGACAACGCAGTTCGCGCTGATCGCAAACCTGGGATGGAGCTCCTGGCTGGCAACGGCAATCGTAAGCGAACTCTCACTTCTTCTCGGCTGGCAGATCGGCGGTCCGGGCGAGGCCGCGCGCCGCGTCGTCGCGTTCGGCACAAGTAACCGCAACATCGCTCTCGCTTTGCTGGTGGCCATTCAAAGCTTTCATGGGATGGAAATACCCGCGGCCGTTGCCGGCAGCGGTCTTCTCCTCATCCTCCTCGGCCTCGTGCATGTAGGGTGGTGGCGCTTCCGTGGCCTGCCGGGACAAATCCCCTGAAGACTGCGGAGCAAAATGTTCGTCGGCATGACCATTGAGTTTGTAGTGTCGGAACAATTCACTCAACTCCGACCGGATCCCTTCTCTCGTTAGGCCAAACTCTTCCAGCGAGTACTTGTGGCTGCTCTCGAATTCGAGTTGCCGGCGGTTGGCCAGCAACAACTGGTTTCGAAAAGCCTCACTCATTTCCCAGCCGAAATGCCGGTAAACCTTTTCCAGCGTTGCTTTCGGATCCCGCGTTAGCTCGCGGTAGTCGATACAGTAATATTGGCTCGGACCCACTTTTTCACGAAATACGAACAGATGTTCGAACCACCGCACTGCCAAGTGCGCATAGGCTCTCGCTTCCGGTCCATCCTTTTTCAACTCGGGCGAATGCGCCTCCCAAACCGGCCAGAACACACTGACATGGGAAGCGACGGATTCGCAGGGATCGCGCACGATGGTGATGAACTTCGCGTCCGGAAATGTCTCGAGGAGCGATTCGACGGCGCCGGACGATTGCGTGGCTTTGCTCAAGATCGTCTTGTCACGTCCGCTCACGAAAAGACGCCGTTGCAAGCAACTGCGATAAAACGCCATGACTTTTCGGCGCTTGGCTAAAGGCAATGCATCCTGGAATCCGGCTTCCCACAATTCGTCGATATGCAGAAACAGAAGAAAGATCGCTTCCGTCAGGAAAGTATAAACAAAGAAACCATCATCTTCTTCGGGCTGATTGAAACGGAGCTTGTGCATTTCATCCCAGCCGCCGAACCATTTTTTCTCCGCCCAGTGCACGATGCGATTCAAGGGGCGGCCGATTTTTCGATCGACCCATATTAGGCCATCGAAACAACGCTGGAACGTAATTGCGGGAAAAACGGTTTGATAAAGCGCGTTATAAACGAATCGCTCTTCATCTAGGCTCATCAGTTTTTGCGTCAGGGTCGATCCGGTGCGCGGCGGGGCTACGATAAAAACCGGTTCGCGTACGGGCTGCCGTTTAAATGAGGAAAAGAAAATGTGATCAAGCCCGCGTCCGATCGCGACGATGATCCACATCAGCCAGTAGAGCGCGGTAAAGAAAAGGATATAGCTCCAGCGCCGCAGGCGAAATGGGGCTTTGAAAAGGGCGAGGTATTCCGCTTTCGCGAACAAACCTAGATCAATGTACATGGCGGCGGGTAGCCTTTCGGCCGAAATTTTACACGCGTTTACGCGAAGTAAACGCACCGCCCCTATGTTACCAAAAACTAGTGCGAAATGCCACCCGGATAACCGGCTACCATTTTTGCAACGCCCTCACGAATTTTCTCGGCATTCGCCTCTGTCCCGCCGACAACGGCCCGACCCGTTCCGCGGAAAACAAGCTTCTTCGTGTGCGCGTCGACAAAGTCCAGAATCATCGTGCCTTCATGGTATTGATTCACGTCCACGTAGGTCATGGGCGCGCCCGGCCACATTCCGTAATGGCCGTAACCGTACGGCCAGCCACCGTGATAGCCGTAGCCCCACGTTGTGTACTCCTGGACCGATACTTTCTGCTGGATAAAAACGTGCCGGACAATATCGAGATCCGCACTGCGACCGGGCGCTTCGTTTAAACCGCGTTTCCCCAGCTCCGCGCGAAGCGCATCCCGCAGGGCCGCTTCCGAAGTCGGCGACATGCTCTGGCCATGCGCAGCAGGCGCGAGCGCGTACGTTCTGTATTTGGCAAAGTTAGCGGAGTGATCGTAATCCGTCGTGACGGTCACCGTTTCGCAGGCACCCAACCAACAAGCGACACAAAAAAGCGCAATAAGAGTGGCAATATTTTTCATGAGATTTTTGTCCTTGGATCGGAGCAAAGCTGACATTCAAAATGTCTCCCGCCCATCGGACCTTAGTCCCATCTTGGCGCAAACTGTACCACTACCTGGCGCAGGGCTCGCCAGCAACTTAGCGCATCGTTGTAGCGAGAAGGAGGTGGTGCACGATACAGGGTTCGAATCCCCGGTGTGACCGTTACGCCAAACGCCGTTTAAGGTACTCCCTCCCAAAACCTGTTTTGAGTTCTTTTTCCCGCAACCTTGCGTTCAACTCAGCGCGACACCGCTTCGTAATATTCGAGGACGATCGGCAGCCGATGCGCCGTTGCCGGAACTTTACCTGCCTGATGCTCGGTGATGCGTTTCTTAAGATCGATTGCGGAGCCGACGTAGAAATTTCCGGCGCCGCACTTAAGCACATAAGTGTAGAACATGGGGGGGGAACGTGCGCGATACAGGGTTCGAACCCCCGCCCGCATCGCTACGCGAAGCGTTGCGGGCGCGGTGTGACCCTTAACCCAAACGCCGTTTCAGGTACGCCCTCCCAAAACCTGTCTTGAGTTGTTTTTCCCGCAGCCTTGCGTTCAGCTCAGAGCGGCATGCTTCGTAATATTCGAGGACCACTGGCGGGCGATGCGCGGTGGCCGGAACTTTACCTGCCCGATGTTCTGTTATGCGTCTCTTGAGATCGATCGCAGAGCCGACGTAGAAATCACCGTCGCCGCATTTCAGCACATAGGTGTAGAACCTCGGGGGAAAAACGTGCGCGATACAGGGTTCGAACCTGTGACCCCTACCGTGTCAAGGTAGTGCTCTACCACTGAGCTAACCGCGCAGGAACCGATCGACTATGAGGTTGTCACTCCAGATTCGCAAGTGCCCCGCCCGCATCGCTACGCGAAGCGTTGCGGGCGCGGTCTATCACTGAGTTAACCGCGCGAAGAGTAGTGACAAGTGACGAGTGACTGGTGAAGAGTCAAGCGCAAGAGTAACGACACTTTTCGCATACAAAAATGGACCCAATTTCCTGGCAGCGTCTCTTTGGTTTTCGTCATGCTTTCGACTCGCCCGTGACCCGGTGGATTACCGTTGCCGTGATCGCCGCGCTCGTCCTGGCGATAGTCATCATTTGGATTTTGCACGCGCTCCATCGCACGGATGACAAGCTCCACGACGAACTGGTGAAGCGTGTGTCGTCATGGGCGGTAATGACTCCGCTATTGCTCGGCCCCGTCTTGCTCGGCGCGGCGTGGACCATTCTTGCGGTCGCACTTCTGAGCTTGCTTTGCTACCGCGAATTCGCGCGCGCTACCGGATTTTTTCGTTATCGCGCGCTTAGCATCGTCGTCGTGCTTGGGATCGCGGCAACGACATTTGCCATAGCGGACCATTGGTTTGCATTTTTCGCCGCTATCCCGCCGCTCGCGATCGTGCTTCTCGCCATGGTCGCGATTCTGCGCGATGAACCGCACGGTTACATCCAGCGCGTCGGCCTCGGCGTGATCAGTGTGCTCTTATTCGGTCATTGCCTTGGCCATCTCGGTTACATGGCGAACGATGCTGATTTCCGTCCCATCATTATGTTGATCATTTTGACGGTCGAACTGAACGATGTTTTTGCCTACATCACCGGCAAATTATTTGGACACCGCAAAATCGCGCCCCACACCAGCCCTAATAAGACGTTAGGCGGCGCGCTCGGGGCGCTCATTTTGACAACGGTGCTTGTTTCCACCGTCGGACATTATGTCTTTCGCGGCTCCGCCGTTGATACCCCTGCGAAATTAATCGGGCTCGGATTAATCGTGAGCATAGCCGGCCAGTTCGGCGATCTGATGTTGTCATCGATTAAGCGCGACATCGGCATCAAAGACATGGGCGCAACCATTCCGGGCCACGGCGGTTTGTTGGATCGCTTCGATAGTTTGATCCTCGTTGCGCCGGCCGTGTTCCACTACGTGGGATATCTGCGCGGCTTCGGCCTGGATCAACCGACACGGATCTTCACTCTCGGAGGATAACCGTGGACGATTGGCGTTTTGAGCCGGCGCGCGACCACGGATTGTGTGGCGACCAACGGCGAAAAAGTTTGTTACGCGAAGTCGGACTGGAGAGCGCGACCTCCTGTCTTCTCTGGCGAATGATCACCCGTTGCTATCTCGCGGTTGCGCATCGATTGGAAGTTGCCGGCCGTAAAAATTTGCCGGCGCAATCCCCTTTCGTGCTGGTAGCCAATCACGCCAGTCATCTTGATGCGATTGTGCTCGGCGCAATCTTGCCCGCACGATTTGTCGGCGCCGTTTTTCCGATTGCCGCCGGCGATACCTTTTTTACCAAACGCGCCTCATCCATTTTCGCGACCGCCTGTATGAACGCGCTGCCGATCTGGCGGAAAAATGTCGGCGCACATTCCCTTGAGGATTTGCGCGAACGTTTGCTCCGCGGTTCATGCGTTTACATTCTATTTCCGGAAGGAACGCGTACCCGGACCGGCGAAATGGCGACCTTCAAGCCGGGGCTGGGGCGTTTGGTTGCGGGCACCCCTGTTCCCGTCGTGCCCTGTTATTTGCGCGGCGCTTTTGCCGCCATGCCGCCGTCAAAAAACTTTCCGAGCTGGAAAAAGATTAGGGTGACGGTCGGGAAACCCATTTCGTTTGCGGAAGCGACAAACGATCGCGCGGGATGGGAAACGATCTCGTTGGCGACGGAAAAGGCCGTGCGCCAGCTGGCCGACAGAGATTCGAGCGAAAGTCGTTAGGCGGCGAGTTTGACCGCGTCCTTGTGCCCGAGAATCCGAACGGTTTCTTTCAGCTGCTCCGCTTTGAGCGGTTTCTTCAGCACCGTGACCGGGCCCTTCGCCAAAATGCGATCAAGCATTTCGCTGTCCGGATAACCGGTGATGATAACGATTGGGCAGTTCGGTTGTTCTTCCTTCGCGGTTTCGTAAACGTCGTCCGCAGGCCCGTCCGGCAATTTTAAATCGAGAAAGATCATATCGAACTTTTGTTTCTCGAGCGCGACGAGCGCTTCCTTGACCGTACCGACAACGACCCGGCTGAAGCCAATCTTCTTCAAGAAAATCTTGAAGAGACTTTGCAAACTGGGGTCGTCATCGACGACGAGTACCGTTGGCTGCCCCGACTTGTCTTCCTTCAATATATCTTTATCGAGAGAAGTTTTTTTGATGCGCCATCGACCACCGATTTGGATGGCGGGTAACTGGCCGCGTTGAACGAGATAGTAAACGGTTGGAAGTGGGATACTTCGGTGCGGCTGACAAGCTCGAAAACCGGCGCCTTTCGCTCGATCATATCGCTTGTAATTATTAGCTCCTTGACCGTCTTCTCGGTCGGGAGCACAAACATTGAATCGAGCAGGACCTCTTCTAGAATCATCATCAAACCTCTCGCACCGACTTTGCGTGCATGCGCCTGATGAGCGATCGCTCGGATCGCACCTTCGGTAAACTTCAGGCTGATATTATCAAACTCAAATTTACGCTGATATTGTTTGATGAGCGCATTTTTCGGCTCCGTCAGGATGGTCACCAGCGCGTCTTCGTCAAGTTCCCGCAGCGTGCCTATAACGGGCAAGCGGCCGACGAACTCAGGAATCAGGCCGTAATGGATCAAGTCCTCGGGCTCGAGCTTGTTTATTGATTCTACATGCCGCTGTTTGTTGGTTTTAATATCCGCCTGGAACCCCAGCGATTTGTTTCTGAACCGTTTTTCAACAACTTTTTCGAGGCCGATAAATGCTCCCCCGCAAATAAACAAAATATTGGTGGTATCGAGCTGGTGGAAATCCTGCTGCGGATGTTTACGGCCCCCTCCGGTCGGAATATTAGCCACGGTACCTTCCAAAATTTTGAGCAGTGCTTGTTGAACGCCTTCGCCGGACACATCGCGGGTAATCGAAGGATTGTCGTCCTTTCGGCAAATCTTGTCGATCTCGTCGATGTAGATAATTCCCTGCTGGGCTTTTTCCAGGTCGCCGCCTGCGGATTGCAGGAGCCGCAATAAGATGTTTTCAACATCCTCGCCGACATAACCAGCTTCTGTCAGGCTGGTGGCATCAACGATGCAAAATGGAACGCTCAGCACCCGTGCGAGCGTCTGGGCTAATAATGTCTTGCCCGTCCCGGTCGGGCCGATCAAAAGTATATTGGATTTTTGAAGTTCTATGTCAGTCCGCCGTTTTGCGATCTCGAGCCGTTTGTAATGCTGATATACGGCAACTGAAAGGCGTTTCTTCGACTCGTCCTGACCAATAACGTATTCATCAAGGTAGCCCTTTATTTCCTGCGGTTTAGGCAGGTGGGTTCGAACCGCCGAAGACGATGTTGCCTCGTCGTCATTGATGATCTCGTTGCAGATGTCGATGCATTCATTGCAGACATATACGCCTGGCCCCGCAATCAGCTTGCGAACATCATTCTGTGATTTTCCACAGAAAGAACAAGTTAATAATTCTTCGGGACGGCGAAACTGGCTCATAAAACTTCTAAAATAACCTAATACTTCAAATTACCCTTATCGGCAGCCTATCCGAATAACTAAAACGAAACTACTTATCGCGATGTTCGATGACTTCGTCGATCAGGCCGTATTCTTTAGCTTGCGCCGGCGTAAGGATCCGATCGCGTTCGACGTCTTTTTCCACCTGTTCAAACGTTTGTCCGCTATGTCTTGCAATGATTTGCGAGGTCATTGTTCGCATTCTGATTATTTCCTCAGCCATTAGGCGGACGTCCGTAGCCTGTCCCGACGCCCCTCCCGACGGTTGGTGAATCAAAACGCGTGCATTGGGCAGCGAAAAGCGTTTACCGGCGGCACCGGCAGTTAGCAGCAGTGCTCCCATCGATGCACACTGGCCCACACAGATCGTGGTAACGTCATTTTTGATAAACTGCATCGTGTCATAAATCGCCATACCCGCGGTAATCGAGCCGCCCGGGCTGTTGATATAAAGGTTGATATCGCGTTCCGGGTCTTCAGCCTCGAGGAACAGCAGCTGGGCGACGATCAAGTTTGCGATTTGGTCATCGATCGGCGTTCCGATAAAAATAATACTGTCTTTTAGCAATCTGGAATAAATGTCAAAAGCACGCTCGCCTCGCGAAGTCTGCTCGACCACCATTGGAACTAATGCCATATTTTTTCTCTCTTAATAGTTGATATTTACCTGATGAAAAGCTTGAATACAGTGAAGTTAAATCGTTGACGAAAAAGGGCCGCCTGATAGGTCGGCTTTTGATTTTACAACTTTCACTTCAAAATGCAAGCCAGAAAATGTTTTCAAATAAAGCTACTGTCATTGAAGGCGTTCGGGCAATCCATCAGGCATTTTTTGCCTCTTTTTTCGCGGATGCCTTTTTCTTAGGTTTTGATTCTTCTTTTACTTCTTCTTTTACTTCCTCTTTTTCTACGTCTTCGGAATTTGGCTGCTCAGGCTCTTCCCATTCGCCGTCGACAATTTTTGCCTTTGCCGCCAACGCCTCAATTGCTTTTCTTGTTCTTAGATTATTTCGCAGGTTGTCGAGCCCGCGCTGTTTTTCAAGCATTCCGCGAACTTCCTCGGCCGATGTGTGATGATAACGTGCTAAATTTTCGATCTCGTCATCGACTTCTTCATCTGAAACAGAAACGCCTTCAAGTTCCGCGACCTTTTCTAATAGCAGCGCACCGCGAACGTCGCGCTCGGCCTGGGTCCGCATATTCGAAAACACCATCTGGGCGAAACTATCGTCTACCTTGTTCAAATCGACGCCCCTCTGCTGCATGTCTTGTGCAAAATCGTTTACCAGGTTTCGCGTCTGGTTGTTTATCAACGCATCCGGGACCTCAAACGCGTTTTCCTTGATCATTTTTTCGACAAGGACATTTCTCACGCGGGCGTCCGCCTCCGATTTTGCATAGGTTTCCAGATCGCTTCTGACTTGATTGCGAAGATCCGATAGTGAGTTAAGCCCTTCTTCGTCGAGGCTTTGCACCCACTCGTCATTCGCTTCCGGCTTTTCCAGCACACCGACGGATTTTACCTTGGCGTGGTAGTGGACAGTCTTTCCTGCCAATGCCTCGGAAGAAAAATCCTCGGCGTAGGTAACAGTGAAATCTTTTTCTTCATCTTCGGAAACTCCGACAAGGTTTTCGGTAAAATCCTTTTCGATATTTCCATCTCCGAGTACGACTTCGAGATCGTCCGCGGTGATGGGCATGCCGTTTGGATCATCATCAAATTTACCAACCAGGTCGACGATCACGGTGTCCCCCACCTGCGACGGACGGCCTTCGACCGGAATCAACGCCGCTTCACGCTCGATTCGCTGGTCAATTACTTTATCAATTTCCGATTCGTCAACCGGCCGGACCCGTCGCGTGGCTTCCAAAACATCATATTTTGGATTCGGAATCTCAGGCATGACCTCAATGTGAACATGCAGCGACACCGGCTGCGAGCCGTTGACCTTTATATTTTCGTGGTCTTCGAGATGAAGCTGAGGTTCGGTTAGGGGATGTAGGTCATGTTCTTCTATTGCCTCGGAAATCGCCTCGGGAACTACCTGCTGCAGTACCTCGTTCTTTATCTCGTCGCGAAAACGAAGCCGAACGACATCAAGCGGCGCATTTCCCTTGCGAAATCCGGGAACGCTCGCTCCCCTGGCGTATTTCGCGCTCACCCTGCCGTAGGCCTCTTTCAAGGTCGCGGGGTCGATTTCAATCTTTAGTTCTTTTTTTGTCTCCGTATGATCGGTTAATTGGCTTTTCATTTACTTAAACAGAATATCCGACCGAAAAATAAATGTCGAATAACGTAATAACGGGTCCTTAAATGAAAAAGCAGGCCCGCCATTCGCCGCCTGCCATTTTCAAAAAATAAAGAAAAAAGTGACTAATCCCATCGAACATAAAAACGATAGCGGTCTGCACCGCCTTTAGGATCGTCGATCTGAATAATGGTCGTGAAGTTGTTTCGACGGTTGGGCTGCTGCACTACCCAAACCTTTCCGCGGCCGTCCTGTTTATCGACGGACGCCCGATTATAGTTATCGTTTCTATAACGTCCACCGCCGCCGTTAAAACTGCATCGAACATCACGATAATCGGTTCCGCTTAATGTTCGAGTGTTTGACCTCTGATTTCTAATAATTACCTGAACATGATCGTCAATAGTTCCGCGACATTCCATACCGCTTTGGGCCCGCGTATTAATAGCCGAAAAGACAAAGATCGCGGCTGCCGTAACGACAGAAAACCCTAAAACTCTGATTAATCTCATTGCGTTTCCTCCTTGTAAAAGTGTAGGTAATTTGAACCAGTCCGCTTTCGAACGGATTCAAAAAATGGATGGTGCCGAGGGCGAGACTCGAACTCGCACGTCTTTCGACGCTAGATCCTAAGTCTAGTGCGTCTGCCAATTTCGCCACCTCGGCATTATTTTAACATTGGCAACCGTTTACGAATCTATCGAATCTGCGGTATTTTGTCTAGCCGTGCGTTATTTTGACAGGTATTTCCGCTCGTATTCGTCCCAGGACATGTCATAGTCTCGCGCCGCGTGAATTTCATTCGACGGCTTATTGCCTAGAAGCCGTGCCTCGGCTCTCAGAAACAGCTTATACGCCCCATATCCGATCGCGCCGAGCACGCCGATCCAGAATAAATACCAAACCAGCGTTGAAATCATTCCGAAAACCCACAGCATAAGCATACCGACAAAGATAAGCCCGATTGCCGCGAGTATTAGTTTGATGATGTTCATATAATTGCCTCCCCTTACTTTTATGATATTACGAAATAAACGGCGGGATGTTCGTGGTATTTTTTTCAGTATCGTATAATTGAGTCGCAATTTCTACAACTTTCGTTCATCAGATTTTGAATACGGTAAACATTTCTAAAATTGCAGACGCGATCTCCGAAGGGAAATATCAAGGGCCTTCCGTCGAGGTCGACGACGTAACACACGATTCTCGCGGAGCGCGGCCCGGCACGCTTTTCGTCGCAATCAAAGGTGCGACGGTTGACGGCCATCGATTTGTAAGCGATGTAATGCGCCGCGGTGCGGCCGGCGTCATATCCGAACAAGCCGCGCCCGATGGTTTCGTCGGCGCATGGCTGCAGGTGAAAAACGCGCGGGAAGCGCTCGCGAAAACAGCCGCCCTGGTTAACGGAGAGCCGTCGCATCATCTTGATCTGGTCGGAATAACCGGCACCAACGGAAAAACGACAACCGCTTATCTCACCACCGCCCTCGCAGAAGCGGCGGGGATTAAAGCCGCAATGCTAACCACGGTCGAATACCGAATCGGCGACAAAAGCGAAGAGGCAGTGCGAACAACGCCGGAGGCGTCGGACACAAACCGTTTTTTACGCCGGGCCGTCGACGACGGCTGCAAAGTGGCGGTAATGGAGGCCTCATCTCAGGCGATCGACCTTCACCGCTGTGACTGGCTGCGGTTTCGTGTGGCCGTTTTTACCAACCTCACCCGCGACCACCTTGATTACCACCTGACGATGGAAAATTACTTCGACGCCAAAAAGAAGCTCTTCGACTCGCGGCTAGGCGAGCCTCCCGGCGCAAGCGTCATTAACATCGACGACGAATGGGGGCAAAAGCTGGCGACTGAATTAAAAGCGAATGGGCAAAAGGTTATTACTTTTTCCCAACGAGGCGATGCTGATCTGATCGCCGAAAATATAGATGTTTCACTGACCCGCGGAACGTCGTTTCTACTCCGAACGCCAGCGGGCGATCGCTCTATCTCATCGCCGCTGGTCGGCAGGCCCCACGTTTATAACATGCTGGCTGCGTCGGCTGCCGCTCTTGAACTGGGATTCAGCCTGGATTCGATAGAAAGCGGCCTCGGAAAATGCGTAGGCGCTCGCGGCCGCTTCGAACGTGTGCCGCATGACGGAGATTTTGCGGTTGTCGTCGATTATGCCCATACCGATGACGCGTTATTAAACACTCTTCGCACCGCCCGAGCTTTAACGAATGGCAAAATCATTACTGTTTTCGGATGCGGCGGCGACCGGGACCGGACAAAACGAGCCCCTATGGGCGAGATCGCCGGGACAAATAGTGACGTGGCCGTAATTACATCGGACAATCCACGGACCGAGGATCCGCTTTCGATAATCCGCGAAATCGAGGTTGGAATAAAATCGACAAACTGTGAATACAAGGTAACGCCGGACCGCCGCGAAGCGATAATTTATGCTGTTTCCCGGGCAAAAAAAGACGACGTTGTAATAATCGCTGGAAAAGGGCACGAAACATACCAAATCGTCGAAAATGAAAAATATCATTTCGACGACCGCGAAGTTGCGATAGAGGCGTTAAAGATCGTGGCCGAAAACGCGTGAGTCGATTACGCTAATTTATTCTAGATTTGTGATAGTGGCTGTTTTGTTTTAGCGTAGACCCGCCGTTTCGAGTCCGTGTCCAAACTCCTAATCTTCGCGGCTCTGCCGCTCTATTTGCGGCGAAGTTTACTTCGCCGGCGCGGTTTTACCCACGGAGATGCGGCTCTGCCGCCGTCTCTTGCACGAAGCGGCGGCATAGCCGCAAAAATGAGAAGAAATGCCGACGGAAAAGCAGAGCTTTTCCGCAAATAGACGGGCATAGCCCAAAGAAGAAGAAGTTTTGACGCAGTCTCTTTACGCCGGGTACGTAACGGCGACTAATATATTACGGCGGTTCACCGTCGTTACCAATTCTGGAAAATCAACCGCCAATTGTATTAGGTATCTTTCAGCAACTGCATCAACAAATCACGCTGTCCGCTCGAAAGCTGCTCAAACCGCACGCCGAAGCCGATCTCGAAAAAATGATTGGCGACCTTTCCGCCGAACTGCACCTTCATACCGTCTGCGAGCGGAATAAAGACCCGCACAATATCGCCGTCATTTACCTCGCCGGAGCTGAGCACAAAGCAGCCGTCCAGGCTAATATCGCTGATAGTTCCCGGTTTGCGGCCGCCATCGCTCTCCCATTCGACCTCGATTGTAATGGGATATCGATTGGTGCCTCGTCTTTCGGATCCGCTTCGCCTGTCGTTTGAAGCCATACTAATCGGTGGAAGCAACGTTATTCTTTCTACTCAAATAATAATATACAGGCAAACCGACAATAATTAACACAAGCCCCGTAACAGATTGGCCCGGCGAGGTTACAAGCGTCGTAATCAACAGCCATAAGGCAACAAGCAGGAATATCACGGGAACAACCGGATAACCCCACGCTTTGTACGGCCTTTCCAAATCCGGATATTTCGCACGGAATACGAATATTGACGACGTAACAAGTGCATAAAATATCCACGAGCCAAAAATAACGTAATCCGTAAGCGTGTCGAATGAACCGGACAGTGCCAAAATGCAGGCCCAGATTCCTTGAATGACCAATGCTTTAACGGGAACGTGATTTACGTTCAATTTGGCAAGCGATTCAAACATCAACCCATCTTTTGCCATCGCGTAGGGCACACGCGAACCAGCAAGGATCGATGTATGAAGAGTCCCGAGCGATGACATCATCAATCCAACCGTAAACAAAGCAACACAAACACCGGTCGCGAAACTAGCAACGTTCGCCTTAGCGAAAAACATGCCGACAACAACATAACCCACTGTCGAATCTTTAGAAACTGATGCGATCGACGTCGGGTCGAGAGCGTAAAAATATGCAAAATTCGCGATCAAATATAGAATGATCACCAATATCGTACTGCCTATAATGGCAAGAGGAATATTTCGTTTGGGGTCTTTTACTTCGCCCGCGACAAATGTCAGGTTGTTCCAGCCGTCATAACCCCAAAGGGCGCCGAGCATCGCCGCTCCAAATCCGCCGATAAACGAATATCCAGGTGCACCAACCTTTACGGCGTCCGCGACGTTTTCACATGTTCCACCATTGTTGAACAGTGAAAGATGCCCGAAATCACCGGTGATCCATATCAATGCCCCGAATGCGACAAAAACAATCAGCAATATTTTTACAGCGGTCAGCATCGTGGCGATCTGGCCGCTTATGCTGACGGACGCGCAGTTCAGCGTCGTAAATATCACGATCATCATGATCGCCACGATTTGCAGGGTCGTTATTTCAAATGTTGTTCCGGCTATGCTGAAGCTGGTGAGTGTGTATCCTAATTTCTTATCAAGGAAATCGTTCATTACGCCGGCGAAGATCATGCTCGCCGCCGCCTGCGAGCCCGGCTTCGCGATCAGCATTTGCATCCAGCCGAATAGAAAGCTCGAGACTTTACCGTATGCATCGCGGAGAAAAACGTATTCTCCGCCCGCCTCTGGCTTCATGGCGGTCAGTTCCGCGTACGTTAGCGCACCGGCAAGCGATAACAGGCCGGCCGCAATCCATGCGGCCAGCACCCATCCGGGGGTACCGACATTGCAGGTCATCACGCGGGCCTTGGCAAAAACGCCAGTCCCGATCACGTTGCCGATGATGACGGAAACCGCCGCAATAAGGCCGAGTCCGCGTACAAGCGTTTGTTTTCCGTTTGTATCGAGTGTCATTTGTGTCTCAAGCGATTGGCTTGCAACATCTTACGCTAAATACTCCGCGTTGTGAAACAAATCTTCGTGATAAAATCCCGCTCGTGCACGAAATTTATATTTCCGCGGAGTCGCTTGTTGAGCGGCTGTTAGAGATTTCGAAACAGGACGTCGTATGCCTGCTGGACAGCTGCGGCGTAAGCCATCTTGATTCCCATTTGCTGATCGCGGGCATCCAACCGAAGCAGGTTACTGAAATCTCAAATACCGACGCCGATAAGGCTCTCGAAACGTTTGAAAGTTTATTGACGATATCGCCTTTTGCCGCCATTTTCACGCTCTCCTATGATTTTGGAAAAAAACTACAGCTAAAGGGCGGGTTCGACTCGACTCTTACAGGCGAACCGGATGTTTTCATCGCTCAATTTGATTGCCTGGTTATTCATGATTACCGGACCGCCCGCACTTTTTTAACCGGCCATTCTTCGCGATTCCCGTCGATTGAAAACTTAATAACCGGGGCGCGATGCGAACGACTGGCGGATAATTCTTCGCCGACTATCTCGATAAGCTCGAACTTTTCAAAATCCGATTACATTAAGACAATTGAGCAGGTCCAGGACAGGATTCGCGAAGGCGATACCTATCAAACAAACCTTACACAGCAGCTGTCGGCGGGCCTACCGCCGGATTTCTCGGCGCAGGTTGTATTCAAACGTCTCCGGGATAGAAATCCCGCGCCTTTTTCGGCATTTATTTCACGCCCCGATTCGATAGTTATCTCAGCTTCCCCGGAACGATTTATTGAGGTATTCGCCGACGATAATGGCCAAAGAATAATTCGTACATCGCCGATCAAAGGCACTCGTCCCCGAGGCAAAACCGATATCGAGGACGAGCAGCTGAGGCACGAATTGGCGGCGAGCCCCAAAGATGCCGCTGAAAACACGATGATCGTAGACCTGATGCGAAACGACCTCGGCCGAATCTGCGAATTCGGTTCGGTAGAAGTAGAAAAAATGCTGGAGCTGCACCAATTTCCGACTTTATTTCATTTGATTTCGACTGTACGCGGAATTCTTTGGCGCGATTCGGGAATTTCGGAAATTCTGCGGGCGGTATTCCCATGCGGTTCTATAACGGGCGCCCCGAAAATAAACACAATGCGAATAATCGATGAATTGGAGCCTTCGCCGCGAGGCCTTTCGATGGGTGCAATTGGAATCTATTTTCCCGAACCAGAATCGGCCAGCCGGGATTTTATGCCCTCGGAAATTTCCGGAGAACAACGGCCCATTTTGGATCTGAGCGTCGCCATTCGCACCGCGGTAATACAAAATCGCCACATTTCATTTAACGTCGGCGGAGGCATTGTTATCGACAGCGATCCCGAGACCGAATACGCCGAAACACTTACGAAGGCCAGTGCATTGCTCGACTCGTTGAACGCGGCCTTCGTCCCCGACTGAAACCTTTTTTGATTCTCTTCAAACGGGAACAATCAACTGCGGCCGGTGTCTAATTCTTCATGAAAATGGAGGATACTATGACAAAACCGCACATCAATGTTACGCCGCTGATCGATGTACTGCTCGTACTTTTGATCATTTTTATGGTCGTTACGCCGCTTCGTCCGTCCAAATTCGCGGCTAAAATTCCGCAGGAACCCCACAACCAGATTCCTACAGAACCAAACCCACTCGCGCTGGTAGTTAGCCTTAACGCCGATTCCACGCTGCGTCTAAACACAACACCGGAGATGGGAACAACTGATTCGCCTGAAAAGCTTGTCGAGACGCTGCGAAATGTTTTTAGAACACGGCTGGAAAACGGTGTTCCCGCTCAAAACCAGGGCCCAGGTAATTCAGATACCGAACGCACTGTATTCATTAAGGCGCCCAGGACAATTGCGTATGGAAATGTCGCCAAAGTAGTCGATGCCGTAAAGTTTGCCGGTGCTTCGCCGATAAGTTTACAGATTGATAATCTCGATTAAACCGGGTTTTTCTGCCGGTTTCGGCAGCCGGGCATTTTATGCTATGATTTTCCAAACGGGGAAAGTTTTTACCACTCCCCGTTTTTAAGCTTTCCGCCAATAACTCGTTTCGATGGTGAATTACTACGACATTCTGAAAGTGTCACCAAAAGCTACGCGGGCCGAAATAAAATCGGCCTATCGCCGATTGGCGCGTAAACTCCATCCTGACAAAAACAACGGATCGCAGGAAACTGCCTTGAAATTTGCGGAGATTGCCGAAGCCTACGAGATACTCGGCGACCCGAGGGAAAGAAGCAAGTTTGACAAACAGATGCTGGAAGCACAGCTGCACGCCTCGACGAATGGCAACTCTGTTTTTGCTTCGACCAACCGTCACGCAAAACGCTGGCGGCAAATGGTTTATGAACAGCGTTACAACGACATCATCGACCGGATGCTTGCCGAAGAACGCCGCGAAGCAATGGCGTTTCAGCGTGCGATATATCCGGCGGTCGCATTATATGCGTCGACTCTGATTGTAATGATCATCAAACCGCACATGTTTCCCGGAGCCGGTGTGATTGGCCAGATCATAATTATCTCCCTGTTTATCGTCGGCATTATCCATCTGGTTAGCCGCGTCCGCGAGGGGTTTGAAAGTTTTACGAACGGAGATTTCGATATCCATGATTCGATCCTGGATGACGTCGAGCGTCCAATAAAACCATATTCTCGAGTTGGAACGGCGGCTTTATTAATTGCGGCTCTTCTGTTTTGCGTAGCCATAGGCTATGTGATCGGCACCCAGGTTAACTTCGTTTCGGTTTCCATGCCGTCGATGTTTTCCGACGCCGTTTCGCCCGAAGCGATTTTTTACCCGCCAATGTTCGTATTTTTCGTCGACGTCATGCACAGCCTGGCGTTACGTTTGGAAAATTAAGCTTGCCTCAACCCTTCTGTTCAGGAGTATAAAGATTGCCGTTAAGTTTATTGTCGGTAGTGGGACAGTTTGAACTGAAAAAATTAGACATCGTCTAAAGACGGGAGTCGCTTTACCAAATGACCGCCACGCCGCCGCTCACAAATCCGTTCTCACTGATCGTTTGCTGTATTACAATTTAGACTGTATGAGCGTGTCCGATAAAAATTTCGACGATGGCTTGATAAAAGACATAGACGTTCAGCCGCCGTTAGTGACCGAAAAAGTGGGCAAAATTGTTCATCGGCGATTGCATCCTAAGCAAGTTCCCGGCAAATATTGGGTAGACGCCGACGCGTGTGTATTCTGCGAAGCAAGTTCGAGGGAGGCTCCGAACAATATTCGTTTGGAGGATGGCCACAAGAACTACACAGCGTTCGTTTACCGTCAGCCCGAAACGCCGGAAGAAGAAGCGGCAATGAGGCGAGCAATGAACTGTTGCCCTACAGAAGCGATTATGGACACGGGCACCGAAAATGTTCGATAAGCAGTCTATCGAAATTGTATTCTGGCGGTAGTTATGAAGTTATTATCTTACGTTCGTAACCAGCTTGGATTTGGAGATGAACTCTCATTCTATAATGGGAAAAACGTAGTAGAGGTTGAATGGTGGATTTCCTATGCTTGTGAGTTTCCAGATTTGTGTTGGGGTAGACTCCGGACTTTCTCGGACGGAAACTCTGATGCGGCGTTTCAGGAGAAGACCACTTACGGTTTCGATGATCGTGAAAATGCGGGATATTTCTTATCTGAAGATGAGTACGTTCCATTCGCCAGACTAAATGAAGGAGAGGAGACACTAATCGGCGCAAAAGCTTCTCAAATGTCGCCGCCTGTTTGGAATGAGATGCCTCGAAGATTCAAATACTATGGTACCTACTGATCCTTAAAGAAAATGTTTGAGTTTTAAAGTGACCGTTACCTTATAGTGAGTTTATTTGACAACCGCAGCCTTGCCCGTTAAACTCTAAAGTTTGTTTTAATAGCATATAAGTTAGAAATTTTGAGGAATTTGAATGGCAAATCATAAATCATCGGAAAAACGCGTCAGACAGACAGTAAAGAAAAACGAAGTAAACCGCAGCAGCCGCAGCAAGCTTCGTACACAGATCAAGAAACTTCGTTCGGCAATTGCGTCGGCGGACAAATCGCAGAGTGCTGAGGTTCTCGGGCCAACTATTTCGCTTATTGATAAAGCCGTAAATAAAGGTATTATTCACAGAAATACTGCCGCCCGTCACAAATCGCGGTTAACTAAACACGTGGCTGAAATCGCGTAAATTAATTTCAAATTTCTAACAATTGCTCAAAGGCCGTCACTGTTGACGGTCTTTTTTATTGGCGAATCAGGTTTATTTGTTCGTATCGCCTGATGGGTGTTGTTAAGAAAAACCATCATTCTGCTACAATCCCAAAAATGGAAAAAACGAGGACATATAAATACTTCGATCTGATAATGGCGGCGTTTGTCGCGGTACTTCTTTGCTCAAATCTGATTGGCGTTCAAAAGGTATCTCATATCGAGCTTCCGATAATTGGCGATTACATTTTCGGTGCCGGCGTGCTGTTTTTTCCTATCAGCTATTTGTTCGGCGATATTTTGACCGAGGTTTACGGTTACAAACGCTCACGGCGCGTTATTTGGGCAGGATTTGGGGCAATGATATTTGCTTCGCTAATGTCGTGGGTTGTCACTTCCCTGCCCGCCGCCTCGACTATGTCAGCCGAACAGCAGGCGGCGGTCAACTCGATTTTTGGCCAAACCTGGCGAATTGTTATCGCCTCGCTCGTCGCGTTCTGGACTGGTGAATTCGTAAATTCATTTGTGCTTGCCAAAATGAAGGTTTCAACCTCGGGCAAGTTTCTCTGGATGCGAACGATCGGCTCGACATTTGCGGGCGAAGCCGTCGACAGCCTGATATTTTATCCGCTCGCGTTTCTTGGAACGTGGTCAAACGAACAGGTGATTAGCGTCATGATCGGGAATTATTTCCTCAAAGTCGGATGGGAAATAGTCGCTACGCCGCTCACGTACGTAATAGTCGGTTTCCTGAAAAAAGCAGAACACGAAGATTATTTCGACCGGGAAACCGATTTCAACCCGTTTACTCTTGATGCTTAAGTTTTACATCTGATGAAGCTGTCGCTTTCGACATTATTAATCGAACTTCATAAATTCAAAATCGCTAAACTAGGCCCCGCGTTGGCCCGCAAACTAGCCGTTGCGGTCGCCGGAAACGTGGAAAAACGCGATCTGGAAACCGTAACTGTCGAGGATCTTCTCGCCTGTTTTCCGATGCGCTACGAAGACCGGTCGAATTTTACATCGATCGACCGCCTCGGCGACGGAATGGAAGCCGCGGTCGAAATTCACGTCAAAACCGCCGAAGGCACCAGGGTCGGTAAAAATCGAAGTCCAAAACAGCCGCCGCTTTATATTTTCGAAATTCGCGGTGCCGACGCCAAACGTTCCTTACGGCCGATTATCGTAAAATGGTTTGTCTCAGGTCGTAACGCGGACAATATTATCGATTATTATTCGAACCGTTTTCGCCGCGGAACGCGGTTCGTCGCCTACGGAAAATGGGATTGGAACGAACGGCAGCAAACTGTCGAATTGATGGTAACCAAGCCGGACGAGCTTGAAATCCTGCCTGCCCACGAGCCTGAGCTTTTTCAATCCTCGCAGCAATCGGAAAAAAACGAAAAAGAAGACCTCACGAACGAGGAATTGTTCGAAGACGTTGAAGATCCCAATTTTGCTCCCATTCACAGTGCCCGCCGGGTCCCGGTCTACAGAAAACTCGGCCCGTTTCAAACAAAAAAGATACGCGAGATCATTCACAGCGTTCTCGAAAACCTCGATCCCGCTACGGTTACGGACTATTTACCGTCGGCTTTGCTTAAGCGGCAAAACCTGCTGACGCGCTTTGCGGCGATGAACGAAATTCACTTTCCGCCCGACGATTCGTCGCTCGCCGATTACGAAATGTTTCGCAGCCCGGCACAGCGGCGAATAATTTTCGAGGAATTTTTCTGGCTCGCTTTTTCCATGGGCCTGCTTCGCGGCGAGCGTCGAAAAGAGCCGAAAGGCACTGTAATAGAAATCTCCGACACAACAAAATCGCGTCTAAAATCGCTGCTGCCATTTAATTTGACGAACGCCCAGAAAAAAGTGATCGGCGAAATTTTTTCGGACCTTAAATCAGATGCTCCGATGAACCGCCTGGTCCAGGGCGACGTCGGGAGCGGCAAGACGATAGTGGCTTTCCTGGCGATGTTTGCCGCGATGGAAAATGGTTATCAAACCGCCCTGATGGCGCCCACCGAAATTCTCGCGGAGCAGCACGTTCGAAACGCACGCAGAATTTTTGAAAATACAGGTTACAAAGTCGAACTTTTAATCGGCAGCATGAAAGCGGCGGAAAAACGTCGTGTTCAGGACGCGATCGCCGCCGGCGAGGTCAATATGGTTATCGGCACCCACGCCGTGATCCAGGACAACGTAAGATTTGACCGGCTGGGTTTAGCGGTTATAGACGAGCAGCACCGTTTCGGCGTGCTGCAGCGGGCACAGCTCCGTTCTCTCGGCTTAAATCCGGACATATTGGTCATGACAGCGACACCGATTCCCCGCTCGCTGGCGATGGTCGTTTATGGCGACTTGGAAGTTTCAATTATTGATGAATTGCCTCCCGGACGAACGCCGATCAAAACCGTCGTCGTTGGCGAAGACCAACGCCGCGGAGTATATCGGGGGATCGAACGCGAAATCAACCTGGGGCGTCAGGCATTTATCGTTTATCCGCTAATCGAAGAATCGGAAAAGCTCGATCTAAAAGCCGCCAAAATAATGTACGAGGACCTGAAACAGAATGTCTTCCCAAATTATTCGGTCGGACTGCTTCACGGAAAAATGAAACCGGCGGAAAAGGACGAGGTGATGCGGGAATTTGTCGCGGGAAACCTCAATATTCTTGTTTCGACGACCGTAATCGAGGTCGGTGTCGACATTCCAAACGCCTCCCTGATGGTCATCGAACATGCCGAACGGTTTGGCCTTTCGCAACTCCACCAGCTGCGGGGCCGCGTTGGCCGAGGTGCGGATCAAAGCTATTGCGTACTGCTTGCGGGATTTAAGACGACTGCCGTGGCAAAAGAACGGCTCGGCATTATGGAAGAAACCTCCGACGGATTCAAAATTGCCGAAAAGGACCTCGAAATACGTGGCCAGGGCGAGATTCTTGGCACCCGCCAATCCGGTATTCAAAATTTCAAAATGGGAAACATCGTCCGTGACCTTGATATATTATCCGCAGCCCGAACCGAGGCGGAAAATTATTTAACGACTTATCGCACGTCACGCGAAACCGCCGAACTCGTCAAAATCGCTCGATCCGACAAACGCTTCCGCCTTGCCGGCATCGGCTAGTACGTTCAGAGTACAAACTTTAGTTTGTCTTTAATATTCGGAACAAGCTAAAGCTTGTACTCTGAACGACCTTCGCTGACAGTTTTAATTCAATCAACTAAACTATAAACAATGCGTGTTATCTCGGGCCTGTATCGCGGCCGAATATTGAAAAGCCCGCCGGATGGCAGGACACGGCCGACCTCGGATCGGCTTCGCGAGACGCTGTTTAATATTCTCACGCCTAATATTGGCGAAGATACGCGGTTTCTCGACCTCTGTGCCGGCACGGGTGCGATAGGCATCGAGGCGTTGTCACGCGGCGCTGCGTTTGTAACTTTTGTGGATAAATCGAAAAAGTCGTGTGCTTTAATCGAAGAAAATCTCGACAAACTAGGCGTGCCGGAAAATCAAACCGATGTACTGGCGTTGTCCGCGGAAAATTTTACAAGTCGCGAGCATGCCATCGGCTGGGACATTGCATTTTTCGATCCGCCGTACGAGACCGATTATTCAGTGGTTCTATTCGATTTTGGAAATAAAACCGATCTGCTGCGGGAGGGCGGAATGCTTGTGGTCGAGCATCATGCCAAAAAACCGATGCCGGACGAGGTGGGACGTTTGCGCCGCTGGCGTTTACTAAAACAGGGGGAAACGAACCTGAGTTTTTACGAAGCGGAATGATGACAATCAGCGTTAATTTGCGAGCGAAAACTAAATCCGCCAAACAAACCAGATGAAAGCAAAAATCATCGTTTGGCTGGTGCTCTGTATTATCTGGGGTTCGACGTGGCTTTTTATCAAAATCGGTTTGGCCGACCTGCCGCCCATTTCATTTTCCGTAGCCCGTTTTCTGTTGTCGGTAATCATTCTTTTTGCCGTAATTAAAATTAGAAAGATACCGCTTCCCCGCACGCGTGCCGAATGGCGTCTGGTTGCGTTTACCGGCGTACTACAATTTTCAATTAACTACAGCATGGTTTTCTGGAGCGAGCAGTACATAACCTCGGGCCTTGCTGCCGTTCTGCAGGCCATGATCACGGTTTTTGGCTTGCTGCTAGCATGGATCTTTTTGCCAAACGAACGAATTACGCGGCAAAAGATAATTGCCGTAGTTGTCGGAATTATCGGCGTGGCAATAATCTTTGCCGACCAGCTTCGGGTTGAAAATTGGATGGCATTTGCCGGATGTATCGCGATTGTTGTAGGTGCTTATGCGGCGGCACAGTCCTCGATTTTGGTCAAAGCGAAGGCGGGTACAATTAATCCTGCCGCGCTTCTATTTAGCCAGATGGTTTGCGGCCTGCCGCTGATAATCATTTACAGCCTGGTCAAGGAAGGAAATCCTCTTAATTTTCATTGGACCTGGACTTCGGTTATTTGCGTAGTCTACCTATCAATCGTCGGTACAATTGCGGCATTTTGGCTTTATTATTGGCTATTGGGTAAAATCGAATCGACCAAAGCCATGATGATTTCGCTGGTAACACCGCTGGTTGCGGTCGTAATCGGCTGGATCGTCCTTGGCGAGACGCTGCCGGCGCAAACCGGTTTTGGCGGGTTATTGATTATCGCAAGTATTGGAATGATCGTGTTTCGGCGTCGACGGCAAATCGCGGTCGCGGAAGTTCCCGTAATCGAAGAATCCGAACCGACTTAGCTCTAACTACCAAATCGAAATGTTCTTTAAATTCACAACAGCAGGAGAATCGCACGGGAAGGCACTTGTCGCAATTATCGAAGGCGTCCCTGCCGGCCTGCCTATTGATATTGCGGCCATCGACCACGAATTATGGCGCCGTCAGCAAGGCTACGGCCGCGGCGGCAGGATGAAGATCGAGACCGATACCGTCGAAATTCTTTCGGGTGTCCGCCACGGGAAATCGCTCGGCTCGCCTATCGCTTTAATGATCCGCAACGACGATTTCGTTCACTGGCAGGAAGTGATGTCGGCGACAGAAATCGACGTACAACCCAAAAATCCCCGGATTGTCACACGCCCACGCCCCGGCCACGCCGATCTTGCCGGAGGGCAGAAATATGGCGTTCGCGATCTCAGAAATATTCTTGAGCGTGCGTCGGCCCGCGAAACCGCCGCCCGAGTCGCGTGCGGTGCGATCGCAAAACAGCTGCTAGCGGCTTTCGGAATCGAAATTCGCAGTCACGTCGCCCAACTCGGTGGAGTTCCTGAAACCGCCCTTGAGAAAACGTGGGAGGAGATCGGCTCGATTCCGGCCGATTCCCCGCTTAACTGCGCGGACGATGAAGCACAAAAACAGATGATAGCAATCATCGACCAGGCGAAAACCGATGGCGATACGCTCGGCGGCATTTTCGAGGTCGTCGCCCGGAGCCTGCCCGTAGGCCTCGGGTCGCACACCTCGTGGGAAGACAAACTCGACGGCCAGATCGCCCGCAGTATTATGTCCATACACGCCGTAAAAGCAGTAGAAATCGGCACCGGCGTTATTAATGCTGCACTTCCCGGTTCGCGTGTTCACGACGAGATTTACTTCGGCCCTCGAAACAGCGATTCGATACCCGGTTTTTTACGCAAAACCAACCGTGCCGGCGGCCTCGAAGGCGGTATAACAAACGGCGAAGAGCTGCGCGTCCGCGGCTATCTCAAACCAATTTCGACGCTGCGAAAACCGCTTCACTCGGTCGATATTGATACCAAAACTGAAGACCTTGCTGCATTCGAACGATCGGACGTAACCGCTGTACCCGCCGCGGGCGTGATAGGAGAATCTATGCTCGCGATCGTAATTGCAAATGCGATGCGGCATAAATTCGGGGGAGATTCGATCGGTGAAATGAAACGCAACTTCGATTCTTACCAGGCGTCAATTTCGGAATATTGAACGAATAATCGGACAGTCTATATCGCTTCGACGGCATCAAACGAAGATTGACCGCATCCTATTCAACGAGGTTTTATGAAAAGAGTTTTTTATTTCCCATTGATACTTGTTCTGTTTTCCGTTTGCATATTCGGCCAGAAGGTTGCTAAACCGACAAAAACACCGGTTGCTCCGACCGACGCCCAAATGCAGAAAATTCGTGAAGGGATTCAGTTTCACGATGCCCAAAATTATGCCCAGGCTATTTCGCTTTACGAAGCAGTTCTGAAGGAAAATCCCGACTGCGTCCTGGCGATGTACGAGCTCGCCATTTCACTTTACCAAAAGGGCGATAAAGAAAAGTCGATGGAAATTGCGAATATGGGTGCGCAATATAAATCCGACGAGCTTTCTCACTTTTACGAGAATATGGCTAGCATCCTCGACGATTACGGAAAGTCCGAGGAAGCAATAAAAATCTATCAGGACGGCCTAAAAATAATGGGCTCCGACCCCAGTTTTGCAACCTACCGTTCGAGCCTTTATTTTAATCTGGGCGTTACTCAGACAAAAATCAAAAAGTTTACGGAAGCCCGGACTTCATTTAAACAATCGATCGAAAATAACAAGCGTTATTCGAGCCCGAATTATTGGCTTTCGCTGATTTTCAATACTAACGGTTATAAGGTACCCGCTCTGTTGTCCGCAGCCAGGTTTATCTCGCTCGAATACAACACGCAGCGTTCGCAAAAAGCCGCCGAGGTTATCGCTAATGTTTTGAAGCCGGCCGAAAAGGACCCTAAAACTGGTAATCTTACGGTCGACCTGAATTTTTTTGCTCCAAAAGATGAGGGTGATTTCGCAATGGTCGAACTTATGCTACCGACGCTCTCTGCGATTTCCGAAGAGAAGGACAAAAACAAAACAGAGAACGAAAAATTCGTCGATGCGGTCGATACGGTTATCCGGATGGCTGCCGAAACTAAGGGTATATCGTCGACGTTTGTCGGCAAAAACTACATACCGTTTATGACTGAAATGAAGAAACGCGGCCATGTAGAAGCACTCAGCTATCTAGTGCGGTACCATACAGGCGACAAACTTGCGCTTAAATGGCTGCAAACCAACGATGCGAAGGTGAAAGATTTTATCGCCTGGGCTAAAGCATATTAATCTTAATTGAACTTATCCCAGTGGCTAAAAATGGCCCGTCATTCGATAAAATCGCAAATTCTGCATCACGCCGTGATTTATGTATTTGCTGTTTTTTCGGGGTCGACCTCTTCTGCGTGCTCTGCCGTGCCGAACAATTCGGCGGCAAATGCCGTGCAGACACGCGACGACAAAAAAGATGTAGCGGCTTTACGCACGGCGATTAGAAAAATTGAGCCGTATTTCAAACCCATGGGGCCGCCGGCTGCTTACGATTGGTTGGGATCGCATAACGAGGCGGGCCAGACATTTGAGCAATATCTGGACAGCAAACCGACACGTCCGACTGCCGACAGGAAAAAGATATATGTCCTGCCGCTTGGAAAATTTGACACCCGCCAGCAGAAAGTAATCTCGCAAACGGCCGATTATCTCGAAGTTTTTTACGGTCTGCCCGTGACCCAAATGCCCGCTGTACCGTTTTCCGCCGTTCATCCGAACGTTCGTGAAAACCGTTTTACGCATACCCGGCAGGTCAAATCCGGGTATATTTTGAAAGACGTACTGCCCCCAATGCTTCCAAAGGACGCCGCCGCAATGATCGCTTTTACGGCCGACGATCTTTACCCGGACGATACGATGAACTACGTTTTCGGCCAGGCGAGCCTCGACGATCGAGTTGGGGTTTGGTCTCTTTTTCGGCCTAAAGATTTAGACACGGGCAAATTTCTGCGGCGCACGTTGAAAATCGCCGCCCATGAAACCGGCCACATGTTCTCGATGCGTCATTGCACGAAATTCGAATGCGTCATGAGCGGCACAAATCAGCTCGCGGAAACCGACCGCCGCCCAATCGACGCGTGTCCTGAATGCATGGCCAAAATTTGCTGGATCTCCGACGAAGACCCGAAAAAACGGTATGAACGGCTTGCCGCGTTCTGCCGAAAAAATGGTTTAACGGCGGAAGCGGCTGAATTTGATCGAAAAGCAAATTCAGTAGCTTAGACGACGATTTGTCAGTAGCGTCGGCGTGAGCCGATGCCGAGATACTAGTGGTATCGTTATGTCGATGTATGACTCTGATATTTGATTGCACATTTAGAAAGTCACCTCGTCATCGGCTTACGCCGACGCTACTGACAAAGCAAAATCGTCATCGGCTTACGCCGACGCTACTGACGCGACAATTTTAGACTTTTTTTACCGGCACGGCGTCTAATTACTTAGCACGAAAAACGTTCGTGCGTGGATTTGCTCTTTGAGCGATTTTTCTCGTGGAATAGCGAAAAGTAACACGAGTGGATGTTTACGAGTTTGACTGATGAACAGCTTGTCGAATTGGCGGTATCAGAGAATTCTGAGGCCTTCGGCGAAATCGTTAGAAGGTGGGAGCGAAAGATCTTCGCTCTCTGCTTCGGTATGCTCGGCCGTGAGGACGAAGCAAGGGACGCTGCCCAGGAAGCTTTTATAGCGGCGTATAGAAACCTGGCTAACTTTCGCGGTGATGCCAAAGTTTCCTCATGGCTGCACCGTATAGCGGTCAACCAGTGTTTGACAACAAAACGGCGTACAAAAACCCGGGCCGAAGATTTTATCGACGACGAAGACGGCTCGGAAGAGCGTGTTTTCACCGCATCGCCGAATTTATCCCCGGCGCGGACGACCGAAAAATCGGAGCGGCTTGAGCTGGTAAGAAACGCCGTCGGAGCACTTCCTTCGGATTTGCGACAGGTTATTGTCATGAAGGAATTTGAAGAAATGACGTTTCAGGAAATTTCGGAAACGCTCGATCTGCCGCTTAGCACGGTAAAAAGCCGGCTTTATACGGCTTTGAAACAGTTGAGAATGAAATTGGAAAGGACTCCGGTAGAAGTCGTATGATGAGCGGAGGCAATATGAAAAACGGAAATCACAATATCTCCTGCGAATATTTTGCCGACATCGTTTCGTATCTTTATAACGAAACGACCGAAGCGGAACGCCGCAGGTTTGAATCGCACCTTGCTGGCTGCGGCCCATGCACCGATGAATTCGCTGCGGTTTCCGACGCCAGATATTCGATATATGAATGGCGTAAAGAAGAATTCGCGAACCTGCCGACGCCGGAAATTGTTATTCCGTTTGCGAAACAACCGGCCGCCGTGCGAAATGAAAAAGAGAGCGTTATTGCCTACCTCGGCAAATTGATTTCCGGACGCGGCTGGAGCTCCGCAGTACCCGTTTTTGCCGCGGTCCTCGTCTGTGTTGGTTTGGCGTTTGCGTTTTTCATGTTCTGGAATCGCGGCAATGTCCCGTCGGTAGCAGAATCAAAAGATATTCCGGTTAAAAAAGATTTTAATAGCTCCGCTCCGTCAAACGATAAACGTGATGAAATCGCTGCCCGGAACGGTAAAGTAACCCCGACTGATGACATTCGTCCGGAAAAAGAACGGGATGAAACGGCCATTGAAACACCGAATCGATCGACTAAAGCGGGAGCACGAAAACCGGATGTCGTGCCGGTCAAAATCGCACGGCATATAGACCCAAACCGGGACACCGCGGTTGCAAAGCCCGTTCGCGAGCTTCAGCGTCAGAAAGCGCCGGTCTTGAGCCGATACGACGAGGACGACGACAAATCTCTGAGGCTTTCCGATCTTTTTGACGAGGGTGGTTCGTAAGAATTTATTTGGAGACGTTTTCATGAAAAATGCGTTATTCACCAGGTTTTTACCGCTTATTTTATTGCTGGGCACAACCGCGTTTGTGGGATTCGGGCAGGTTAATCCGCCTGCAAACGCCGCAAAAATGCCGGCTGACGACACGGCGGTGCCAAAAAGAGGCGATTTGCTTCGAGAACTGAATCTTTCTCGTGACCAATTGCTCCAAATTCGCAGGATCAACTCAACCCGTAAGCCATTGATGGAAACGGCGCAAGGGAAATTGCGAATGGCTAACCGTTTTTTAGATGAGGCAATATATTCCGACCAGATGAACGAACAGGACTTTCAGGATCGATTGAAAGCGTTTCAGCAGGCACAGGCCGAAGTCGCCCGAATCAGGTTTACCAACGAACTCGCCGTAAGGAAAATCCTGACTCCGGAGCAGCTTTCTCGTTTCAGGAATATGAGGAGAAAATTCGAAGAGCGTCGAAGCGGCGGCCCCGCGGCGCAAAACGTTAATAATCGCGTCGCTCCTTTCCGGCCGAACATGCGTCCGGTTCGGAAGACTCCAAAATTCTAATTTCTAACAGGTTTTCCGCTCGACAGAGCTTTTAAAGCCGGCTATTCGGAAAGCCGGCATTTTTATTTTAGAGTAACCAGCCGAACGTCGAATCGCCTCAATGCGGGCAACTATTGCCTGATTCCTCAGCAAAACCCAAAACCCAATATTGTCGAATCGGACGCTTCGTTGTAATCTTGACCAGAGACAAATCAATCCCGATCACGTTTAGGCCCTTTGGATGAATTTTATTACTAAATTTCTATTCCAATTCCAGGAAATTTGTTTACTCTTATGGCGGGTTCTGCGAGGCCTTGGGAAAAAGCCCCGCTATTTTACGGAAATCATCGCCCAGATGGACCGTATTGGTGTCGGTTCGCTTGCAATTGTTATTTTAACTGGTTTTTTTACTGGCGGCGTCCTGGTACTTCAGACGTTTCCCACACTGGCATATTACGGGGCGCAAAACAGTACGGGTGAAGGTGTTGCGACTTCTCTGATCCGAGAGCTCGGCCCCGTTCTGGCCGCTTTAATGGTAGCGGGGCGTGTAGGATCCGCAATTTCCGCCGAGCTCGGCGCGATGGTTGTATCCCAGCAAATCGACGCCATGCGTGCCCTGGGGACCTCGCCCGCCCGAAAGCTCGTCACCCCGCGTCTCGTCGCATTAATTGTTACGCTGCCCCTTTTGACGGTGGCGTGCGATCTTTTCGGCCTGCTGGGCGGAGGGCTCGTCGCGGATTTGATTTACGGGCTTGATTCGCATATTTACATCTCTTCGGTCCGGTCGGGGGTCGACATTAATGATCTGATAGGCGGTCTGATCAAACCTGTTGTTTTCGGTCTTATTATCGGTCTGGTATCCTGCCACAAAGGGTTAAATACGAAAGGCGGGACGGTTGGAGTCGGACTCTCGACGACGAATGCGGTCGTCCTTTCCTCTATCTGCGTAATTATTGCGGATTTCTTCCTTTCAAAACTTATAATAACTTTGTTCGGAACTTCGACGATTTAAATTGTTGTGCGGCCTATGACCGATTCAAATACCGAAATGCAAAACGAATTAGTGTTTGAAAGATCGCGGGTGCAGAGGCGTCCGCAAACAATTTCTAACGCCATTCCGGCAATTGAATTTCGCGATGTCGAGCTTGCTTTTGACGATCAAATTGTATTGGACAAGGTCAATTTCACAGTTAATCGCGGCGAGACGAAAATCGCACTAGGCGGCTCGGGCAGCGGAAAATCGACGATTATTAATCTAATACTAGGCCTTAGAAAGCCCGATGCGGGACGAATAATAATCGACGGCGAAGATATTACCGATTTTGACGACCATGAGCTGATGCGGATCCGGAAAAACATCGGCATGGTTTTTCAGGAAGGAGCTCTGTTCGATTCCTTGTCCGTATATGAGAACGTGGCCTACCGCCTTCACGAAGAAAATATTAACGAAGACGAAGTCGAACACGAAGTCGTCCGGATGCTCCAATTCGTCGGGCTGGAAGATGCGATTGAAAAGATGCCGATTGAGCTTTCGGGAGGCATGCGGCGACGTGTAGGAATTGCAAGGGCTTTGGTTGGTAATCCAAATATAGTTCTATTCGACGAGCCGACCGCCGGCCTTGATCCGCCGACAGCCCGGACCATTTGCGAACTTGCGATTAAGCTGCGCGACCTCGAGGGTGTTTCATCGATTTTTGTCACGCACGAAATGAACAATCTCGACATGCTCTGTTCGGAATATGCTATTGTGGATGAAAAGGGCAATGTTCATTTTGAGGACGAGGGAGACCGCATGTGCCTTATCAATACCGAAGTAATGATGCTTCGGCAAGGTAAGATCATCTTTTCAGGAAAGGACGAACAGCTGCGAACAATCGACGACCCGTATATTCAAAGATTTTTAAAAGGCAGATAAAACAAAATGCCAAGAACAAACCAGAGAATAACCCTTAAAGAGCTTCGCGTAGGCCTTTTTATCTTCGCCGGCCTGCTTGTACTTGGTTTTTTGATCCTTAATTCGACGGGTGATTTCAATCCTTTCGAAAAACGCCTGAAACTTAGGGCACGGTTTATATCTGCCGATGGCTTAAGAAAAAACTCCGATGTAAATCTCGCGGGCGTCTCGATCGGAAAGGTCGAAGACATCAATTTTCTCCCTTCTGATTCGCCGGACGGCCAGCAGATCGAGGCAACATTCAGCGTTGTAAAGGAACTGGATAACAAACCGATAACGGAATTGATTCGCACCGACTCAACGGCCCAATTGGTCTCCACATCCGTTCTTGGAAACGACAAGATGATCAATATTTCGCCGGGAACTGCCAAGGGAACGCCTGTCGCGGAAAACCATGTTTTAAAATCCAGCTCGGCGATCTCGATCAATCAATTGACCGCGACGGGCAACGACCTGCTTCAGCAAATCAATAAAATTGCCGTTCCCGCTAACGAGATTTTAAATAAAGCAAATAACGGAGAAGGAACGCTCGGCCGCATAATTAATGACGAAACGCTGTATAAAAACATAGATTCGACCGTTGTTGAGGCAAAAACGACGATGTCGAAACTACAGGACACAATTGATCGAGTTAACCGCGGCGATGGAACAGCGGGCAAACTGCTCAACGATTCAGCTCTCTACGACAATATAAATAAGACAGTTACGCAGCTCGAAGCGATTTCGACCGACCTGCGAAACGGCCGTGGTACCGCCGGCAAATTATTCAGCGACGACGCTTTGTATAACGATACGCGGGCCGCAATCGCCGATCTGCGAAATTCCGTCTCGAAAATCAACTCTGTCGTCGATGACTTTAAGGTAATAGCCGCAGACTTGAATCAGGGTAAAGGCACGGCGGGCCGTTTTCTCAAGGACGAGAAGCTTTACGACGAGGCACGAGACGCGATCGCCAAATTTAACGCAACTACTACGCGAATTGATACAATTTTGTCCGACGCCCAGGCTGGAAAAGGCACGATTGGCCGCCTGGTCACAGACGAAACGCTGTATAACAGCATCAATCAAACCGCTTCGAACGTTAATCAATTCACAAGCGAAGGCACAAAACTACTCTACGACTTCCGCCAAAACCCCAAGAAGTTTCTGAGAATTAAGCTCTCGCTATTCTAAAAAATCCGGCGCTTTATTGAATTGGTGCATATTATTCGATATATTATGCATCTATTGTGTTGATATGCGATGTTTATGCATATTAGTGTAATTATATGCAGAAACGGGAACGGCAAAATGCTCTACTTGCGATCATTAAGACGCAAAATATCGGCAGTCAAACAGAACTTGCGGCCAGGCTAGTTGAGCACGGTTTCGCCGTAACACAGGCGAGCGTATCGCGGGACCTGGTAGAGCTCGGGGTAATAAAAACGAATGGACATTATGAGCTGCCGCAAGCCATTCCGGGTGAAATCATCTTCGGAAAGGTCGAACTGGAACCGGTTGGAGAGAACTTGATTGTCGGCAGATGCACCTCTGGGCTGGCCTCGGCGGTGACTGTACGGATCGATTCCGCAAAACTTCCGGAAATCGTGGGCACTATCGCCGGCGATGACACAATTTTTATCGCGGTTCACAACCGTGACACGCAGGCCTCGGCGGTTGATAAGATTTCAGCTATGTTTAGATAAACGTTAAAGAAATGAAATTTGTCGAAATCGAAAAAATGGGTTCCGCGACCTCCGGCTTGAAGCTGCCGCGGCGTATTACGGCTATTGATTCCGCGGAATCTCCGCGGATTGGCGACGTCGTTGCCGTCCGCGCATTAAGCGAAAGCGCGACCTACGGCAATCTGGAGCTCCCAAGCGGCCGTTTGGCAAAGATCAATACAGGCGACGTGCTTCTTGGCGTACTTGGCAAACGCCGGGCTCTCAAAGGATTTGTCGGTGACGTGCCGGAAAACGTTAAAGCCGGGGACAAATTGCACCTGCTAAACATGGGTGGCGTAATCGGCATTTGCAAAGGCCACCATTCGTCGTTTTCCGACGCCATCGTTGTAGAAGTGATCGGTATTGCCTGCGATCTCGACGGGACGATTTTAAATATCGCGCACAATGCCCTGCAGCCCGCGGCGTCGCTTTCACCTTCTGCTCCCGTTATCATTATTGCCGGCACGTGTATGAATTCCGGTAAAACAGTGGCGGCAACTGAAATCATTAGACAGGCCACTAACGCGGGATTTCGAACCGCGGGAGCGAAAATGTCGGGCATCGCTTGCCTGCGGGACACGCTTCACATGCAGGACCATGGGGCGATAGCGACCGCGAGCTTTCTTGAGTGCGGCTTGCCGTCGACGGTCGACCATGGCGATCTGGCATCGATTGCAAAAGCGATCCTTAACCATTTGAATGGGTTTAATCCTGATCTGATCGTCGTGGAATTGGGCGACGGGATCGTCGGCGGCTATTCGGTTGACGCGGTGCTGAGCGATCCGGCGATAAAAGCGGCAATTTCCTCATTTGTATTTTGTGCGTCGGATTATGTCGGCGTGGTCGGAGGAATAGAGGTCCTAAAACGGCTCGGGATTGCAATCGACGTTATCGCGGGTTCCGTGACCGATTCGCAGATGGGAGAAGACTATATTAGAACCGCGTTTGGCCTCGAGGCCGGAAACGCCCGCCGCGACGGATCTCGCCTATTTAGCCTCGCATCGGCCGGAATTTCTCCTCCTAATCTAACCCGCGAGAATTTGTCGTCAAAATTTCGAGAGGTTTTAAATACGATATGAATAAGATCCGAATTGCTATTTTCGGCGGGTCCGGCTACGGCGGCAGCGAACTGCTGCGGATATTATTGTTTCATCCGAATGCGGAGATCGTGCTTGTAACCGCAAATGAACACGCCGGTAAAGCTGTTAGCGATGTTCACCGAAATCTGCTGGGGCTAACCGATTTGCGGTTCGTTCCCGCACCCGAAGATCCGTCAACGCTTGATGACGTAGACGTAGTTTTCTTCGGCCTACCGCACGGACAGGCGTTGAATATTATTCCAAAGCTGCCGAAAGGTGTTAGGGCGATCGACCTTTCAGGAGATTTCCGAATCGATGATCCCGACATATTCAAAAAGTTTTACAAGCTGGACCATACGGCCGTCGACGTACAGAAAGGATTTGTATACGGCCTGACGGAGACAAATCGCGAGGCAATAAAAACGGCACAATACATCGCTAATCCCGGTTGTTTTGCGACTGCGACGCTCCTCGCACTTGCTCCGATGGTTAAAAGCGGGTTACTGACAGGCCGGATCGTTGTCGACGCCAAGACCGGATCGAGCGGCTCGGGAGCGAAACCCGCCGCAAACACGCATCATCCGCAGCGTATGAATTCGTTCTACGCTTACAAACCATTTGCGCATCAGCATGTTCCGGAAATCGAGCAGCATTTACACGAGGTCGGCGAGTTTCCCAACGAGTTGGTCTTTATGACCCACAGCCTGCCCGTTTCGCGCGGAATTTTTGCCTCGTGCTACATGGAAACGAAGCTCAACATGGCAAATGAAGACGTGGTCAATTTGATAAAACATTTCTATGAAGGCTCGTTCTTCATTCGTGTTGTTGACGGCTCGCCTGACATCAATTGGGTAAAACATACAAATTTTTGTGATATCGCGGCGCATTCAAACGGGAAAAACGTCGTCGTATTCTCGGCAATCGACAACCTGGTGAAAGGTGCAGCCGGCCAGGCCGTCCAGAATATGAACCTGATGTTCGGTTTGGACGAAAAAACGGGACTGATGCTCGTCGGGACGAATCCGTGATCGAGATTTTGGAGCAAGAACACGCGTTCTATACGCTTAGCCGCGATACCGAATCGAATGAGCATATTCTGGAAGTCGAATGCGGGACAACGGCCGTTTATACGGTTTCAATTAAGCTGACGGCGGGAGAGATTGCAAAATACCAGTCAGATCGGAATTTCGTGCGAATCCTGGCTTATCAAATTTTGGATAACCCGGACGCGTTTTTAGGCAGAAGAATATGAACTGACGTTTTTAATTGGGCGTTGAAATCATTGTCCATTATCGATTGGAAAAATCGTGCATTTCATGAAAAACAATGCATTTCGCGAAAAACGATCTTCTATTCTCGGATTACCACATTTACACTCGATTGGGGACTGGTTTTAATCCGAAGCGCTTCGGGAACGATCAAAACGCAGATGCAAAGAGAATCATTGGGCAAAAAAACGACGGCCATTTTTGTAATGGCAAATCGGAAAACATCGGCTAAAAGTGACCCATTTTTGCCGTTTTGTATTGTAAATCGCGAAAATGCAGGACAAATCGTATAACTCTATTTTATACAACGGTTTAAGTGGCCCATTTTGAATATTTTTGGGCCACCTTTTGGGTCAGCCGCCGTGGTAACTCCAATATATGCAGCAATTAAAGAATTCGGCATTATTTCTTTTTGGGCCACTCTTTGGCAATGTTGGCTTGAACAGGACGACAGCATAAAACAGCTAAAATTATTAAAATGAACTTTACCGAAATTAAACAAACCGAGGACGAATTTCAGGTCGAAACCTATAAGAAAATGGGAATCTCGGTCGAACGCGGATCCGGTTCGTGGATCTGGACGAGCGACGGCGAAAAATATCTCGACCTGTACGGCGGCCACGCCGTCTGCGCCACCGGCCATTCGCATCCGCACGTTGTGCAAGCAATTAAAGACCAGGCCGATCGCGTACTTTTTTATTCGAACCTGGTCTATTCCGAGATCCGGGCCAAGACCGCCGAGAAACTCGTTTCCATCGCTCCCGATGGTTTAACTAAGGCGTTCTTTTGCAACTCCGGAACGGAAGCCAATGAAAACGCCATGCGAATGGCCAGGATGGCGACAGGCCGCGAAAAGATTGTTTCATTTACCGGTGGGTTTCACGGCCGTACGGCCGATTCGATCAGCTCGACCTTCCTGGGCAAATATCGCGAGATCGGCAAACCAAACGTTCCGGGACATGTTTCGGCGGAGTTCGGAAATATAGACAGTGTCCGAAAAGCAATCGATGATGACACCGCTGCTATTTTGCTCGAGCCAATCCAGTCGATGGCGGGCGTTACGGAAGCAGAACCCGCGTTTTTTCGCGAACTCAAAAATCTGTGCGACGACCGTGGAATAATGCTGATTTTCGACGAAGTCCAGACTGGAATTGGGAGAACCGGAAATTGGTTCTTCGCCGGCAGCGATCTTGCCGACGGCGTCGTTCCGGATATTGTATCCCTGGCCAAATCGCTTGGTAGCGGCGTACCCGTCGGAGCGTGTTTAGTAAATGATCGGGTTTCCGAAAATATCAAAGTAAACGACCTCGGCACCACGTTCGGCGGCGGCATGCTAGCGATGGCGGCGTCCCTCGCCACGCTCGAAGCGATTGAAGATGACAATATGGTCGCTAACGCCCGCAAGGTTGAGCAGCATCTCCGAGACTCGCTGTCTGGAGCGTCTGGAATTGTTTCTATCAAAGGAAAAGGTTGTTTAATCGGTATCGAATTCGAAGGCTTCTGCACGCCGGTACATTCAAAATTACTTGATAAAAACATCATTACGGGCACTTCGAGCGCGGCGAATGTGCTTCGTTTACTGCCGCCGCTTTGTGTTTCGACTGATGAGATAGATATGTTGGTTGAGGTATTGGTCAATGGATAAGGCTGAAAAAGCCCGGCGTAGCATCATAAAACGATCGATCAGGGCCGAGGAGCAAAACGCTATTCTAAGTACCTTACCGATTTCGTTGGATACGCTTAATGAGCTTTTCGATTTTATCGACGAAAAATTGGGAATGGCCGGCTGTGACGACACCCTTAGATTTGCCTCGGATTTCATTGAATTAAATTCATTGCCAGAAGAGGCGTTGACGGATTGGCTTCGAGCAAATGGCGGATATTGTGATTGTGAAATAATTGCTAACGTTCAAGAAGAAATAAATGGCTAACTATTTATCGACTGGTCAGTTTTCGCGCCAGGAATTAGAAAATTTCTTAACTGCGGCTGCCGAAATAAAATCAGGTATCCAAACCGACAAACCTTTATCCGGCAAATCTGTCGCGCTCGTGTTTTTCAACCCGAGCCTGCGGACGCGAGCATCGATGCAGGTTGGGATATATGAGCTCGGCGGAAATCCGGTAATTCTCGAGCCAGGTTCGACATCATGGACCCTCGAACACCGCGAGGGAGTGGTGATGGATGGTGCAAAGACCGAGCACCTCAAGGAATTTGTCAGGGTGTTGGAGCGTTATGTTTGTGCGATCGGCGTTCGAACATTCGCGGACTTGCAGGATTGGCAGGTCGAAAAGCTCGATCCGATCCTGAATGCGTTTGCTAAATACGCTACGGTACCGATCATTAACCTCGAGTCTGCAATGCACCATCCCTGCCAGGCGATGGCGGACATGTTGACGATTCGCGAAAGATTCGGCCGTAAAAGGAAAAAAGTGCTGCTGACGTGGGCATGGCATCCAAAGCCGCTTCCGATGGCCGTGCCGAATAGTTTTGCACTCGCGGCGGCACAGTTTGGCCACGACCTATGTATCGCCTATCCGAGCGGGTACGACCTCGACGACGAATTAATTCGCGAGATAAAAACGCACGCCGCCGAAAATGGCGGAAGTGTCGAAATAACAAACCATATTTACGAAGCTTTTGACGATGTAGATGTCGTCTACGCCAAAAGCTGGGGTTCACTGCAGCACTACGGCAATCCGAACCAGGACATCCGCGAACGCGAAGTCTATCGCAATAAATGGATCGTCGACGCCAAGAAAATGGAAAGGACAAACAACGCGGTATTTATGCACTGCCTTCCCGTTCGGCGAAACGTAATCGTCACGGACGAGGTAATCGATTCGCCGAATTCGCTGATTATCGACGAAGCTGAAAATCGTCTTCACGTTCAAAAAGCAATAATGTCAGCCCTAATAAAATGAATATCGAAACACTAGACCTGCTGCGCGAATCGCTTCCTTATATCCAAAAATTTCAGGGAAAGACCTTTGTCGTCAAATTTTCAGGCAAGGTGACGGAGGACAAGGAAAATCTTGCTTCGCTTGCCGAGGAGCTGGCACTCCTGCACCAGGTCGGAATTCGCGTCTGTGTCATCCACGGCGGCGGCAAGCAGTTGACCGAGCACGCAAAAAAGCTTGGCGTAGTACAAACCGTGATCGGCGGCCGCAGGGTGACAGACGACGACACTTTGGAGCTCGCAATGATGATCTTTCGCGGCAAGATCAACACCGAGATCCTGGCTGCACTGCGGCATCGGGGAATAGAGGCCGTGGGGCTTTCCGGAATCGACGGAGGCGTCGTAAAAGCAGTTCGCCGGCCGCCTAAAGACATTTTGAACAAAGAAACGGGCGAAACCGAAACGATTGACTTCGGACACGTTGGCGACATCGTTGACGTGGATACGCGGTTGATAAATCTGCTGCTTGAAAACAGGTACTTACCGATCATTTCATCGCTCGGCGCGGATGATGAGGGCAAAATATTTAATATTAATGCCGATACTATTGCGTCTGAAATAGCGGTGAGCCTGCAGGCGGAAAAATTGATTTTGTTGTCAGACGTTAACGGTATTTACCTGAACGAACACGATGAAAGCTCCAAGCTTTCAAAAATCACTATCGCTGGAGCTCGTGAAATGATCACCTCGGGCCGGGCGACCGGAGGGATGATTCCCAAACTCGAAAACATGATTTCCCTGCTGAGCCGCGGAATCCGATCCGCACATATAATCGGCGGAAACGTTCGCAATGCACTGCTTTCTGAGGTATTTACGGACGAAGGAACGGGAACGATGGTGGTGGAAAAGTAGTTAGGCCTTTGAAATACAGATTACTTCATTTAGGAGGCTCGAAATCTTATGGAAAATTAACTTACTGCTGGATTCTCAAAATAAAAAAACAGGCTGACAGCCTGTTTTACGGTGGTGCCGAGGGCGGGACTCGAACCCGCACGGATTGCTCCACACGCCCCTCAAACGTGCGCGGCTACCAATTACGCCACCTCGGCAAGAAATCTATTTTTCAAATAATCTCAAATCTGAAAGTTCAAAATTGAAATCCACTAAATACAAAAATCAAAGGTCGAAGCTGTCGAATTATTTATTTACTGCCGACGGCTTTTTAATTGTGATCGAATTTCCGGTATTCGAAATGATCTCAGGTTTCTTCACATTCGAATTGGAAGCCGTATTCGTATTTGAATTTGTCGCAGTATTCGCATTTGCTGCCGTATTTGCGTTCGCGTCGGTGGCAGCAACATTAGAATTGGCATCAGGTGCAGTATTTGAATTCGCGTCAGCGGTATTTGTATTGCTTTCTACTGGTGCATCGGCGGTTGTGGTATTAAGCACCGAGATATTTCCTGTAAATGCCGGCATCGCAATAAAGAGTGCCGATAGCATAAACACGCATGCCGCACCAATTGTGATTTTCGACAGCACCGTGGCCGTACCGCGAGGAGCAAACGCCGCACTCGAAACATTGCTGGTAAATAGTGCTCCCGCGTCGGTTTTACCCGGCTGCAGCAGTACTGAACCAACCAGCACTATACATGACAGAAAAAATAAAACGTATAAAAAATAAAGCACTTTTGTTAAACCACCTATCAGCGTCGACAAATCCTGATTTGTCTAATTTACGTGAGATGCCATCGGACACTTCATCGTTTATTTATAATTTACTATTCGGGCAAAGCTCTCTGCTTCGAGACTGGCCCCGCCGACCAATGCACCGTCTACGTCCGGCTGCGACATCAGTGTCGCTATGTTATCCGGTTTTACGGAGCCGCCGTAAAGAATTCTTATTCCTTGTGCGACGCCTTCGCCGTGCTGCTCCGCCACCTTTTGGCGAATATACCCGTGCATTTCTTGAGCCTGTTCAGGCGTGGCGGTTTTACCCGTTCCAATCGCCCAGACAGGCTCGTAAGCGATTATGATACGTTCCATATCAGAAACTGTCAAACCTTCAAGCCCTTTAACTATTTGGCCACCAACAATATTTTCCGCATTTCCGGCTTCGCGTTCCGCCAGCATTTCACCGACACAAACAATAGGTATGAGGCCCGCAACAAGCGCCGCTTTAGTTTTTTTGTTAACCGATGTATCCGTTTCACCGTAAAACTGTCGTCGCTCGCTATGTCCGATAATTACGTGCGAACAGCCTGCATCTTTCAACATTGCCGGGGCAATTTCACCCGTTTGCGCCCCGAAATCATTTTGAGTTGCACAATTCTGGGCGGCGACCTTGATCTTCGAACCTTCGACCCGGTCTGCAACCGTTTTCAAGGCGGTAAAAACCGGGGCTATGACAACATCGCAATGGTTTGCATTGGCAACCTGCGGTTTCAAAGCAAGGGCCGTCTCGACGGCCTCCCCGATCAGCTTATACATTTTCCAGTTTCCTGCGATTACCGGTTTTCTCATAAAAGTGAAAAGAGATATTACCATTTCCGCAATCGATTTGCTTTAATGCAGAACCGATCGCTTGATCAAACCTCCTTCCACGTCGGCCAGTGCGTGCGTTGTAACGAATGCAGAGGGGTCTATTTCCTTAACCACCGATTTAACGTTTCCGATCTCCAACCGCGTGACGACACAATAAAGTATCGATTGCTCCATTTCGGTTACGCCGGTGCTGCCCATACCGCCTTTTCCCTTGAAAACTGTAACTCCCCGGTTCAACCGGCTAATAACGGCGTCTTTTATCTCCTCGGCCTTCTGCGAAATAATTGTAATTGCGGTGTATTCTTCGACGCCATGAATCAAAAATTCAATGGTTTTGGACGCCGCCACATATGTAAGTATCGAATACATAGCCGGTTCGATACCCAGGAAAAACGCTGCCGCGATAAATATAAAGACATTGAGAATAAGAATGACGTCTCCGACCTTTAATAAATGGCTGTTACGGCTTACGAGAAGCGCCGCGATTTCAGTTCCATCCAGGACCGAGCCGCCACGAATTGCGAGGCCGATCCCAGCTCCAATAAATAGGCCCCCAAAAACAGCCGTCAACAATTTGTCGGGCGTTACGTCAGGAAAATCGATCAGGAATAAAACTGCCGCGAGGCCGGCGATGGCCAAGGTGCTTTTCATCGCAAACTTCTGCCCAATCTGTTTATATCCCATCGCGATGAAAGGAAGATTGATTACCAGGATCAGGACAGGAAGGGAAACACCGAAGATATTAGCTAAAAGCATTGAAATGCCCGTAACACCGCCATCAATAAAATGGCTCGACAAAAGGAACCCCTTCAAACCAAAGGCCGCAGAAAATATACCTAGAATGATCAGAGCACCGTTGAGAAGCTCACCTCTTATACCCTTCATAATGCGGAATATAAATGTTAGCACACCCCGCCCAAGGGATATGGTGAGTTCGAGGCGTTTCGTTTCAAAACTTCCAGTAGATTTATGTAACCGGCGGAAAGTAACCCAAAGAAGGAAGATATGGCCGAAAAGTAAGCGCCGTGGTTGATGGAATTATTGATTCTGATTTTTGTCTCTAAGCAGCCGGAACAAATAGTTAGTGTCCAAAACCCTGAATGAAAAAAGAACCATCTCGGCTTTATTGACGCGGCGAAAATACACAAGTCCGTTTACGCTGGAGTTCCCTTTCACCCACTTTTGCGTGATGGCCGTTTTTCGAATGCGATCTTTTTCCGCCGCAGCCAGGCCGCCCCTCACTTCCGAACGAGCACTTGCCGCTGTGGCGGCGTCTTTGTCGTCCGCAATTACCGTGGTAGGAATGCGGGTTCCGTCCGGCTTTCTAACCTCTTTCACAACAGCTGTTTTCGACATGCCGGCCATAAAAACATCCATGGAATTGTCCAGATTTACGCCCGACGTAATTCCGCGAACAATGTCGCGAGATGGAATCGCCGTTTCGGCGAAAATCGGTTTTTTACCGCTGGCAAAATCCGCCTTGGTTGCAAAATGCGCGGCTCCCCAAAGGTCGCTGTCAAATTCGAATGGCGTTTCAGTGTTATTTTTTATACTGGTAGCGGCGATCAAAAAGCCGTCTTCCTCGCCAAAAATCACGGAGAGATTTAGTCCGTTGTGGTGGACAACACTTACGACACCGCGAGGCGTCGAAACGGCTTCGCAGGATAGATTTTCATCGACAGAAATAGTTTTCGTTCTGAATCCGCAGGCTTGGTCGCTGCCCCAAACGACTGTTCGCATGGACCGATTTTGCGAAAACGCCGCACCTGTTGGAAACGCTAAAATTATAAGTATGAAAAATTTGTGCATGAAATCGCCGCCCTCCCTCGACGTTTTATACCGCACAAAAAACGATACCTCTAATGGTTGTTATACTTGCGATTCGACGTGATGTCAATCGTTTCGAACGTAGGAATCGTGGGAGAGGATATGTACAAAAAAAACCGGACATTTTCATAAACGCCCGGAAATAATTAGCGGTTCAATTATCCTAATTTCAGTAAACGGGATACATCACAACCCGTGATATCCGGATTTGGTCCATTCACGCGAGTCGGAATGATAGGTATAATCGACGGCCGAACCGATACAATAACTAACTTCATACCGTCCCTCGTCCCGCTTTTCGTAAAATACAGGACCGCCTTCGGTTACTGTTAGATTTATTTCCTGATAATTTGCCGGAAGCCGATGGTTTTCCTTTTTGAAGTTCTCTACAGTTTCAATTACGCCCAGGGCTAGTTTGTGTTTTTCGAGTTGCTCGGTGTCGGTGCAGGCTGAAAGGCCGATAGCAAGAACGATAGTAATTGCGATGAATTTTATGTAATGCATTTTTTTGTCTCCTAAATATTAATTCGGCCTCGATCCTTTCGGCCGTTCAAATAGCTAATGGTCATACTCGAAAAACATTTCAATATTTATTCGGATTATTGCCGAGGCCGGGCCGGAAAAGGTGATTGCCGGCCTGTAAGTGGATCTGCGAAACGGAAAATTATCAGTTTAACTGTGATCCAATCGCGCGGAGTTGATATCTTCAAAAGCAATCTACACTAAAGAGAAAAACCGAAATTTATAAATATTCTTTCTTTGCGAATCCAAACTATTAAAGACGACGAAACTATAATCGACACTGCTAAATTCAGCACAAATTTATGAAGATCAATTTGCGTTTTCTTTTGAGCGTTCTTTTTACCGTACTCCTGAGCGTAGGGAACCTCAGTGCCCAGGCCTTAAAAATTTCTGAAAAGGATCTCGAACCGATGACAAGAGGACGTTGGACGGGAAACTTGACCTATCGCGACTATGGAACAGGAAAGCCAGTGACGATTTTATGTGACGTACTGATCACGAGGGTGAAGGGCGAAATAAATCAATGGAACTTCAGTTTTGAATATCCCAAAGAACCGAAAGCAAACCGCGTTGAAATTGTTGAACTCACGAACGACGGCCGAAAATTTGATGGCGAAACTATTATTGAGCGAAATAAATCGTCGGATGGCGTCTTGAAATTTATTACCGAAATTAGGGGTGAAGACGATGGGAAATCGGCGCAAATACGGCGCGTTTACGTCATCTCAACCTCAGAATTTACCATAACAAAACTTGTACGGTTCGACAATTTATCCGAATTCATGGAAAGAAACTCTTATAAATGGCAGCGATAGTCACTTTTCATCTAAAGCGGACACGCCTGGCAAAACGTCTCCCGCCAGAAATTCAAGTGTAGCGCCGCCGCCAGTAGATATATGCGATATTTTGTCGGCCAGCCCCGCCTGATTGACGGCCGCGACCGAATCTCCGCCTCCGACAATCGAGATAGCTCCTTTCTCGGTCGCATCGGCAACCGCTTTAGCAATCGCGATCGTTCCCTCGTCGAATGGTTTTTCTTCAAACATTCCCATCGGCCCGTTCCAGACTATTGTTTTTGCCCCTTCCAGAGCGCGGCTGAAAACATCTATGGTTTCAACACCAATGTCGAGGCCGACCAGCCCGGTATTAGTAAAGGCAACGGGTATAGTCTTTCGAGAATTTAGCGGATCGTAGCTGTCAACCACCTGATGATCGGTAGGTAATATGAGTTCTACGCCGGAATCCGCTGCTAATTTTTCGATTTCAGCGGCTTTGGGCATCATGTCGTCTTCTACCAGCGATTTGCCTATGGTGAAACCCTGAGATTTGAAAAACGTGTAAGCCATCGCCCCGCCGATCAGCAATTTATCCACTTTTCGCTCGATCAGCGATTCGATAACAGGAATTTTATCCGAGACCTTTGCACCGCCCAGTATGGCAACAAAAGGACGTTCGGGGTTAATAAGTGCTCGTCCGAGAAAATCGAGTTCTTTCTCCATCAACATCCCGGCCACACAGTCGTCGACAAAATGTGTAATTCCCTCAGTCGATGCGTGGGCCCGGTGCGCGGTACCGAAGGCATCGTTGACGTATACATCGCAAATTGATGCAAGCTGCTTCGCAAATTCCGGATCGTTCTTTTCTTCCCCCGAATGCAGACGAAGGTTTTCGAGCAACAGTATCTCGCCCGCTTTGAGCGAATCCGCCTTTTGTTTTACTTCATCGCCGATGCAATCAGATGCAAAAAATACGCGGTCATTTTTCACCTCTGCTCGGCCTAGAGCTTGCCCTTCATCATTCGTAGAAACTGGCTCAGCACCGCGTGATGAAATGTCCTGGAAATCTTCAATTTGCCGTAAATATTCATAAACCGGCTTTAAGCTATATTTGGAAGCGTCATACGGCATTCCTTTTTCTTCGGCCTTTTTTTTGTCCTTCAGAGGGCGGCCGAGATGCGAAGCTAAAATGACTTTTGCTCCTTGCTCCGACGAATATTTTATTGTTGGCAAAGCGCCTTTAATTCGGGTCTCGTCCTCAATTTTCCCGTTTTTGATTGGCACGTTAAAATCTACCCGAATAAAAACACGCTTACCCGCGATAAGGATATCTTTGATAGTCTTTTTGTTCATGGTTTCAACTTTTAATTCTTTGGCCCGGCTGTGTCGAAACTGCGCCCGCCTCGCCAGCAAAAGTATGCCTAAAAGCCAGCAGGTGCCGGCGTTCCTACTTCAATCCTACCTGCGATTTGGTCATAATCTTTTCGTCTCGGAACGAGAGAATTATTGACTTATAATTTTCCCCTTCCCATTTATCAACCGTGAATCGAATACCGCCGCCGGTCGAATCGCTTACGGACGTTCCTTTACCGCCCAGGATTCGTTCAACCTCGGAACGAGCCATTCCAATATAGAGTTTATTGTAATTCTCCATCGTCAGATTGTAACTTCCCTTACCTGGTGTAGAGGTTGTCCCGACGGAAGGTGTGGGAAAAGGTGTAAACGTTCGCTGCGGCGTTGGGCGGGTAGTAGTGCCGTCGGTTCTGGCAAGGTCATAACCAATGACGAACAATGCGATTACACCACCGCCGATTAATACTGCTGCCCCTCCGAAGAGCAAAAGAAGTACGAGCCAAAGCCTGGATTTTTTACGGGGCTGATTTATCGTGTAGGGCGACGTCGGAGTGTTGGCGAATCCCCGGTTTTGGGAAGTGTCGGGCGAGCTAAATACTTCTGTTGGCTGAACGTTTTGGGATGCCGTATTTCCAAGCCGATCAAGTGCGGCGCCGTCAATAAGGCAAAAGTTTAACGATTCGTCGCCGTAGGTTTGGCTGCACTTGGGGCAGATCTTCATATTTATTGCCTACAGGCTTTTTACATTTTCCGCCCTAGTTTTTCAAATCGGATTTTAAGTTTGGTTTGAGCGGCGTATCGAAACAACGGATCTTTTTTTCGAAAATCGTAGGATCGATCTTGGCGTTTACCGTTACAGAATCTAAACGCACATCCATCATCCCCTCCAGCTTAATTTGAAACGGAACCGTCAATCCACCTTCAATTTTTCGATAGTCGCCAAAAACATAGCTGAACGGCCCGGAGACAACGCGAATCAGCAATTTTGTATTTGCGTTAAAAGATAATGCGATCGGCTGTCCGTACTTGGTGGTTCCATAAAGCAAAGTGATCGGATTAGCGCTGTCGATCGTTGACAATCCTCCAAAATGCAGCGTTTCAAATGAATCCGGGTTTATCGCAGTCACCACCGTCTCGAAAAGCTGTGTTTCCGACTGGTCGCGGCCCGTAGACGTATCGTTATCTACGCCATAGTCTGACTGAACAAATGAAGTCTTACCCGCGTGGACCTCGCGTACCTCACCTAAAGCGTCGGTCGAGAGAATCACCGCATACTTTCCAGGTTCCTGGCGAAACGCCTGCATTTTGAACTCCGTTTCAGATCCTCGCAACCCGATCAAACTGCGTCCGATTGCCACATATGATCCAAGCTTCGCCCAATTTTCGCGGCCGCCCACCGCCGCGGTGAAATCCGTAATTGCTTCCAGAGCCTTCGCGTCTTTAGCGGGAGGAAGCGTTGCCGAGGATTCCACAACTAATTTAGGCACACCCGGCGCGGCAGATAGCGAGACAATTTTATCCGACTGGGTCTTTCGGGCTAACGGCGGTGGTGGTGGCGGCGACTCAACGCTTCCGTTGGGTACCGACGCAGCTATTCGAACCGGCGGCGGCAGAGGATCGCCTGAAATTCGTGTGAAAATTTCGCCTTTATCTATCGAGGACGTTTTAGATAAAGAATTATCGTTCGTTACTTCAATCGCTTTTGCGAGTTGATTGTCAATGCCGTTAAGCAGCGACTTACGGCTCAGAGGAACCGCAAAATCGGGTTCCACCCCATTACCCTCTAGCATCCGTCCTTTCTGAGTCTTAAAACTTGCGATTGGATAAACGAACACGGCACCGGTTGATAATTTAGTAGATAGGGCCGGAAGAGCCTCACCCGCCGTACGATCTCCAACCACGGTTATACGGCCGTCTTCCTGCAGTCCGGCCGAAAAAAGCTCCGACGCCGACATTGATTGGCCGTCGACCAGAAAAACTACGCGTCCCGAATAATTTTTTGCTTTAGGAGCGACCCTCATTACTTCACTACCCATTCGGTACTGCGAAGTTCCAACAACGACAGGGTGGTCCGTCAACATCCCTGTAAGGGCCGTTAAGGTTCCGATCAATCCGCCAAAATTTCCGCGAAGATCAACAATGATCGCTTTTTTTTCAGCGAAATCACTGAGAGCGGCGCAGAATTTGTCGACAACCGGCAGCGCAAATAAATTGAACTTTATGTATCCTACATCGGTCGTTAGCGACCGCGTCTCGAATCGAAGGAATTGCTCCGGGTACCTTTCCCCTATTGAAATGGTTTCGCCGGAAAGCTGTAGGCGAGGCACCTTAAAGTTCTTAGGCGCGTCGGTTTCGTCCAGGCACGTGATAAAAACGGAGGTATCTTTTTCGCCGTTTAGAAAAAGCGAAACGATTTGCGTAGGCATGTACCTCTGAATGTGGCGAACATTTGTATTCGCAAAAATAATGCGTGAAACCAGGTCGCTGAGTGGAATGCCGTTTATCTTATCGATAATATATCCGGGTTTTAAGCCGGCAATCGACGCTCCGGATTGCTGTTCAACAGACGTGATCACGAAACGATTGTCAATCAGCCGAATGTCAACACCTATTCCATATTTGGCTTTGCTTTCCTCGAGTAATAAATCTTCGTCCTCGTCTTCCGACTCGTCCGCCGAACTTTCGGGTTTTTGGCCCGTCTTGGCGTCGGGCAAATTTTGCCCTCCCGAATTCATTAATTTTTCCCGTTTCCGCGCCGCGGCTTTTGCCGTTTTCAGATTTGCAAAATATTCTGGTGGAATTAAACCAAAGTGCGAACGATCCAGCCTGGCGATCATTTCTTCGATAATTTTGTGGACTTCCTGGTCAGATTTGGCCGCATTTACACGCGGTTGGTATTCCCCTCTCACTTTGTTCCAGTCCAGTCCATTGAACGTTTTATCGAAATAGTTTTCATTCAATGTTTGCCACGCCTTTGAAAACGCGTCGCGGCGACGCTGCTGTTCAGGGCTAACCGCCGCCGGCTTTGCGGCATTTTTAGTCGTTACCGCAACCCTCGCTTTGACAAAGGGTCGTACTGGCTTTCTTTTTTGTCCGATAGCGGGCGAGATGGAAAAGAGTAACAAAAGTGCGGCGAACGCGGGAACGGTCAAGAAAAACTTCATTCTTTTTACGATACGGATAGAACAAATTAAGGTCAATAATTAATTAATTGACGACAACAGTTAGAAATGATGTATTTGGGGTCGCGAGCGTTGTAAGGGATTTCTGCGATTAAAGCTATTCCCGAATGGTCCGTCGATACGAACTTAAAAATGTAGTGGTTGTATCATCAAAATTGAAGGGTGCCGAATCGTCGCAATGCTCGTGCATCTGCTCGAATTCGACACCCTAAGCCAAGGGTAACGGCTGTTGGAAAAATTTGTTTCCGGCTTTCGTCCAAAGTTATTAAGTATTAATAACCCGTTTGCGATGCGTTTATATAAACTACCGGTGCCGGCCGTGCCGCTATTGCCTCTCGAACCGAATGGCGGAGTCTTAGTTCGTTGGTTCCCATCCAACCTTTGACTTTGAAGCCCGCCAGGTAATACGTCCCGTTTACATCGTAGAAAATAACCTCGGTTTCGTTAGATTCTTTTCCGCTGTCCGCACCGACTGTTGTGAATAATGCAGCCTGCCCATGATTTCCGCGTACCATTAATAAATTTCGCGATCCCGAACTGGTGGGCGGCCTTGATATGGTGTAAGAACCCGGTGAAAGCGTCTCACCTGCCACTACAAATGAATTGGGAACTTCGAAAAAGATTGCTGACCCCTGGGCAATTTGCGCATGCCCTGCGATTGCTCCACCAACTGTTATAATCGCTCCCAGAATAGCTGTTTTTAAGCTAAACATCACTTTATCCTCCCTGAAATTAGTGCTCGCACTGGCCTAAGCCGGATTCCTAATTTATGCTCACGTTTTTCACATACTAATAAACATCCGGCCTGCTGCGATAATTCCTAAAAGCCTGTTTCCGTAGACACAATGACCTGCCTGACCCGCGGCCCCGCGGCCAATAGCCGTCGATAGTTTTTCGATGGGACGACGCGATTTGGTGCGGCTTCGCCTCCCGCCCGAATTTCCGTCAGGAAATACTGGCCGTCAACCTCGTCGAATAGGACTTGTGTTTTTGGCAAAAAGTAGTTCGAGCGGCCGCCGACAGTGGTTAGCATTACTGTTTTGCCTGAGTCGCCCTGCAACAGTAGTGTGTAATTAGACTCCCGAATACCATCGAGCCGCCGCACGCGATAATTCCCGGCGGGCATTTCTTTATTAGCGGCGATAAACGAAAAATCGGTGTGAAATCGAACGCCGTATGGCCCTGACATTTGGGAGAACGCGGCGGTTGCTCCAAAAACTGTAATTATGGCCGCGATCAAAAACCTGTAGTTAAAAATGCGCATTTTCTCCTCCTTGTTCTTTTCAAAACTATTATTCCGGCGCGAAATATGCGTGCCGAAAATTAACAAATAACAAAGGGTGGCATAGGTATGACGCGCAGAATTTCGGCTCGCGATGCCAGAAAAATGAAAGAACGATACTTTTTGAAACCACTAAAAAACACGAAAAGACACTATTCTGCTAGAAATTCTATAGTGTCTTTTCGTGTTTTTTAGCGGTTAAAGTTTCTTATAGGCCCTTATCCGCGATGTATTTTACGAGGTCTCGGACCCGGCAGGAATAACCCCATTCGTTGTCGTACCACGATAGGACTTTTATACAGGTGCCGTCGATTACCTTTGTATTATCGGCGTCGACGATCGAGGAATTCGAATTTCCGCGGAAGTCGATCGAAACGAGCGGTTCCTCGCTAAATGCAAGGATTCCCTTCAGTTCCTCGTTCGCCGCGTCTTTTAATACACGGTTTACCTCTTCTGTACTCGTTTCTTTTTCAACGTTCATCACGACGTCAACCAGAGAAACATTCGGTGTTGGTACGCGAACTGAAATACCGTCAAATTTGCCCTTCAGTTCAGGTATAACCAGAGCGATCGCTTTGGCCGCTCCGGTCGAGGTAGGAATCATCGATAAACCGGCAGCACGGGCACGGCGTAAATCTTTATGCGGCAGATCCAAAAGCTGCTGGTCATTCGTGTAGCTGTGGATCGTGTTCATTAGAGCGTTTTTTATCCCGAATTTCTCATGAATAACTTTTGCTACCGGTGCCAGACAGTTCGTGGTGCACGAAGCATTTGAGATTATGGTGTGCTGCGCCGGATCATAGGCCTCTTCGTTCACGCCAAGTACAACGGTGATGTCTTCACCTTTCGCGGGTGCCGATATAATAACTTTTTTAACCGACCCGCGAAGGTGCTTGCGGGCGTCTTCAGCTTTTGTAAATCGTCCTGTCGATTCGATAACGATCTCGGCTCCGACTTCTTCCCACGGTATAAGCGCCGGGTCCTTTTCTGAAAATACGCGAAATTCGTCATCTTCAACCTTGATTTTTCCATCTTCCGCGGTGATGGCATGATCCAGGTTGCCCATCACCGAATCATATTTCAAAAGGTGCGCCAGCGTTTTTGTATCCGTTAAATCGTTGACTGCGACAAGATCGATGTCGCTGTCGCCCAACCAGGTTCGCACGACGGCCCGGCCGATTCTTCCAAATCCATTAATACCTACCTTAATTGCCATTTTTTATAAATTTTCCTCCGGAAAAATATGCATGTGTTAAAACTTTGACAATATCGTATTACGACGGATTATTCAATTTTTGACGTTTTACCTTAATTAGCGGCTAACAGAATGAAGGAAACGACCCGTCTGATTCCTTAAAAATAATTGTCGCTACATACCGCGGGTTAACCGCTTCGATTCAAAAAAATAATTAAAAATGCGAGAATGTGAATTTGCAATTTTTCAGGCTCTGAAACTAATTTTACGTAATCATCGAACGCCGCCGAGAGCGTAAGTTTCTTGAAACAAACGCAAATAATTGGACGTAGTAGTGGTTTGAGTTTTTCAGGGAATCCAATAAAAATCAGCTTTTTCCGATTCCGGAGTAATTAAATGAATCTTTCGCGATACCGCACGCTCTTATTTTCTATATTTGCAGTTGCCGTAGTAGCGGGCGCTGTTTCCGCTTCTCCGGCTCAAATTCCGCAAACGGATACCGTTCCCGCTGACGCTCCCTTGGCCTCTACCGTCAAACCCGCGATCAGGCATGCTGCTGCAATCGTTACAGCGGACCGTTCGACATTCTCCGGCCTAAACAGGGTGGGAGTCCAGGCGGCCCAACCGGTCCCGATTTCGCTAAACGAAGCGATCCGCCGCTCGCTCGAAAATAATAACGATATCGAGGTTTCACGCGACGACGTACGGTTTCAGGAGACGCAGGTCCGGGCATTGTTAGGAATTTACGATCCGGTTTTTACGTTTACGCCGACCTTTACTCATAGTCAGTCTACAGGTTCGGCAGCAACCAACGATTTTCGGGTAAATTCGAATTTCAGTCAGTTTTTGGAAAAAGGCGGGGGTAACTACCAGGTCTTCTTTAATAATGCACGAACTGAAAACGCGTTTGCGCAGGCCCAGGCAAATGCCGGTTCGCTAAGCAGTTCCGGAAGCAGCGCTATTTACTCGTCTGCCCTGGGTGCCGCGTATACGCAGCCGCTTGCGCGAAATTTTCGAAACGACAGTCGCCGTCACAATATTAAGATTGCTAAAAAACGGCTTGAACAAACTGACTCTGATTTCCGGCTCCGCGCGACGTCGACCGTGACGCAGGTTCAACGGGCATATTGGGATTTCGTGTTTGCTCTTCGCAACCAGCAAAATGTAACGGCTAACGTAAATTTGGCAAGGGAAAATCTAAAAAATATCGAAGCGAAAATTTCGGCGGGCTCCGCCGCGCCGCTTGAGCGGGCAGAAGTTGCTACAGAACTTGCAAACCGCGAAGGCGATTTGCTCGTCGCTACTCAGCAGGTCTCGATCGCCGAAAATTCACTGAAACAATTTATCCTCCGCGACCCGCTTTCGGCGGAATGGTCAAATTCGTATGTTCCGACTGACAATCCGGCGTTCAATCTTGATCCGGTAAGCCTCGATGACTCATTAAAAGACGCGATGGATAACCGGTTTGAGCTTCGACGGCTAAAACTGCAAAACGAGATCAATCAGTTGGATATTGATTTTTACAAAAATCAGACCAAACCGCAGATCGACCTAAACACGCAATTCTCATTGAACGGAATATCCCGAAGCGGCACCCCCACCGCTACGAACACGACGCTTTTAACGGGTACCCAGGATTTGTTTCTTTTGAATAATTTGAATTCAACTCGCCAGGCGCTCAATTTGCCTTTGATCGTAAATACGCCTGTGACAATTCCCGCGTCGCCCGGCTATCTTTTCGGCGGTTTTAATCAATCTCTGTTAAACATTTTCAGAACGGACGCCCCAAATTTCACTGTCGGCGTAACGATATCGTTTCCGCTGCGAAACCGTACGGCAAAGGCGAATCTGGACGGTGCTCGCGTGCAGGAACACCAGCTGCAGGCGCAAACTCGTAGTCAGGAACAAGCGATAATTGTCGAGGTTCGAAATGCAGTCCAGGCCGTAGAAACTTCGCGACAGCGCGTTTTGGTCGCTCGGCGTGCTTTGGATAACGCTCAGATCCAGTTAGAAGGCGAGCGAAAGCTGTATGAAGCCGGCAAGTCGAACACGTTCTTGCTTTTCACGCGTGAAAACGCTCTCACGAACGCTAAAAACGCGGAAATCAGAGCGGAGACTGACTACAATAAAGCCCTCGCTGACCTGCAAAACGTGACCTCAACGGTATTCCGCATAAACAGCATCACCCTGGATACACCGGTTTCTCTACCTAAATAAAATGATGATTTCGGAATGATGAATGATGAGTTAAAAAAATTCATCATTCATCATTCGTTGTTCATCATTTCTATCTATTCCACCTTCACAAAGTCCGTCCCGCTTCGTCCGAACGTTTCCGGATGGTACATTTCCTCGGCTTTGGCCGGGGGAACGACGAATTGACCCGGGGTAGTCGCCCGCGTGACAAAGGTGTAATTGTAAACACCTTCCCACAGGAGCGAGGCAAAAGCTTCCGCCCGCTCGTCGCGGAAATTCTGGTGCTCGAACCAGTAACGCGTCCACCACCAGCCGTGGCCATAAGACCGGCTGCCATAGGTCGTAACCGCGGTATTCCCGGCCTGGTCCGCAGGAATTGCTTCTGTAGTCGCAAGCTCCGGATTCAGTATCTCGAGTCCCGCGGGCAGGCTGTCGACCAATGCCACATGGTAGCGGCGAGCCTGAGCAACCATTGTCAGCCGTACGCGGACCCGCGCTCCCGCTTTGATCGTCCATGAACCGTCCGGCTGCTGTTTCACGTCGTCCTTATCGTCAATGGCTTCGTATTTTCTAATAACCGTAAAACCGTAGTCTGCCGGTTCGAGTTTCAGATTTTTCGGTGCGTATTTCATACCGATACGGTAATAAAGCCGTCCGGCGCCCTGCTTATCAAGGAAAAGGTTTGAAGTACCGCCCTGCTCTGTCAGGTATGACATCGGGATGTTCAAAACGTTCGTGTCCGCCGAGCGGCCTTTGAAGGTTTCTTCGCCCGCATACGTATTTCCTAACCATATTCGCGTTACAAAATCCGGAGTGACTTTTTCAAACGCATTAAAGTACTTGTCCAACGCTAGAAGAATAAATACGTTTTCCTGCGTATTGGACCAGGCGCCTTTGACGCGATGATCGAGCAGGCCGCGAACAAGTTTTGGAATAAGGTCGTTTTTCTGGTCAGCTTTGATCAAGGCTTCAAGCAGCACGCCATCGGCACGACGGTTCGAATACATGATAAGCCACGCGCCGTCGCCGTAATTTGTGACAAAGTTGGCGGTGGCCGCGGTTTCGGTTGTCCGGTTCATGAGAAAGCGAATTATCGCCTGAACTTCCGTCGCCGACGCTGGATCTTTTGCAAGGACTGAAAGAACCCAGCCCAAAGCCTCGAACGGCATTTTCTCAATCGTTGCCTCCGCCAGCAATCGTTTCGCTTTCGCCGTATCGCGATCGCCCATCATGTCCCGAATGTAAAGGGCGTATGCCGAGATCGTCCAACGCACCTCGGGTGAATTTTTGTACCAATCATCGAAGTGTTTTTCGACGTCTTTAAGGTACGGTTTCACCTTCGTGATCATTTCTTCCGGCACTTTGTAACCTTTCGCTTTGGCCAAAGCCAGAGCGTGAGCAACGTGGACGGTAAGGAACGGGTATTCGTATCTTTCGCGGTCGCGTTTCCACAGCCCAAAGCTGCCGTCGGAGCGTTGCCGCGATTGCAGGATCTCGATGTCCCGCGCGAAATAGCCTTCGAGCGTCTTCGGCGTCGGCATGTCTTTCGCCTTGAATGCCTGGAGAACGTCTCGCATCGCCGCGATCGAGATCATTCGCGATGAGATCTGCTCAGAGCACGCGTACGGGTAATTGGTGAGGTACAAAAATGCATCAGTCAATTCCTGAAGCTGCGTTGAGGAAGTCGATACTTCCAATCCGCCGAACTGCGGATAAACGTCACCCGGCGTCTGCACGGGTTGAATAATCGCCCCGTTCTGATCGGTGGTTCCGTAGGTCGCGAACGCCTCGGTCGTTGCAGGAGTCCATACCGGGAGCGAGATTTCGGCGGCATCGGCAAATTTGCCTGACGTCACCGCAATTTGAAATCGCGCGGTGCCCGCCATCATCGCCGCAACCGGAAACCTTACTTCCGCTCGATCATTTGCCTTTACAAGGACACGTTTTCCAGCAGATGCGAGATTTGCATTTGCCGTTTTTTGCAGCGACTCGCCGCCAAGAAGCTGAGCATTGGTTGCACGAACGCCGACATCGACCGCCATGTCTTTATCGGTCTGATTTTGCACGACAACCGGCAACTCTACCTTGTCGCCGAAATTCATAAACCGCGGAGCCGATGGCCTGACCATTAAAGGCTGCTTCGCCGTAATTGTCGATTCGGTTTTGCCAAATCGTTTGCCTGAATCGACTGAAACCGCAGTTACCCTATACCTAGTCAGATTGTCGGGCAGTTTTACATTCACAACCGCTCGCCCGCTTGAATCAGTTCGTACTGCCGGTGCGAACAAAGCCAACGCGTTAAAGTTTTCGCGTAGATTTATCGGCGTTTCCGCGTCCTGGCCGGCGTCAGCGTCTTTTTTCAATTTGAAGTCTTGCACGTTTCCAACATCTCGCTCACCCGCGGGTTTTGCCGCCCGGGCGGCCATCGGAAGCGCGACGGATTGCCTGCTGACAGCACCACCTGCTGCCGATTCCGTTTGAGCCATTACCGGCGGCGGAGGAGGAGGATTTTTCTTAATATCGTCGGGATTCGCAAGCATGATATCTTTTCGCGAATGATAATCGCTCGTGCCGGTTCCGCGCGCCGTATAAAACGTTCCCATCGGGTCGGGAATTATGTATCGGGTCAACGCCAATACGCTTTCATCGACGATCACGACAGCTACTTCGCTGCCCGAAACGGGTTCTCCACGATAATCTTTGACCGCAATATTTACCTTTGTCTCACCGCCCGGGGCCAGAGTTTTGTCGACCGGGTCGGCTTCGACCGTTAGTTTTCGCGAGGCGGTCGAGATCGCCAGATTGATGTTGCCTGTCGCAAATGCCGGGCGTTTAGCCAACTTGGTATCGATTTCGCCTTTGTCGTTCGAGCGGAACTCCGCTCCCACAAGGTCCACCTGAGCGTTGATATTAGGCAGATATTTTTCATCCAGTGGGATTTTGAGCGTCGTTGAAGAATCCTTCATCGAAAACCGCTCGGTTTTTACAAGCCCTTCGCGGCGAAGAGTTAGAACGCCTTCCGCAGGCGTAAACGGCGAGATAATCAACAGCTCGGCGACATCACCGGGTGCAAAATCCTTTTTGCTTGGAATAATCTGAACTTCTTCCTGTTCGACATTGCGTTTTGGCGGCGTTTTACCGCCTGGGACCCAAACGGTCATTTCGCTTTCGTTAAACCGCTCGCGATCGTCCATAACGGCCGCGGTGATCGTGTAGCGGCCGCCCTGTTTTGCAACGAAACTGCATTTTTCAGGCTCGTCCGACGATTTCACGGTGCAGGTCTGCTCGTCCAGATTTACTTCCTTCCACGATCCCTTATCGAACGCCCAATCCTTCAAAACGGCCTTCATTTCGACATCGCGGCCTTTGACAATATTTCCATCGATGTCGGTCACGATGAAATCAAAGTCCATCTTTTCGCCTTTCTGCACAAATGTCCGGCCGGTTTTAATTCCAACGTAAAGAGTCGACGGATGAACAAGCAGCGAGGTCGAGCTCGACCAGGTCTGGCGATTGACGTCCTGAACCGAAGCCGCAGCGGAGATCGTATAGGGCCGCGGCGGTTTGACCGACTCGAAATCGATCTTCAGCATATGCTTTCCGGCCGCGTCCGTTACGCCCTTAAAGGATTGCGATGTGCCGCCGCCGTAGCCCGGACGGCCGTAATCATAAATTCTCCACCAAGGCACCCACGTTCCAAACGTATAATCATCACGATTGGGCGGCGTATAATTGGTCGGCGTCGCCGTCACGGTCCAGTTTGTTTCGGCATTTGCCAAACCGCCGCCGGCATAATATTTTGCCTCAACGGACAAATCCGCCTTGCCGCCAACAAAATGCGGAGCTTCGGACTCGACTTTCGCCGAAACTTCGAATTCCGGTCGGCGAAACTCCTGGATCTGGAATTGGTGCGAATAGCTGGAACCGGATAGTGCGGAATTGGTTGTGATATCAACTCGCCCGTATCCGAGATTTGCAGCATCAGGCAATTTGAATTTGAAGTCGAAAGCTCCAAACGCATTCAGATTACCGGTACCTTTAGCAATCTCATTGTTCCTTGGGTCTTTTACCGAATAAGTAAATCCTCCCGCCGAATCTCCGAGGCCCGTAACGTCTCCTAGTTTGCCCGCGATAATCTTCCGAATATAACCTTTGACTGCTACTTCTTCCTTCGGTTTATAAAGCTTACGATCGTCGAATACAAACCATCGAAGATAGTCGGAACTTGCCTTTTTGTACCAATTACCATTGTCCTGCCAATAGTATTCGGTATTCTCGGGCAGAAACGCGACATCGCGGCCGTTTTTAGCGATTAGTAGATTTTGCCCCTTGTCCGACGGCGAATCCGGCAGGCTAAGACGTAAGATGCCGTTTTCACCCGTTCGGTTCGACTGGGCCGGTTGAACAATCTCGATATCGTTCGTAGTTCCATCGGGATTTAACGATTGTTCATCCGAGGGTTCCCGCGTTCCCCAGCCCGCGAAATATCTCCAGACGCTTTCGATAACACCGGGCTCTTCAACTGCGGCCCTGGTGCTTGCAACATTTTTTCCATTCGGGAATATTGACAATTCCGTGCCTGAAAGCGGTTTGCCGGTTTTGAGATCCGTCGCAAAACCAACTAATTCTTCGTTATCTACAAAGGCATCAAGCCCTATCTGCGTCGCCTGGAGCCAGGTAAATATGCGTGTCCGGTCATATTTGTCACGTTTGACCGTTGGTTCGACGTCGATTATTACGTTGCCAAAGCCGCCATTCAGCGCCGGGCTGATATCTAACCGGGTTTCTACCATTTCGTCCGGCTTATTTTCGATCGAAACTATTTTGTCGAAAACAAGGCGTCCGGGAATGGCCGGGCGTTTTCCGTCGTCGTAATTGATATGACGGACGTAATCCTGGAATTGCCGCCAATTCTGCGGCTCGACCGCGTACATTCGCACCTTAGCCGTGCTGTGATTTGTAGAGTAGATCGAAAATGTCGGCTTGGCGGTCGGATCGAGGACCGTCATAAAACCGCCCTGGGCGTACATGCTCGTATCTGCGGCGCCGACGCGGATGGTAGCAACGCCAGGCGTACCCAGCGACTGGCCGAAAATATCTGAGATCGAGCCGTCAACCGTTACTTTGTAGGTCGTACGGCCTTTTTTATAGCCCTGTATGTAAATGTAATTGCCGGAAGGATAAATATTGAGACCCTCGACCGCGGGTTCGATCTTGATCATTTCCTTGGTAAATTTCGACGCCTCGATCGAGTTGTTAAACTCCATGTACCACGGCTCAAACGGCGTGCAGTTTTTGTTTTCGCGATAGCTGCACCAGCCGCCTTGGAATTTCATCGGGCTGTAGGTTTGAAAACTGAATGTCTGCGCCGCGATGGTTGTTAACGGCCCTTCGGCGGATGGCGTGCCCTTATCGATCGAAACCATGATCGACGAAGCTGGCGGCAATGCATCGTTCGTCAAACCATCCGAATTTACCGCGCGAAACGCCAGCCAGCGTTTGGGCTGAGCCTGTTTGGCGTAGTAGCTAATGCTGCTGTCCTTATCGATTTCTTCCTGGGTCGCAAGCCGGATTTTGAGCTTTCGTCCTTGTCCGGTGACGCTTATCGTATTCAGTACTGCCTGCGGGTTGATTTCCTGGTCGAACGAAACAAACATCAGAGCGTCGCGACGCGTGATCCCGCCATTTGGGATCATTGATTCAACCTTTGGTGGAGGCGAAGTAAACGTCCATAAAACATCTTTCTGAAGCGTCTGGCCGTTTGCCGATTTGGTACCGGCCGGAACCCGCGCCGTGAATCTAGTCGCCATCGGAAACCGCTTTGTCGTATCGAACATCAGCGTTTTCGTTCCCAGCCATCGCCATTTGCCTTCGACCTGCGGAGACAATTCCACGGGCGCGTATCTTGCCGCTTCGTCCTGAGAAGTTACTGCGACCATCGGCTGAGAAAATGTCACGCTTAAATCGGGAGCGAGAGGAACCTCACCCTCTGGCGAAAAGCGCAGTACTTCGAGCGTACCCTTCGACGGATCGACATTTGGCATCGCACGCATTTCGTCCGACGGGAATTTTACCGGAATGCGGTTACCCGTTTTAGGCGCCGGGAGCGAGCCGATTCGTTTAGCAAAGTCCGTTTTGTCGTCTGTCTGCGTTTTAATTTCGGGGATGCGTTTTAATAAGTTCGATGTATCGCCCTCGGACAACGGGTTTGTCGCGGCTAATTGCTGTTTTTCTCGTTTTTCCGCCCCTTCGACACCTTCGCTCAGACGGAATTTCAATCCGTCGGGAAGGTCTTTAAGCTTTTGGTTCATAGTTTTACCTAACACCTGTCCATTAACAGTCAGTGCCGACGGCGCAATAAAACTCAGGTATGTAGCAAGTACAAGAAGCCAGGATGTTAATTTTCTCATTGTTCCTTTTCCGGTAATTTATGATGCCGCGATGAAGTGATTTGGTTAATCCCGTCGCGTCAATATTACTTCAAATGAATTCCTGCAACCAGCATGCCAATGGCCAATGCGGTTACATATTCGTGAACGCCTTCAATTTGTGAAACTTGCAGGCAAACGCAATTTTTTGCCTTTGTGGAGGTGGATTCGGATAGAAATCCTGCACATTCTTAGACTCGCCTGAGCGGCGCGTCGGTATTCTATCGCCGGTTTCAACTCTTAAATCGAACTTCTTTAATCTTTGGTTTGTTATAGCTAAAAATCTTGATGAGGACTCGCAGGCGTGATATCCTGTTGCAGGCATAGCACGGTGTGTCAGGAGGTAAATAAGTTTTTTAAAAAACTATGAAATCAGCCCGTTAGAAATCTGCAAACTCAATAATCACTATAATTTGCGTGTCCCATCAGGTATGTGGGACACGGGTGGGACAAGGTGGGACAAAATTCTTTTGGGACAAATTAGTGCCGGACACACTATATTTTATAATTTTGCGGGGAGCGTTAACCCGAGTGCACGATAGAGACTTAATTAACAAAATAAAACCGCGTATAGCATTAGCGGCGATTACAGATAGTAATAGAAACGAGACGAATCCATGAAACTTTCGGTGTTAAGAGGTAAAAATTCCGTTTTATGTGGGCTTCGTAAATTCGAATGAACTGCGAAAAGTTTCGATCTCATAAATCTGCTTTCAACGGCTGCGTCGACACTACGATTTAGTTTAGTTTGCTGGTTATCCACACCGATATGCGGGAATTCTCCTATTCATTAATTTGTTTTTCCTGCTATACTGATTGCGGAAAATGCAACTTTGATTAATAGTAGTTCGTAAGGATTTTGGCCGCGGATTTAGGGGTTTAAATATTGTTGGGAGTGATTATTAAAAATGGGATTGTGGGCTAGAATTTCTCGGGTGTTTCGTGCCAGTACGGGAGCGGCGCTCGACAAGATAGAAAACCCGGAATTGGTGCTGCAGCAGACTATCCGGGACATGCGTGACCGTGTGCCGGAACTCAATAATTCGGTGGCCCAGGTAATGGCGACCGAGCGGCTGCTTGCAAAAAATAAAGACAATCTTGAGTCCCAGGTGGTTGAATTAGACTCTAAGATCAAAGCGTCGGTAAAAATGGGCCGGGATGACATAGCGACCGCATATATCGGCCAACTTCAGCAGGCCCAGATGGATTTGCAGCGAACCGCCAATCAACTCGAAAATGCTTCGCTTGCCTCCAAACAAGCTTTAAAAGCCCGCGACAATTATGTGCTGAACATGAAGAAGCGTTCAGCCGAGGCGATGCAGCTGATTAGTGCGGCCAAGCAGGCCAAGCTCCAGGAACAGCTTGCCCAAACGATGGAGACCTTTAACATCGGCGACGATTCCTCGACATTCGACGAAATGAGGGAGAAGATCGACCGCCGTGTTGCCGCCGCGGAAGCAAAACTTCAGCTTGGATCTTCGTCCGTCGACGCCCAAATGCAGGACATCGAACGCGAGGCTATGGATATTCAGCTTCAGGACAAATTGCTCGAATACAAGTCCCAGATGGGCATGTTGGGCGCAGGATCCGCCCCGGGCGGCAAACAGATCACCGCGGGAAGCAATACAAAGAACGAAGACGTTCTCGAACAAGTTATAGTAAACGAAGCAAGTGAGGCTAACCGTTCAAACTAGACCTCGCCCGCACGGGAAGAGCGGGCAAACCAGACGAACAGCTAAGCATCTAGTTAGAGAGATATGGCCGACCTAGCTAAATACCGCCGCGACATCGATAAATTCAATGCGAGTTACGCGAAAGAAGCGGTAAAGGAACCTGTAAATTTTTGGGGACTTGCCGGTTTCGCCGTTGCGGCGGCGTATACTGGCAGCGTCATCCCTCTGCTCATTGCTCTGATCTGCGAAGCTATTTACCTGGTTGTAATTCCGAACCTGCCGCAGTACCGGCAAATGGTAAACCGACGTGAGAAACAACGCCTTTTACAAGCAAGTATTGCAAGCCGCGAAAAACTTATTAAATCTTTTACGCCCCGGGAACGCGAAGCTGTCGAATACCTACGGTGGTTAAAGGAAAAAATTCAGGAAAACTATCGTAAGTTTACGGGTGCGTCCGAGCTCCCGTCTAATCTCCGTGCACTGGATCAGCGTTGGGAAGATTTCGTCGACCTGCTGGACGTCTACCGCCGCCGCAAACAGCACCTTAAATCGATCAATCGACAGGCTGTCCACAATCAGCTTTCCCAGGCGTTCCGCCAAATGGAATCGGCGACCGACGAAAAAACCAAGCGTATTCAGAATACTAATGTTGAAATTCTGAAACGCCGCGTAGCATCATTCGACGAGATCGAACGCAGCGTTAAATTGGTTGAAGGCCAGCTGCAGTCAATAGAAAATTTCTTCAGCTATCTGAACGACGAGATCGTGACCATTTCGACCCCCGAAAAATTCTCACTGCTCGATTTTGAACAGCTTTCCGATTCGATCGCCATGACCAAACAGATGCTCGATGCGACAGCGGACGACGTCGGTGCCCTGGATGCGTACAACCGGAATATGGGCAACTATGAATTGCTGCCGGGAGCGAAGTAATAAAATGCAAAATATAGATCTTATTCAAAAAATAACGGGTTTGCCTCCAACGAGGATATCGGAGGTGGAGGATTTTGTAAATTTTTTGACTCAAAAGGAAGATTCGAAAAAGGTAAATTTCGAATCTGACTCGCAACGGTGGCCTGTCGATTTACAAAAACTTGGAATTTCGAAAGAAGCCGCCGCCCGGCAGAGAGCCGCGTTTGCATCTTTTGCTGAGGACTGGGAACACCCCGATATGGATGTTTATGACGACCTTTAAGCGCGGCGACATCGTATTGACTTAGTTTCCGCATTCTAATCAAGCAAAAGCCAAAAAACGTCCCGCTCTCATCGTCCAGGCTCACAATTTAGAGACAGGTTTACCTCAGGTGATGGCGGCAATGATCACCACCAATATGTCACGCGCCGGACATAAGAGCCGGGTTGCCGTTTTTTACTTTCGATCCCGGAAAATCAGCAAACCGGGCTTAAATCGGACTCGGTTATTATGACAGACAATTTGGCAACAATTGATTTAGATTTTATGGAAAAGACTTTAGGAAAAATGCCGACGATGCGAGACGTTGACCGAGCCCTAGCTGCGACTTTCGGTATAACCCATATATAAACCGGGCCGGTTCTTGCCGGTAATCGCCCTTTCAGTTAAAATTAAGGATTTCAGAGTCATCTGAAATTATAATAGTAGCTATCAATAAATATTAAATATGAAAAAAGTCGGAATTTTAGTCGGGCGTGAGAAAACGTTTCCCGAATCTATTATTAAAAGCATAAATGAACGAGGCAAGGGCGAAGTTGTTGCCGAAATGGTAAATTTTGGCGGAATTCGTCTGGATGAGCCGAAACGGTACGATGTAATCATTGACCGCATCTCGCATGAGGTGCCGTATTACCGTGCAACGCTAAAGCGAATGGCGCTCGAAGGAACGTATATTATCAACAATCCTTTCTGGTGGTCGGCGGACGACAAGTTTTTCAACTTCTCGCTGGCGGCGAAAATCGGTGTTGCGATTCCGAAAACGGTTCTGCTGCCCCAGGAAAAATACATCAAGGATATTACGTCCGAATCGCTCCGTAACCTCGAATTCCCTCTCGATTGGCAAGGTATTATCGACTATGTCGGCTTCCCCGCTTTCCTGAAACCGTTCGACGGCGGCGGCTGGAAGAATGTCTCGAAAGTTAATTCACTTGAGGAGCTGTGGAGTGAATACAATCAGACGGGTACGCTGTGTATGACGCTGCAGGAAGGGATTGAATACGACCAGTTCGTTCGCTGTTACTGCGTCGGGAAGGAAAAGGTCCTGATCATGCCTTACGATCCTTCGAAGCCGTACCTAAGCGGCATGCAGTACGTCAATGTTGAAAACTATCTTTCGCCGGAGCTTCACCCTCGCGTCGAGCGTGACGTGATCACGATTTGCGAAGCTCTCGGGTACGATCTGAATACCGTCGAATTCGCGATCAAGGACGGTATTCCGTACGCAATCGACTTTATGAACCCGGCACCTGATGCCGAGCTCGCTTCGGTCGGTGAATACAATCACAATTGGATCGTTTCGTCGATGACCGATTTTATTTTCAAAAAACTTGAGACTGGCTTTGATGCTCCGGAATACCGATGGTCAGGCATGCTCAATCCCCCGGCAAAAGTGGCCAAAAAAGCTGCTCCAAAAACTAAAACCGCCGCGAAAAAGGCATAAGCCTTGATTTATCGCTTCGAAAAGGCCCGGGCTTAGTTAAAAAGCTCGGGCCTTTTTGTATTTAAAAAAACCTTTTCGAAAGGCAAAACAACCCTAAACGCCCGTAAAAACAGCCCTTTTTAAACTGTATTAAAGCGTACAGACTCCTTTTACAGTCAAAAGTAGTATTAATAACGTGGGGAGGCTGAAACCGAATAAAGGTGGATGAAATGCCTCGAAATTTTGATGATTGAAAAATAAAAAGCGAAACGCGAGAAAGGGGGATTATATGGCTGCAAAGACAAAAGGTGTATTCGACAAAATACTCGACACCGCGAAAGAAGTCGTCACCGACGTAATTTCGAACTATAAAGCCGACGACTCAAAAACAGAGGGGTCAGGAACGACTGCTTCGGAGAAGAAAAACGCGGGAGAATCCGCGGCTCCCAAAGCAGCCGGCAATACTAAAGGCCGAACGAGCCGTGAAACCAAATCCGGTGCAGCATCTGCTGCCAGAAAATCCGTTGATAAAACGGAAGGCAAATCAACCGGTCAAAAAGCGTCTGCCGCAAAAGGCACGACTAAGGGCTCGAACAGCACTTCTAAAAAATCCGCGAAATCGGATTCGAAGAGCAGTTCAAAGTCGACGGCCAGAAAGTCTCCCGCGAAATCGTCAGTTAAGCGCACTAGGCAGCCGGGAGCGTCTGCGTAATTAGCAATTATTAAAAAGGAAACAGTTTCATAAAGGAGGAAAAAAACATGCTTTGGACAATCGTACTTATTTTATTGGTGCTTTGGGCACTCGGATTCGGCTTTGCCGGGGCTACGCTCGGCAATCTCGTACATCTTCTCCTCGTTCTTGCAGTTGTCGTTTTGATTGTGCAGCTAGTTACGGGCCGTAGGGCCGCGTTATAGCCGCACCCGAAGCGAAAGGGAGAAGCCGCAAACTTCTCCCTTTTTTACCGAGGTATTCTTAACTTGCGTGTTCCAGTTTTCGGCTGTCAACACGCTTTTTTATGGCTTGATGGCCGCGTCGGCTTTTAATAGCTCATTTACAGCCGCCTCGATTTGCTGGTCCTTACCGCGTGCGAGAACATCGGGGTCGTTTTTCACACGAATGTCCGGCTCTGTCTGATTATTTTCACCCAGTTTGCCATCCATCGTCCGCCATCCGCCCATTGGAATTCCGAATCGAATACTCGGATCGATCTGGTTTTCCCACCAGACAAAAGTCCCGGTACCGGGCACCGGCATTCCAACCAATTTCCCTAATCCTTTTGCCTTATAAGCAAGCGGGAACAAATGTGCGTCCGAGTAGTTGCTTTCGCCCATTAATACAATCGACGGTTTGATCCACTTATCGCCTGGTTCATAACCAATATACTGGCCGTGCGGGATGATATCGAAATATTTTTTACCCGATAGAAAGTCAGACAGCTGTTCGTGAATGTTACCGCCGCCATTGAAGCGGGTATCAACGACAATTGCGTCCTTACCCAGGTTTAAGCCTAACGCTTCGTCGAACGCGGTTCTCATACTGGCATCATTCATTGAACGCACGTGAATATATCCGATTTTCCCCCCGGATAAGCGATCAACTTCGCCACGTCGGTTTTTGACCCACCGTTTGTAGAGCAGTTCATTTTCAACTCCTGTTGAAATCGGCTTGACTGTTTCTTCCCACCGTTTATTCGCGGCCGGGTCGAACAAGGAAAGCAACGTAATCTTTCCGGTCTTGCGATTGAGCAGCTGATAGAAATCCATTTTGTCGTCAATAGCAGCTCCATCTATCATTTCGATTATGTCGCCGCCCTTGATCGACGATTCAGCCCTGTCGAGCGGGCCGCCCGCGACGATTTCCGCGATCCGTACCCCGTTACCGTTATACGTATAGTCGTACATGATGCCGAGCGACGAGGTGACGTCCGAATTCGGAATATTGGCAGTGTAATAACAGCCTGTATGCGAAACGTTCATTTCACCCAGCATTTCGCTAGCCATTTCCGCAAAATCGTAATTGTTATTTATGTACGGCAGGAATTTCTTATAGGTTGAATAGTAGTAATCCCAGTCGACTTTCTGCAGGTCCGGAAATACCAGTTTTTGCTTAAACTGACGCCACATATGGTCGAAAATGTACGCCTTCTCGCTCGAATATTTCAGGACCATTTCGGTATTGACGCCGATTCCATCCACCTTGCCGCTTTCCGCGTCGATTTTAGACGCTTTCCCATCGGCGGTCACGAACAGGAATTTTCCGTCCGGGGAAAGTTCCATATTTGCGGAATTCGCGCCTAGTTTCGCAAACATTTTTGTTTCTTTCGTTCGGATATCCGTTACCCAAAGGTCGTTACCTTTTTCAAAACTGGTGAGGTAGAAAAGCTTTTCGCCGTCTTTTGAAATCATCCAATCCGAAGCCGGAGACGTATGTAGGGTTAGTCTCGCCTTGCGATCGTTCAAGCCATCCCAATCGATTTGCATCGTCTTTTTGTCATCGGGCTTAGCGGCGGGCGTCGCCGGCTTGTCCTTCGATTCGGCTTCTTTTTTCTCCTTTTCGGCTTTATCTTCCTGTTCTTTTAAAAGCGCATACTCTTCTTTCGATAATTTCGATCGGTCGAAAAGCGCTTTTGTCAGATAGAGCCCGTAAACGTCGCCTGAAACAGAACCGCCTTTCCAGCACATTGGGATCCTAAGCTTAGAATTCCACGTGGACAAGT
>JADMIO011294132.1_pt1 | contig 99160 bp, 79 predicted proteins | sample 8958161 | NCBI WGS metagenome assembly JADMIO01 (sample SAMN16585339, study PRJNA669376) | soil metagenome | isolation source: Crop rotation soil | place: USA: Cullars Rotation, Alabama | collected 2011
CGCGACAACTTGTCCACGTGGAATTCTAAGCTTAGGATCCCAATGTGCTGGAAAGACGATCATCGGACTGTTTCAGGGGATGTTTCATGTTGCTGTTTGATCAGCACGTCTGAACGCGACTCGTAATGACGCCCTCGTATTGCGGACGGTCGTAGATGGGCATGCACGTCGTGCTGGTCCATCCGGAGATTCACTGGAACACAGGGAACGCCGGTCGCACATGCCTCGCGGTCGGTGCGACGCTGCACCTGATCGAGCCGCTTGGATTTTCACTGGACGAACGCGAAGTGAAGCGCGCTGGGCTGGACTACTGGGAGCACGTGGACGTACGCGTGTGGCCAGACTGGGCCACGTTTGAAAAGCAGCTGCCCGCGCTTGGTGATGCGTATTTCCTGTCAACGAAGGCAACGACGGTGTTGTGGGACGCTCCGCTCGGAGCATCCGAAGATGTCGTACTCATTTTCGGTCGCGAAACGGGAGGGTTGCCACCGGAATTACATGAGCGGTATCGCAATCGCTTCGTTACGCTGCCAATTCACTCATCCCGCGTGCGTTCGCTCAATCTCTCGACCAGCGTTGCCATTGCAGCGTACGAGACGCTGCGGCAATGGACACGCGCTGGCGTGCACACCACTACCACGCGCCCCTAGTCGTCCAGGAATACCGTAAACCGGAAAGTGAGTGACTTTCCCCCGGCTACCAGTGTGCCGGAGATTTCTCCGTTGCCCGGATAGGTCGCCGGCGGAACGATCGTCCACTCGATGGACGAGAACGTCGTCATGGGAATTCCACCGCCAATTGTGATGGGCCCGGTAATCCGCATCGACAACTGCGTGGCCGAAAAATTGTCCCACGCCTGCTGAAAGGTTCCGCTCACCAACACGCCGTTTTCCGGGATACATGACGTCCAGTTGTTTGTGAGCCGCACGTAACCGGCAGGTTTTTGTGCTTCGGGCGCGACATCGGTGGTGCCGCAGCTCGTGACATGTTGATGCGCTCCACGCGCACTCTCGATGGTTTCACCGAACAGCAGGTTCGCCATCAGCATGAGATCACGCACCGCGAGTCGCCGCACGTCGGTGGTGCTCAAAGCATCCACCGAATTCGCGCTGTTGGGCAATCGGCCGATGGTGATGCCGGTTGGTGCCAGGACGTTTTGCGGCGAAGTTCTGGAGTCGAGCGGAATCTCCGCATCGCCCGCAGTTACGCGCACAGTCGCTGTATTCAGTCGCAATGCCAGCGGCGTCGTGCCGGCCGTGAACTGAATATGAGTAACCGAAAACGGACCCACCTGTTGCGTTACCCCAAGACTGTTCCGGGAGCTGAACAGCCCCGTGACAACCAGTGATTGATTGATGGAAGTTTCGTCGAGCTTTCCACTGATGAGGCCCGATCCGTCCAGCACAATGTCGTTGCCGGTGTCACACTCCGTAAACTGCACGCGCCGGCCGTTGGGAGCATTGAAATATTCCACGACACCGCGGCGAGGACACGCAATTGCGTTATCGAAAAATGCGGTACCCTGGTGCGCCGTCATCACCGCCACCGCCATGATGGCCGCGTTCGAATACAAAAACGAATTCTCTTCCGGCAGAATGGGAGAGACATCGTTGCTGCATCCAACTCCGAAACCCAGTGACAACAGCAGCGCAGCTTTGCGTGACATGTTCCTCCGATGGTGCGCCAGGACCGATCCTATGCTCCTCCATAAAACCCAGGCGACACGGCCAGCGGAAGCCTCCTGTTCGTCAATGGTGTTGAACCGTGCAGGGGCGTGCCGGGACGCGTCCACACGACAACCAGCCTGCCCTCTCCACAGTCACAGGTCAGAGTTCATCCAACGCGCTTCGCACCGTCTCCAACAGCCGCTGTGCCGAACAGGGCTTCTGAACGAACCGCTGATGGCGATCGAGCTGCAGTTCACGGCCTGCAATATCGGCGCTGTAGCCGCTTGAAAAAACGATCCTGAGTTGCGGGTCATCTCCCCGTAGCCGCGCGGCGAGTTCCCGACCGTTCATGCCACCGGGCATCACCATGTCGGTGAGCAGCAGCGAAATTTCGTCGGAATGTTGCTCCCAGATGCGAAGTGCCTCAATGCCGTTTGCAGCCTCGAGCACCGTGTATCCCTGATGTTTCAGCACCATCCGCGTCAATGTGCGTACCGTGCTGTCGTCCTCGGCCACCAGGATGGTTTCAGCGCCTGACCTGGTTGCGTATTTGGCACTGAAGGTGTCGCCGTCAGCTGGCGCGGGCTTCTCCTCGCTGGCAGCAAGGTAGATGGAAATCGTTGTGCCCTTGTCGATTTCCGAATCGACTTCAATCCAACCGCGGTGTTGCTTGACCACGCCGAACACTGTCGCAAGCCCTAGACCGGTCCCCTTTCCGGCGCCTTTGGTGGTAAAAAACGGTTCAAACATTTTCGCACGGATTTCCGGTGAGATGCCGTGTCCCGTATCGCGCACCGCAAGTCCGACATATCGACCTGCAGTGGCCTCCGCATGCATTTGCGCCTCCTCCGTTGTTACGTCGCGGACACTTGTGACAATCTGCAACTCGCCGCCCTCCGACATCGCATCCCGGGCGTTCACGGTGAGATTCATGAGCACCTGATCCAGCATCCCGGCGTCTGCGTATGTCACGAGCGGCGCCGGATGCAGGCTGACCTGCAACGTGACGTCTTCCGGAACGATTCGCGTCAGCATCTTTGACAGATCCGTGACTACCGCGTTCACGTCGAGCAGGGTTGGTTGCATCACCTGTTTGCGGCTGAACAGCAACAGCTGCCGCGTGAGGTTTGCTGCCCGATCGGCCGCAATCCGTATTTCCTGCAGCGCCTGCTGCACTTCCTCAGCCGTATCCGGAACCGTCAGCGCCAGCTCCGCCTGCATCATCATGATGGACAGGATGTTGTTGAAATCGTGCGCAATACCACCGGCAAGCTGGCCAATACTCTCAAGCTTCTGCGATTGACGAAACTGCGCTTCGAGACTGCGACGTTCTGCGATGTTGTGAAAAACCACGACGGCGCCGGTAATTGCACCGTTTTCATCCCGCTTGGGCGCCACCACGTATTCGACCGGAAACGATGTACCATCCTTTCGCCAGAACACTTCATCGTCGACGCGGCGGGAGATACCGTCCGCGAGCGTTGCGTTGATACGGCATTCAGCAGGAGAGAACCGCGAGTGATCGCTGTGTGAATGATGCACCAGCGCGTGTGCGTTTGCACCTACAGCCTCGTGCGCCGTCCGTCCGAACATTTTCGCCGAGGCGATATTTTCGAAGGTGATGCGACCATTCTGATCAATGCCTTGAATACCTTCATCCACAGAGTCGAGAATGAGTGCATGGCTCCGGTGCAGCAGCTCCAGCGCGCGCTCCGATTCCTTCCGAGCGTTGATATCGATCCACACGCCGGAAATCTCAATCGGTGCGCCATTGTGATCGCGCAGAATGCGGCGGCGGTCCTCGAGCCAGAGATAGTGACCATTGCGATGCGCAAACCGGTATTCGAGACTCACGACATCTTCCTGCATGTTCCCGCTCAGCAGCGCAACCTGCTCCGCGTCATCCGGATGCAGGTGCGCATGCCACCACGAAGCGTCAAGCGCTTCCTCAACGGAATAGCCGAGCATTGCCACGACGTTTTCGTTGACCGTGAGTGGTGTGATAACCTCTCCGGAAATCTTGAGCGAGTAGATCACCACGGGGCTATGCTCGAGCGTCTTCTGCAACTGCGCCTGCGTTGCAGCGAGCGCGGCCTCCGCCTGTTTGTGGTCGCGTAGTGTTCTGGCCTCCCGCAGGGCTCGCTCGACGGCGCTGCCCAGACGACCTGTCCGGTCTTTCAGCAGGTAATCGGTCGCGCCGTGTCGCATTGCATCCACAGCAACATCCTCACCCACCGTTCCGGAGACCAGAATGAACGGAATGTCCAGTCCACTTTCGCGCAACACGGTTGCTGCACGAATGCCGTTGAACTGCGGCATGGAGTAGTCGGACAGTACGATATCCGGCGCGTTGGCAAGTTCCGCCAGGAAATCGCGCTCAGTTTCCACACGCGTCCATGTGGTCGTATATCCGAAGCGTCGCAGTTCGGCCAGCAGCAGCTCTGTGTCGTCTGCGTTGTCCTCGACGAAAAGAACTTTCAGCGGCTCTGGCATTCAGGCGACCGCTGGAGGTTCATTCAGCAACAGCCAGTACATGCCCAGCTCCTGGACCGCCTTCACGAACAGCTCGAACCTCACTGGTTTCACTATGAAACTGTTCACGCCCAGCATGTAGCTCTCTTCCACATCCCGCTGCTCTTTTGATGACGTGAGAATCACCACTGGAATCGCCTGCGTGCGCGGATCTGCCTTGATGCGGCGCAACACTTCCTTGCCGTCCACTTTCGGTAGTTTGAGATCCAGCATGATGACCTTGGGCGTGTTCTCGATTGAGCGAGTCGCATATGCGCCTTCGCAAAACAGAAAATCCAGCGCCTCTGCGCCGTCGCGCACGACCTGAATGTTGTTGGCCACTTTCCCCTTTTTGAGCGCGTGCAGCGTCATCTCCAGGTCGTCAGCGTTGTCTTCGACCAGCAGAATGTCGATCGTGTTCATGCTGCATCCTCGTTTGGTAGCGTAAATCGGAACGTTGCGCCCTGACCCGGCGAGGCTTCGGCCCACACGCGGCCGCCGTGCCGATGAATCACCCGCTGCACGATCGCGAGTCCCACGCCGGTCCCCTCGAATTCGTCCGCGCGATGCAGGCGCTGAAACACTTCAAACAGTTTGTTCGCGTATTCCATGTCGAAGCCGGTACCGTTGTCGCGGATCCAGTATTCGGTTTCGGCAGCGGAAGGCCCCGATCCGATTTCGATGATTGCAACATCCCGGCCGCGCGAATATTTCACTGCATTTGAAATGAGGTTGATCCAGACTTGCTTGAGCAACGATGCATCACCACTGGACGGGCTCAATTCCAAGACGTGAAACCGGATATCGCGGCCTAGCTTGAGCGGATCGAAATCAGTCAATACCTCTTCAACGATCGCGCTCATGCTGACCGATCGCCGTTGCACGTTTCGCCGTCCCAAACGTGAAAACGCGAGCAGATCATCGATCAGCTGCCCCATCTGTTTCCCGCCATTCCGGATTCGCGAGAGATAGTGCGCTGCCTCCGGCGGCATCGATTCGCCGAACTCCTCGATTGCCAATTGAGCGAACCCGTTCATCGCACGCAGCGGCGCGCGCAAATCGTGCGACACTGAATAACTGAACGATTCGAGTTCCTTGTTCGCAGCTTCTACCTCTGCTGTGCGCTCAAGCACACGCTGCTCCAGACTCGCGTTCAACCGCAACACTTCTTCTTCGGCGCGCTTGAGCTCGTCGACGTCGGTGCTCGTGCCAATCCACTGCGTCACATTGCCCTCGGCATCCTTGACCGGATGGACGCGCGTCAGAAATGTGCGATAGTGCCCGTCCACTCCACGAATCGGGAATTCCATTTCGAACGGCATTTTCGTGCTGATCGCGATTTTCCATCGCTCCATGACGATGGGCACCATCTCCGGCGTAAGCCTGCTCTGCCGATCACTGCTGAACATTTCCTCCGGCGTCGTTCCCGTGTAGTCGTACCACCGGTCATTGTACCAATGCACCGTGCCGTCCGGGTGGGCAATCCACGCCAGTTGCGGAATTGAGTTTGCCATCGTGCGGAATTGCTGCTCGCTGATTCGGAGCGCATCCTGCGCACGTTGGCGTTCGGTGATATCCGCGCGAATTGCGATGTACTGCTTTGGTTTGCCCCTGTCATCCAGGAACGGAACAAGTGTTGTGTCCACCCAATAATACGACCCGTCTTTCGCTCGATTGCGGATGTCGCCATGCCACGCCTTTCCATTCGCGATCGTCCGCCACAGATCACGTATGAACTCGGCACTGTGATACCCGGAGTTGATGATGCGGTGGTCCTGCCCGATCAGTTCCTCACGCGTGTACTGCGAAATCCGGCAGAACTTGTCGTTGACGTGCTGAATGATCCCGCGCTGGTCCGTCACTGCGACAATGGCGTGCTCCTCGAGCGCAACGCGGAGGTCGCCGGCACTCTTGAGTGCATTCTTCAATTCGGTTTGCGTGGCTTCCAGATCAGCCACAACCAACTCGACGCGTTTGCGCGACTGATGCATCCGTTGGCAGATCACGCTGATCAACGCGCCGGTCGCTAACAGGATGACCTCCTGCAACCGCTGCGTTTCCGACGCCACCCTGAAATCGTGAAGTGGGGGCAACACGAAATACGCCGCGCCAACTGTGGCAATACCGGTCGCAAGCAGCCCAGGTCCCAGTCCTCCCCAATAGGCGCTCAGTACGATCGGAACGGTGAAGACAATGACCGTCGGTCCATCAAATGAGTTGGCGAAATACACGCGCAGACTGAGCGTGAGTGCGGTGAGCACCACCGCCAGTAAAAACCGAGACCAGTGTGCGCGGTTGTCAGGAATGAGCGCTGTCGTTCCGCCGCTCAGATCAGTTTTGCTCACTGCAGGAGTGTAGACCATTTCGGCGTAACACTACGTCCTCCCGCCGCCCGCGTCGATCACATATGCAATTCCGAATGCAATTCAGGGCAAAAAGTAATGTTCATGTAGTAATTGCGAAGTTGACAGGCACCGCTGTCAATTTGCATTCACTCGCATCATCACCTTGAATGCGTGCGCCGCCACGCATCATACCGTCGGCGTAGGTCGAGCAGTGGATTGTCGCCACCCTTCGCGACTGTTGTTGAGATCGCCAGCCACGGCGCATTGGGTGTTCCCTGATCGCTCATCCCGATTTTCTCCGTTGCATACGGCGCGTCCGTGCCGCGCGCCACAAGTATCATCGCAGTTGCAGCCGTCTGTCGCGTGCTGTCGTTGTTGCAACGGATGTCGCCACCGGCGTGTGAACCGGCTTCAACGGCACGCATCAGGCGATCGGATAATTTGTTGAATCCCGTTGGGTCGTCCCACACGAACGCCGCGAGCGCGTTGCCGACGACAGCTTCGCTGACGAGCGTGTTGCCCTGGACACTGACGCCCCGCGCCGAGTTGCCTTTGACGCCCGCCCACGCTCTTCCGCCTGCTGTGTCACCCGCCAGCATCGGACGTCCGGTGAACCCCGCCGTCATCACCTTGCCGCCACTCATCGTGACAACGCCGTATTGACGCCCGTTCAGATTTTTGTCGACGGTGGAATCGGCGGCGCGGCGGATTACTTCTTCTGCGCTCGCGCCTTCCTTGAGCGCGGCAAAAACACGATTGCGGTTGTTGACATCAAATCCTGCTTGCGTCGCAGCTGCGCCCTTGCCAGGTACCAGCGCTGCGAGCGCGTCGGCCAACGTGTTCGCGACGCATGAGGCCATTGCCACGCCAACATCACCAGTGGCGGGATCAACACCGACAACCGACCAGGTGTTCATGGTCAACGTGTCGAGCAACACTGGAGTCGATTTTGTCGCGCTGCGCGCAGCGTCAGAGGTTTCGGTGGCGCCCACTCCGGCCGAGTGCGCGCCGGCGCACGACGTGAGCGACGCCACATACAGCAGGCCGGCACTTCTTCTCCATGTGCGCATCGATTCTCCTGTCACTCCGAGTGCTGAATCCGGCCGCGGGGGGCAGCCAACAACGTGGTGGGACCACGGGCTTGACCCCGACGTAGTGCGACCACGGGGTCTGACCCCAATGTAGTGCGACCACGGGGTCTGACCCCAACGTGGCGCGACCATGGGGTCTGACCCCAATGACTGTGACCCCAGCGTGGTGCGGCCACGGGGTCTGACCCCAATGCCTTGACCCAATGACTGCAGCGCTACGGCTTCTTTGGTGCCTCGTACCAGTCGCCGCGCAACCAGTCGGCAACGAGCCCCAACTCCTTGAGCGTCAGGGTTTTTTCCTTGCCGAACGAGGGCATGCGGTCGTTGTTGTCGCCAAAGAAGCGCTCGTGCGCCGGATCGGAAATGAAATCGATCATCCATTCACGTGACCCGTACCCTGTGAGATCCGGGCCGTCCTTCTTGCGCTCGTGAAAGGTGTGGCATGACGCGCACCCCTTGCTGGTGTCGCGAACGAACGCCAGACCCAGTGCGATCTTGGCGCTGTCACGCACGTCGATCGCCTTCTGGGCCTTCAATCCCGCTTCGGCGGACAATGCCCACTGCGCGTACTGGAAGATCTGTTTTTGCTCAGGCGTGAACTCCGGGACTTTCTCCTGAAGCCACGAGACCATGTCGCCGTCCCTGAGCGCGGTGCCGCCCCAGTGCTTCATGCTCGTGATGGAATCCGGATTCAGGAATCGCCCAAGCCACTCGCGACTTCCAAAACCCTTGAGGTCCGACGCCGAAATGGAGTCCTTGGGCAACTCGGCGCCCAGCCCGTCGTGACCGTCGTAACGATGGCAGGCGGCACAGTTCCGGGAAAAAATGCGCGGTCCCTGGGTGAAGGCGTCCTCCCGCATCAACGAAACGGCGCCGGTGATCGGGATGCCCGCGTTCGCGAGTTCGACGGCGCGCTCCGCATCCTTGTCCGCCGCCTTCGCCGAAGCGATGTACTCCGCGTCGTTCCGGTCCGCCCGGACAGCCAGCCAGGTCAGCAAGGTTGCGCCGGCAATCATCGCGCACATGAAGCCCAGGTTGAACCGGTGCCCCAGCTTCCACTTGCCGAAGTACGGCATGGCAACCAGCACGACCATCAACAGCGTGGGGACGATGATCGCTCCGACAATTTCCGCGCTTCCGGGGAAGTACTTCAGGAACTGAAACAGGAACAGGAAATACCACTCCGGACGCGCGGCAGAGTATTGCTCTGTCGGGTCAGCGGGGGCGCCAAGGGGGGCGCCGTGGTAGCGGAGAATGAAGAAGATGACCACCAGCAATACCGCCAGACACGCGACAGCATCGCGCAACACCTGGTCCGGCCAGAAGCCCACATCCGCTCCCTTTTTCGGCTCGGCCGGCGTAACTCCATGCCGCCGAAAGAGATAGATGTGGACGACTATAAACAACATGATGGCGCCGGGTATGACACCCGCATGCAGCGCAAAAAAGCGCGTGAGGGTGTGATGTCCGTAGTCGGCGCCACCTACGACCACTGCCTGCGCCGCCTGCCCGACCCCCGGGCTCAAGGCAATGATGTTCGTGGAAACCGCGGTGGCCCAGAATCCTTCCTGATCCCACGGCAGCAGATAACCGGTCAGCGACAGCGCCAGCACCAGCACCAGCAGGATCACGCCCGACCAGAAATTGACTTCTCGCGGGGCCTTGTACGCACCGTCGATGATCACCTGCATGAGGTGAAACACCAGCAGAATCGTCATCGCCTGAGCGACGAAGTGGTGCAGCCCGCGCAGGAACCAGCCGCCCCACATCTGGTTCTGGATGAAGTAGACGCTTTCCCAGGCGGTCTGCGAGCTCGGGCTGTAGGCCATCCACAGGAACAGGCCGGTAATGACCTGGACGGCAAAGAAGAATACGAGCGTCGAACCCCACACATACCGCCAGCGCGCGCCCCCGGGGACGTTTTCGAACAGCGCTTCGTGAACCAGCGCCTTGTACCCCGTGCGCTGATCCAGCCAGTTGGTCGACTCCGGTTTCATTAAACGGGAATCTTTTCGGCGGTGCCTTTCCGGAAGTTCTGGAATTTCACCCAGATCTCGCCGTTGGCTTTGACTTCAGCCTCGAGTTCGTCCATCCCGCGCGGGCTTGGACTGGCCGGATCGAGGATTTTACCATCCTCCGAGAAGCTGCTCTTGTGGCAGGGGCAGAAGTATCCCTTTTTCGCTGCGTTGAACCCGACGGAGCAACCAAGGTGCGGGCAGACCGCATTCAGCACCCGCACGGTGTCCTTGCCGGTTTTCTGAACGTAGACCGAGCCGACCGGCACATTTTCCGTGCGGTTCCACGCGTCGACGAGCGTATCGAGCACCGGCATTTTCCTGGGCTCGCCGTTGGATGGCAGGGAGCCAATCGAGGCGATGCGCACCAGTCCGCGCGTTTCGGATTTCCGGCGAAGCGGATCAAGAAACGTGAAAAGCCCCGCAACCGGCGCGACCACAGTGATGACTCCGCCAACGACCAGGGCTGCGGCCTTTGTCAGAAAGTTGCGGCGATCGGGGGGGACCGGGGAATGTCCGGAATCGTTCATGCTGCTGAAGGGAGGGCGCGTGAACAGAGGCGGGAGGGGAATGTAAAACTCTCCGCCCCCACTCAAGTAAGATCAAGCGAGGACGGAGACAAATTACGACAGTGGCACGCCTGCGTGTGGTGACAGGCGCTGTTGTGAATTACTTAATCGTCAGCGTGCCGACCATCATTTTCTGCAGGTGGGGTTTGCAGAAGTACTTGTACAGCCCCTTCGGCGCATCCTTGAAGACGATCACATACGTGTCGCCTTTGGTCGGCTTGCGCTTGCCAAGCAGATGCTCGATTGTGTCCGGCATCGCTTTCACGAGGAACGCTTCCGCACCCGCAGGAATGCTGTCTTTCCAGAAGCCGACGTTGTGGCTGCCGCTGACAGCTTCCCACGTCACGGTGTCGCCCTGCGCGATCGTAAGGTTGACGGGATCAAACAGCTGCTTCTTGTCTTCCGTCGTGATCATCTTGACGACGTGGTTCTTGCTGGCGCGGGGCGGTACTGGCTTTGCCGACGCGGATTCCGTCGTGGCGACGGCTGCTGCTGTAACTGCAAGCGCGGCGATGACGCCGGTACGGATGCGACTCAAGCTCACAGAACTCTCCTGAGGGTTCGGTTTGGTAGGAACAACTGTACGGTTGTCCGCGCCGGTTCGTTGATGGTCCCGCGAACGCAGCTGAACTGCGCAACCTGACGCGTTAACTCGTCCTGCATACACCACTCTGTCTGCTGTGATTAACGCACGCCACGCGGCGAGCGCTGACTGGCACGATGTGCTCTGCGTGGGGTATTCGGTCCGCTTGCGAATACCGTAAGTTTACGCATCCCTTTTCCCTTACACACATGTCACTTCCCTGGAAGTGGGTCAGGCGGGCCGCCGCATTCGCCACCGCGTGTTATGTGGGGCTGCAGATCCGCATTCCAGGAATCCGGCCCGAGGGATTGGGAGAGGCTATCTGGACAGCGAACGACAGCGCTCTGCTCAAGTTCTTCGATGCGATAACAGGGCACGGATTGACACGCGGTTCAATCCTGGCGCTCAGCATTACGCCCTTTCTCGCAGCGCGATTGTATGTCTGGCTTGGCAAGAAGGCATTTCCGCAGCTGGCCGCGCTGGAAGAAACGCAAGGGGGCCGCGCGCAACTGAAACGCTGGACGCGCCTGCTGAATCTCTCGATCGCGTTGGCGCAGTCGTACGGGTACGCGCGCTTTCTGCAAGGCATTCCGAATGTTGTCGTAACTCCCGGACCGGTGTTCATCATCGGAACAATGGCGCTGCTCACCACCGGCGCCGTTGTGATGATGCATTTGAGCGAGCGCATCACAGCCACCGAAGACGATGCGCCACACGCTACCGATGTTGCAGGCAGCATCGCCGCGTCGCGTCAACACGCGAACACCCCAGACGCAATTCATGCAACGCCCGCACACCCATCGCTCGGCGCACCACAACCCGTTGACGGAATTCTCGCGACGCGAGTTGTACGCACACCTGTCGAAGTAACCGTTCCGAAATAGCCGGAAGCTCACGGGCGCTCATCGTGTGCGCCGGTGGAGAGCGCATCCGAACCCACTGCACCGCGTGATTGATACGATGTCAAGAAAAAGTGCCAGCAGTTGGGTCGATCGCGGCGAACCTGCCATTCCCAAACTTCGTCAGGCACTCGCGCACTACTTCGAGCGCTTTGACGAATCGGACGCGGCGTTCCTCGACGAACACGCCACGATTGTGTTCGGCATGGTCTCAGCCGACTCAACGGACGTGCAGATTGCCGGGTATCTGCGCGGAGTTGTACGCGACGTTGGATTTCCTGCGCGTGAACCCCTTGGCACGCGGCTGTTTGCCATCTCGATGTGGCACATCGCGAAGTGCGCGCTCGTGCGCGATGCGGCCGACCGCGTGCTGCGACGCGAGGTCGGAGCAACGGGCAGAACGCCTGTCGCGCTTGCCGACTGGTTGGCGGAACGGTTGATGGCCCCAGAGGAGTTGCACGCCTACCGCGAACACATCGATCGGGTGGACGACGGCGCACCACCGGAAACCGAAGACAGCGCGTACGCTGACTGACTGCCAACAGATGACATCAGACACCGCCACAACAGAGCACCTCTTTTCCTACGGCACGCTGCAGTTGGACTCGATACAGCGATCGCTGTTTGGACGCACCGTGTCGGGTCAACCAGATTCGTTACCCGGCTTCGAACAGGCACAACTTCGTATCGAAGATGCAGCGGAGGCGGCGGCACTTGGCAAGACGCATCACGCGATTGCGAAGTTCACCGGAAATCCCGCGCATCAGATCGCAGGGACAGCGTTACGTGTCACTGCGGACGAACTGCTGAGAGCCGATGCGTACGAACCGCCGGAATACAAACGCGCGAAGGTGGTGTTGCGCTCCGGCACACAGGCGTGGGTATATGTGGATGTGCAACACGCGCCACCGTGAGTGCGTGAGTGTTCGGCGTGGAATAACCTGCGGCTATCTCACTGTTCAGTTGCGCGCCCAGATGACAATGGTACCACAGCCGTTCATCGGTCCCATGAATTGCACTGGGGTTGAACCGGTCTGATACACTTCAATTCCAATGATTCGATGCGGCTGTACGAGGTGGTCGAGAATGTCGACATTGATATCATCCATCGCCGTGCCATTCAGGTAAACCCGTGGCACACATGATTCAGACAGCACGGCCTTCATCAGCAGCTGATCGTTGGGATTGGCAGGACGCACTTCGAGCCCTGGAAAATTCTTGAAGATGTCGGACGTCACCATTGGTTGGCGCTTCATGACGTCAGCCGCCGTAAGAAAACGGCCCAACCCCGATGCTTTCTTTCGCTGCTCGAACTCCACGAGATCGAGGCTCGAGGATAATCCCGCGGTCACTTTGAGCGTGTCCAGCATCGCCTTGTAAGTGGACATCGCAATACGAACCGGCGGTGTGCCATCCAGCACGTCAACATTGCGGCGTACGGGCACTCGACCCACCGCGCGAACTTCGATGGTGCGGCTGCCGGGTGCCACATTTTGCAGCGTCCACTGACCGCGTTCGTTCGCACGTGTCTGCGGACCGTTCAACACACCAACCACGGCCCCGGCGATCGGTTGTCCGCCTTCGAGGGCAATCACGGTTCCCGTAAGTCTCTGGTTGCCCACCCGCACGGTTTTGTTGCGAAAGGCGAGCGTGTCATTGGCCGGAATCGTATCGGTCGCAGTCACGACGCGCGCTTCGGCGAGAAACAACTCGCGTTGCGTGAAGCCCTCTGCCGGCACCTGAATTTCGACCAGATCGGTACTGTCAGCCCCGCGTGCAGCCATGAGCGAAATGGAGCCCGGTCCGGGAACGTTGCACAACACGTAGCGGCCATTCGCATCAGAGGTCGTCACGCGTCGGGGACTGCGCTGCGTGACGCCGCCGCCGACAAATGTCACCTCGTTCCACTGACCGGTTACGCGCACATCCTTCAGTGGCGACCGATCGCGCGCATCCCGCACGTAACCGATGACGGCCGCGCCGTTGTTGTCCGCCGTTTTCGGTCCGCAGACGACTTCGCGCATGCGGCGCGCGCCTGGAACGGCGAGATCAACACGCACCGCACCCTGCCGCACCACCGTCAGCGGCCGAGCGAATGGCTCCAGGCCCAGCGAATCAAGCACCGGGTGAAAGAATCCCAGGAAGTACTTGCCGTCAGCGACGCCCTCAAACGAAAAATTTCCGGAAAAATCCGAAGTTGCCGTGCGTGCCAGCGGAGTTGCGCCCTCGGCGGCGACCAACTGTACAACGGCGCCGCGCAGTGCCTGTCCGGCAATGCTGTCGTAGACGACACCCAAAACTGTCGTTCCGCCGGAGTTCGGTGCCCCAGGCGATGGAGGTGTTTTCGGTGGTACCGGGGGCGCAGGAAGCGTTTGGGCAACCGCGACTCCGGCACCAAGGAGGTGCGCGAGCAGCAGTGGTACGATTCCGGGGTAGAACTTCATGCGAAATGGTCTTGCGGGGTGGAGTCGGATTCACAAAATGTGATTCGCCACTGCTTCACTCTCGCGCCCGAACCCCGTGAGCGCAATATTAAATCGTCACTCGCGGGTTTTCCCTCTAATGCCGGAGTCCGTCTCGTGAATCGCCCTGTCCCATTTCTTCAGACTGGTCTGCGCGCCGTAGCGCTGGCTGCCTTCATCGGCGGACAGAGTGCGTGCGTTCAGAGAATCCCTGTTGCGCCTGGTCCGACAGTCATCAATCGCAGTGCCGTTTCAGCATCTTCCGAAACCATGGTAAGTGCGGCGGTGCCAAATTCGTCCGAAGGTGAATCCGGCCCGCCCAAGGTTGTGATTCGCGATTACTGGCGGTCGCCCCGTGCGACTGTAATCGCATGGAACGCGGACGAGAGCTGGCAGGGTCTCCGGACCGGCGTTCGTCTCGATGGCAGCGTTCCGTACGATCACATGCTGTATTTCAGTCTTTCGTCGGTTCCCAATCTCAATGCATTTGCAGGCGCCAACTGGTACGCGTTTTCCGATACAGCGGTCGGAGGGCAACAACTGAAGGTGTACGGCACGATGGCAGACCAGTTCAACTGTCAAGGCAAGAATGGGTGCTCGCCGTACCGGGTATTTCAGGCGCGTGTGCCAGATTCGTTTCTGCGCAGCACGCACGACAGCCTCATCGTCAAAGTCGTCAGTTACGACGGTCACGAAACAGAGATCGCGCTGCGCGGCGCTTTGATCTCATCGTATCTCGCCAAAGTTGATTCAGTCTCGGCCGCACGCAAAGGGAAGTCCGCATCCAATCACCAGTAGCGTTGCAGCGATGCGTCGTCGGAGCCGCTGTTGCACTGCCAGGTGATACCATCACTGCCATGGACATGAAGGGTTCTTGACACATCGTCATCGTCACGTGGGGCAGCGTTGCTGGCATTCCGTTTCGATATACCAAACAAAAAAGCCCCGGCGCGATGCCGGGGCTTTTTTGTATCATGAACCAACTTTTATCGATTTGTCGTGTTATCGAGGAACGGCCGGTTCGTTGCCGTGGCCGATGTGACTGTTATGTCACCACGCGCTGTGATCGTGTACACCGTGCCCTGAGCAAAGCCGACGGCGGTGCGTACAATGATGTTGGTGCTGGAGCCGCTGGCGCGTGTACTCAAATCGTACACGCCGTTTGGCAACCCGACAAATGCACCCGCACTCTTGTACGCGATGGCTCCGCCGATCGGGGTTTCTACGCCAGTCACCGTGTTTTTCGCGTACATGACCATCGGGACTGAGTTGTAGATCGCGTTGACAAAACGCACCAGCGCCTGCGTGTAGTCGTAGTTGACCGGATAGTTGTCCTCGACGATGAAGCCATCGGATGTACGGGTGGTCGCGTTGTACAGACCACTCATATAGAACGAGTATGCTTTTCCCGCTTCGATATTCTGACTGACGGTAGCTACGGTGACGTTTTTGATGGACGTATCGGAAATCTGAGCCGAGAACTGCGTGGTTCCGGTGCTCACACCTGTGTACAGGCCTGCGGACGCGACGCCGCCGTAGCCGACTCCGGTGGACACGGGAGTGCCGGCAGTGGACAACACCGCCGTCACTTTCGTGCCGTTCGCGAAGAAGTTTACCGACGGCGCGTTCAGAGCAAAGTTGAAAAAGCGGATCTTTGCGTCAGGGGTAGCGCCGGTGATGTCCTGTACTGCGTTCTTTTCGCATGACGCGAGGGCCACGACGCCCATCAGCACCGCGATCGATTTGAATTTCATCATCGTTGATTACGGGGTGACGATCCAGATGGGCTTGGTCTGATAGTCGCCCGCCAGGCCGCCGATGGCCTGAAGCGCGGGGACGTTCCAGATATACTCCGAGTTGTAACGCGGGCGCATGCGCTGCACGACCTTGCCGCTGTTGTCCGCGAACAGATTGATTGGCGGCGCGTAACCCGGATACACCTGCCGACCGGAGGCCGGATCGATATCCGTGTAATGGTAACGACGCATGTCCATCCACGTTTCGTTGTGTCCCCAGCCGTACAATGCGATGTACTTCTGCGACATGATCTGGGTGAGCGTCAGGTTGGCCGCAGTGGGGATAATTGCCGGTGAAGCGAGGAACGCGGCTTTTTCTGCGGCACTGATTTGCGTGGCCAACTGGTTGTTATCGAGGTTGCGCGCATTCACCCAATCGATATGTGATGACACGCCGTTCGTGTACGCGGCCAATGCCGTCGCCTTGTCTCCCATCTTGTACGCGGCTTCGGCCTTGATGAACTGCACTTCCGAGTAGGTCATGACGGGTATCTTCGCTTTGTCGTCGAAGATGTAGCGCCCGGGCAAGCGTGCTCCCGCGGTACCGACGTAGTTGTGGAAGTTGTTCGGTTGCAACGTGCCGGTGAGTGCACCAAATCCGGTGACGTTGATGTCGAGTCCGCGATAGACGCCGTCTGGCGCGGGTGACAACATGCGGCTCAAGCGTGGATCCACCACGCCGCCGAACACCGTACCGTTCAGCAACCCGACTGCGAACGCTGTCGGACGGTAGTTGTTCATGTTGCCTCTGGTCGGTCCCCAGAAATTGAGATCGCTGTTGAGCGGATCGGCACCCGTGTACGTGAGCAGCGGATCATCAGCGTTGCTCGCGAAGGACTTGTTCGCGGCGTCGATGACGTCCTGCGGCTTGTACGTACTCTTGTTGGAAAAGTGGTTGAGATTGAGCGCCAGCATTCCGTAGGCGAGTTTCGTCCACTTTGACCGATCACCGTTGTACAGCTTGTCCGTGCGGGCGAGGTACGTCTGATCGACGGCACCATCCGTACGCGCCAGATTCTTGATGGCTTCGCCAAGCAGCCGCTGGATTTCCGTGTAGGCAAACTCCTGCGTGTCGTAGTCGAACGAGAACCTGCTCTGATCGATGGCCTGCTTGATGATGATTTCGCCGTGCATGTCGGTGAGCACCTGCCATCCCCACGCTTTCAGCACGTAACCGACGCCAAGCAGGTCCCAGCGCTGCTCTGCCTCGGCCTTCGTCATCATGTCGACCAGGTTCTGCCCCAGCGACCAATACACGTCACGCCATTGCTGCGCGCCGTTATCGGAGCCCGCATCGTAACCCATGCGGTCGAAGTTGGCCGTCGTGGTTCCCGCGACGTACCAGTTTTGCGTGTAGCGGCCGACAAACCGGCCGTCAAACTGCGGAGACGTGACCATCCAGTGAATCATGGGCGCCAGATACAAATTGGCCGCAACGTCCTGTGGCGCGTTGGGATTTGTATTGATGTCCAGGTAATCGCTGCAGCCCGCCGCCAATGTGAGTGCCGTGGCACCCAGCACAACCCGGCCAAAACGTTTCATGCGATTCAAGTTCGACGGTTCGGGAATCGACACGCGCGAAACCACGGTCTGTGTTGGAGTGGTCATGTTAGTAGCCCACCCGCAGACCGAAGGACAAACCGCGCGGCATCGGGAAATTGCCGTAATCAATACCGGAGGCGCCTGAACCACCGACGGCCGCCGTATTGCCATTCACGATCGGATCGAGTCCGGAGTAGTTCGTGATGAGGAGCAGGTCGGTGCCGGTCACGAACACGCTCGCGTTGTGGTTGCGAACGAGCCTGGACGGCAATGCATAACGCAGCGTGATGTCACGCAAGCGAATCCAGTTGATGTCCTGTTCGATGAACAGCTCTTCGCTGATGCTGGTGTAGTAGCCCGTGTTCGTTTTCGGAACGACCACGATCGTGTTCTTCGTTGGCGTTGCACTGTTTTCCTTGCCATCACGCAACACACCGTCAACCACACGCGGCGTTTCGCGATCGAGCGTGCGCATGCTGAGGCCACGCGTTGTCAGGTAATGCTGCGTTGCATTGAACACATCCCCGCCGCGACGGAAGTCAACCAGGAAGTTGAGCGACAGTCCCTTGTACCGGAATGCATTGGTGAGACCCATCGTCCAGTCGGGCTGACGATCATATCCACCGTTCGGGCCCGCAACAAACGCCGCGGTATTGCGAATGGGCAGACCGGTCGTCGGATCGATCATGATCTGCCCGGCGTTGTTGCGCAGATAGAACTGGCCGGTCAACGAGCGTGTCGATTGTCCCGGCAGCGTTCCGTTGCGGACGTTTCCGAACAACCAGGTGTCGGAGACGTACGTTTCCGGCAACGCATTCGGCAGAGCCAGCACCACACCCTTCGAGTGATCGAAGTTCGAGATGATGTTCCACGAGAAATTGCGCGTGAGCGCCGGCGTCACGTTCAACGTGATTTCGGTGCCGGTGTTGCGCGTCACGGCGCCGTTCAGGTTGAACAGAATGAAACCCGTGCCGTAGCTGCCGCGGATGTCGTTGACGATCTGGTCTTTCGTCTGCTTGCGGTACTGTGTGAACTCCAGGCTGACGCGGTTGTCGAGGAAGGCGAGATCGGTGCCGAACTCGTACGACCGAATGAATTCAGGCTTGAGTCCGAGGTTTGGTCCGGTGAATCCGTAGCCGTAACCACCGTTCGTCGTCACCTTGCTTTCGAGCGACGGACGATAAGCGTAGGGCCTTGCGTCCTTGCCGACTTCCGCGTAACCGCCGCGAATCTTTCCGCTGGAAATGATGTTCTTGATGCCTGGGACGTCGTCGAGAATGACCGACGCATTCACCGAGGGATAGAAGAACGAGTTCGCTCCAATCGGAATTGTTGACGTCCAGTCATTGCGCCCCTGGACCGTCAGGTACGCCTGCTCGCGGAAGTTGAACTCGGCACTGCCGAAAACGCCTACCAGGCGACGCTGCGAAATCGTCGTGCGATTCGAGCGCTGCGCGGGGTTCGTGTTGTTGATCGAGACGAAGTTCGGATCGAGGAAGTCCTGCCCCTTGAACGCATTCGTCGAGTTTTTCGCATCGGAAATGGCGTTTCCGAGTGTGGCCTTCACGCCAAAATGTTTGCCCAGCGCAATTTCGTTGATGTTGAGCAACGTCTGGACGTTGAAATTGCGCGTGATGTCGTCTGCCTGATCCAGAATGCCGTTCGCGGAAAAGCCGAGATAACTTTCCGGATGGCGCAGAATCAGATTTTCTGTCGTGTACTGGTCGAGGCCGACGTTGCTGCGAAGGCTGGCCCATGAAACTGGCGACAGAACAATGCCCACGTTCGTGATCAGGCGATTGTTGACCGCGTTGATCTTGTTTTTCGCGATGTTGAAATACGGGTTGTCCAACTCGGCACTTGACGCGAGGATCGTCTTGCGCCGGCGGGTTCCGCCCGGCGTCAGGTAGTCCTTGGCGTTGTCGTTTTGCGGCCACAGCAGCAGGCCGAGCAGTGGGCCCGCATCACCCTTGAACGTCTGGTCGTTGTCGGAGCGGTTGTACGTGAGCGTGAGCTCCGACCGCAGCCACGAGGTGACCTGCGCGAACGAGCTTCCCGTCAGGTTCAGCTTGGTGAGGTCGTTGTTGCGCACCACGCCCTGCTGCCGGTCGGCACCGAGGTTCAGGCGGTAGCTGACCTTGTTGTCGTTGGCAGCACCGCTGAAGGAGAGGTTGTGGCTCTGCGTCAGTCCGGTGCGGAAAAAGCCGTCGACGTTGTCGTAGAACGTCGTGGTGTCAGCATACGGCAGTCCGAAGTAGGCGAACGAATTCAGCGCTTCGCCGGTGACCAGCGAGGGGCCATAGACGCGCTGCACTTCGGGCGCTTTGCGGACGTTGTCGACGCGGAATTTGTCGCTGTATTCGAATCCGCCCACGCCGGGTTTGCCGCGCTTCGTCGTGATCACGATCGCGCCGTTTGCAGCGTCGATGCCGTACAGCGCCGCTGCTTCGGCACCCTTCAGGACGACCATCGTCTCGATGTCTTCCGGATTGATGTCGGCGCCGCGGTTGGTGAAGTCAACGCCACGGTTGCTGAATGCCGTTGAGGATCCTGGCGCGTCGGAGGCCAGCACGCCCGTATTGAGCGTTTTGTTGTCCAGCGGCAGGCCGTCGATGATCATCAGCGGCTGATTGCTGCTGGAAATCGAGCTGACGCCGCGAATGGTGATCGAGGAGGATGCGCCCGGTACGCCTGAGCTGCTTGTCACCTCAACTCCGGCCACGCGACCCTGCAAGCCGTTGATGAAGTTTTCGCGTCCGGTCTGCGCCACTTCCGAACCGGTAACCATCTGCTGCGAGGTGCCGATGCTTCGCGCCTTGACCTGTTCGCCAAGCGCCGTCACGACGTACGCGTCAAGGTTGAGCGCGACCTTCTTGAGCTCGACATCAATCGTGTTTGCTGCGCCCACCACTTTTTCGATGGGGGAGAAACCAAGCAGACGGAACTGCAGTGTCTGCCCGACATCGACGCGCAACGAGTAGTTGCCCTCGGCATTCGTTGTCGTTCCGTTGACCGTGCCTTTCACCAACACGGCAACGCCGGACACCGGCGAACCCTGTTCGCTGGTCACCTTGCCGGTGACAATCTTGTTTTGTGCGACTGCCTGGCTTGCAGACAGAAGCGATCCTATCAACACCATGACAGCGTACTTTTTCATGGCGGACTGAATCGCGCGAGGCGTGCGGCACAGCCGCTGGATGGACAAACTCACGGGTGTACTCATTCACCGTATCGGAAGGAGGGACTTGAAGCGGCAGGAGAGCCGTCGGGCGTCAGGCGTTGCGTCTGCTGCGGGTACAGACGACAAGCCTGACTGATCAGATCACTGGTAAGTGCGCAGATTATGGCACCGAAACCATCAGTGCGAAAGCCCCATTTCCCTCACAAGTAGTTCAGCGCTTTAATGAAGCATTGCAACAATCAAAGCGCTGTTTCCGTCACTGCAATGTCACGCAGTATTCTGCGACCGCGCGAACACAACGTATGCGTGCTCCAGCGCCGGAATATCAATCTTCTTCAAATGTGCATCGCCGGTATCACGCGCCCGCCGTACTCTTCTTTGCTCACCATCAAGCGCGCCAATGCCGAAGAAATCATTGGCCATGCCATGCCGAAGTGATCCTTGAGGTACCCGCATTGCTCTTGAGTGCCGCCCGCGGACAGCGCACTCCAGTTGTGTGACTCGGGGGTCTGACCCCCCGGGGGGCGGGAATCGGGGTCAGAGCCTGGGGGTCGAGCGCTCGGGGTCAGAGCTGAAGCGCTCGGGGTCAAGCGCTTGGGGTCAGAGCTGGGGGCGCTCGGGGTCAGAGCTGGGGGCTAGGGTCAGAGCTGGGGGTCGGACGTGTAGTTGGCACGGGATCAAAGCGCTTGGGGTCAGAGCTGGGGGCGCTCGGGATCAGAGCCTGCGCTCGGGGGTCAGAGCTCGGCCGCTTCAGTGCAGGGTCGGAGTAAGTGGCCGGCTTCCGGGTCGGAGCCCGGGATCCGACCCCAAGCAACGAGCCCCGATGAGCGGAGTCCGGTGAACGCACCAGACACCCTCATTCCCGCACTCCATTTGCCCGCACCGGCCTCGCCGCCCTCGACTCCACGGTGACGGCTCGGCTTTTACTTTCTGTTGAGATGCGGACGCTCGCCCGCAAGCCACTCCGCCCCATCCTCGCCCATGGCTCCAGCCCTCGTCGCACTGGTCCTGTCGTTCTGCTGTTCACTGCTCGGCGCGACGACGGTAGCACCGGGCCCAGAGCCAGTGGCGAGCTCGGCTACCAGAGCGGCCGCCGCCGACTCCATCGAAACCCGCGAACGCCTGCTGGTCAGCATCAGCGAATTCCAGGCGCAGTGGCAACAGGCCTGGCGCGACAGCGAAGTCTTTCGACACCGGACCAAACGCTCACAGCAACAGCTCCGCCCGCGTCTGCCGTTTCTGCATTGCCACAACGATGGCCGCGATTTTGGCGCCGCCGACGGTCGCGTCGGTCTCACGAAGCTGCTGGACGACAGCGTTGTCGTACACGACTACCTGCTGGTTGAAATGACCAGCGCCAACTCGCGCTATGCCGTGTGCCCGACCTGGCTGATGTCCCCAACGATCGAGCAGGCGGAAGATGAATCCGTCAATCGTGATGGAGCGCTGCTCGATTCGCTGCGTGCCCCGGTCAAGGCACTCCGCGCAAACCTGTTACGCGAATTGGACAGCACGCAGCGTGTGTTTCCGGCAGATGGTTGGATCACCGGACAGCGCGCCCGCTTCTATCTGGACCAGGAGGATGTACCAGGAGCGCTTTCAGCGGCCAGTACATGCATGGGCACCCAATGGTGGTGCCAGGCGCTGCTCGCCTATGTGAATTCGCGCACGACGATGTACTGGACGGCGGAATCGTTGTTTGTCGAAATGCGAAAAGTGATGCCCCGTGCGCAGCGTTGCGCGTGGGAAGATCTCAGCAATCTGCTCGCACCGGACGAGCGAAAGGTCTATCTCGATTTGAGCTGCGACGCGCGCATTGCAACAAACGCGCGACTGTGGTGGCTGGCGGATCCGCTGCTGCGGACGCGCACAAACGAACGCTTCGTGGAACACGAAACACGCAAGGTCGAGATCGCGTTGCGCACATCGGTGTCGCAGGACGAACGTTTCACATGGGTGGCAAAGGACGGCGGCGACGCAATCGCACTGATGATTGAACGCTACGGCTGGCCTTCGTACACTGCATGGGCCGGATACGACGAGGACACAAACCACACGTCGTATCTGGACGGCTTCAAGTCGCCACCAATGACGCCGTACACCACGTTCGAATATTCACTGGGCAGCGTGCACACGATACCGACGTGGGCCGCGATCACCGATCCGTTTTCGGTTGCGGATTCGAACTGGACGATTCGCAAGGAAACGGCAAAAGGGTTGCCTGCGACAAACTGGTGGCCGGTCGAGCACTACCGTCCCGAACGGCCGATTGTCCAATTGCCCGAAGGTCAGACGGCAATGTTCCGTCGCCAATCCCAGGCCATCGTTGCGGTGGCGGCCCAACTCACACATCCATCCATCGTGCGCGAAAACTCGGACAAACGCGACGCGATGTTGCTGACGTCGGTCGCTCCGGGGCACGTCGATTCGCTCGCGCTGATTCCGGCTCGAGCCGGGGGAACCGCTGCATTGCACGGCCTTGTCGATTCCCGGGCGCTTATTGTCGCGATCGAATCGCAAGGCCCCACGATCGACAGTCCCGACGGGCGCACGCGCTTTGCGATTACACCGCCCCTGCCACTCGACTCAATGCAGCGCGGCGAAATTGCAGTCTCCGATCCCGCGCTGCTGATCGTTGATGACAACCCCGCACTGGCACCTGGCGAAGAGTTGCTCGATCGCATGTTGGGCACGGTGCATCTCGACGGGAGGAATCGCCGAGTGGGCGTGTACTGGGAGACGTATGGTGTGTCATCGCTGGACACCGTCACCGTGTATGTACGCGTCGCTGCGGATGCGCAACTGAGCGCACTGCGACGAATCGGCATGGGGCTCAACGTCGCCGCAAATCCGAATCGCGAAGTGGTGCAGAGGTGGACAGAACCCGACGCGCAACGCGGCACACGCACTCTCGCGGGCCCAATTCCGGTGCAGCAGCGAACGATTCAGCTGAATCTCTCGCAGTTGCAACCTGGTCCGTACGTGCTGGAAGTTGGCCTGGAGCGGAAGGACGGGACGAGCGCGTCGGGACGGCGTCGCATCTTCATCGAACCATGAGCGGTGTGGAACGAACGGCCGGAACGAGCGTGTCAGGACGGCGCCGCATCTTCATCGAACCATGAGCGCAATCCTGCGCATGATCGAACCATGATCAGAACGTTCTGCAGGGTTGCCCGCAACGCTGCGGCGATATCGCTGCTGCTTGTGCCCACGCTCGCGGGCGCACAGGGTGCCGGAAAAATCCGCAAGCCATACAACGAAGAAGTTGTGGTGGAGTCCAAGGCCGTTGTGGTGTCGTTGCCACAACACGCGGCGCGTTGGCGTTCACAGTCCGACGGTGCGGCGGGATTTTACAGTTGGCGACTCGATGCGATGCGCGGTCCGGGTTTGAGTCTTGTTCTGGCGGCAGACACGATGATGCGCATTTCGAATCTCGCACAGATCGTCGCGGGGAGCGCGCTCCGAAGATGTCAGGATATTCACAATCCCTCGGCGCGGAGTTGCACGTTACCGATGAACGATTCCGTGGGAGTGAAAGACGATTTCGTGTTGATCATTTTGCGCGACCCGGCGACGGTGTCCTATTTCCGCGAGTCGCGACCACCGACCGTTAGCGTGACAACCTTCGATCCTCACGGCCGATTCCGGATCGAGCGTTTTCGCGTGCGGTACGCTGACCGCGGAAATCGCTAGCGATCTCTTCTTTGATGACTGCCCTTGGGCCTGGATTTTGCTGAATATGTCCTCTCGATTACTCCCGCCCCTCTTTTTGCAGATAGCGCTATGACAGTATTGGCGACGTTGCAGGCGTTTCAGTTTCTGGCGATGCTGGGTGCAGCTGATCCGCAACTCGGCACCAATCCGGCGATTCCGGCCAACATGCACGTGACGCCTTTTGTGACAGGACTCACGATGCCGTACGGACTGGTCGAGTTGCCCGACGGCTCAATTTTGGCCGCGACCGGAATCGGTCCTTACAGTTTCGGCGGCTATCAGATTGTGCGGATCACGCAAACGAACGGCGTCGCAAACGCACCGACAGTGGTGTTTACGGGCGGTCCGAATCCGCCAACGGGCCTTACCAACGTGGGAAACCTGGTGGCGGTTGCGAGCGGAACCAACACCGGCAGTGAGATCGTTGTCATGCGCGCGGGCGTTGGCGGCGCGATGACGGAAGTTGGACGGCTCACCTTTGACTATCCGATCGGGTTCTGGAATCACGACTCGCACAACCTGACGATGCGCGCCGTACCGGGACAGCCCGACACATATCAACTGGCGTTCAGCGTCGGATCGGAAATGAATGACGGTCCCACGACATCAGGCACCGTCGGCATATCGGGCATGGCCAACGCACAACTCAACGCCAATTCGATCTACAGCATGACGTTCAGCGTGAACGGCACGACCCCAACCGTTTCCGTCGTTACGCAGCTCGCGACCGGACTGCGCAATCCATTCGCACTCGGCTTCAACAGCGCCGGAGATTTGTACTTCGGGGAAAACGGCATCGACCTGAACGGCTCCAACACGCCGGTCAGTACGGATTACTTCGGCATCATCGCGAACGGCACGCCCAACGTGCTCGATTTCGGATTTCCGAACACGTATTACGATCCGCAAACCGGTCAGATGATTGGCCCCGGCGCCGGCATCACCCAACCGTTCATGAAATTTCTGCCGCAGAACGGCATGTCGACGCAGGGCGTCGGCGGACTTGCCATCGCTCCAATCGGATTTCCGACGGGGCTCAACAACGGTGTGTTCTTCGGATTTTATGGCAAGCATACCGATGGACTGAACAACAACCTGGGCGGCGTTGTCTACGTCGACATCACGACAGGGCAGTATTTCGATTTCATTCCGAATGCGCAGGATGGATTCGATCATCCGATGTCATTTCTCGCAACCGGCGACGCGCTCTATTTCGCGGACCTCAGCACCGTTGGCGACGAAGGCATCGAGGGATCGGGCACGATCTTTCGCGTGGCGGTGACCACCGCGCCGGAACCTGGGACGCTGGCCTTGTTTGGGCTGGGCGTAACGGCATTGATTGCGGCGAAGCGCCGCCGGCGGTCGAAACAGTAGCAGGCGCGCGGCGCGACAGACATTTCGCAGGTTGTCGCGCGCGGTCAATAAGGCGGCGCCTGCGGTCATCAGAGCAAGAGCAAGCGATCGGTACTCTCAGGTAACCCCAACTGGAGACCGTTCATGCGTACAACATCGCTTGCCCTTTCACTGACAACCTTTGCCTGCTCCGCCTTCACGACTGCCACCGCCTCTGCACAAACCGCCTCACCCGCGACCAGCGCTGAGTCACCACGTCGCTCCATCGCTGTTGAAGCGGATGCGATTGCCTACGGGTTGCCTGGCTATTCAGGAATTCTGAGCGTGTCGTTTGCCAACGGCTTTCAGGTCGCGCTGGGCACCGGGCGCTACGATGTACCAAGTTTTCTGCTCAAGGGCGATGCGAACTACGACGCGGCAAAGTGGAAGGCGACATCAACCTCGGTGCAGGTCTTGCGCGCGACATACCGGTTCAATGGACCGATGAAAAGCGGACTCGCATTGGGCGGCGTGGTGCTGAATCAGAACTGGCGTCTGCGTGCCGAGAATCTGAATGGAGAATCGAAGTTCCGTCCGCTGAGCGCGGGACTGACTGCGGGCTACTATGTGCACGTGACCAGGCACTTTTATGTCTATCCGACGACGGCGTTCACTTACAACACGGTGGTGTCAGGCACGCCAGCATTGCAGGGAACGCCGTACAAGGTGTCAAAATTCGGACCCAATGCGTCGCTGCACATCGGTTGGGAATTTCTGAAATGATGAGGCGATTGGGTTGACCGGGCGCGTCCGAAGTTGCGGAACCGCTGATGGAGCCGATCGGAAACATGTCGCGTGCAGCGGAATCTTTTTTCTGCTGCACGTTTGTTTTGCACTTGATCAAGGCGATCGGAGGTGTTGTTGTTCGCGGTTTGGTATTGTTCCTGGCGGTCGGGCATTGTCGCCGTTGAACGCATTGAGCACGTACAGATCGGTAATTGACGAATTGCCCTTCCGGCACGCACAGATTGGGAACTGACGAACGGCCTTCGGACCTTACGGACACAGCGAACTTTACGGACGCGGCTCGGTTGTCTGGACAGCGGATTGGCGTTTGAGCCTTACGGATAGCGCGCATGTGAATCTCAACTGATTGAAGCACGGATTCACCTGATATTCCGATTGACGGATGATCCCTGGTGAGAAACGAGGCGTGCACCGTCGTCGCGATGACGGCTTCTCGCAGTCCAATATCTGAGACGGGGTGTGCAAAGCGTGGTGATCGCTTGAGGTTGTGAATCAATGCGATCCGCTGTTGAAACCAGCAGAACAGGTTCAATGAATCGTTCACACGCCGCCAGGCACGCTGCGTCTCAAGTCAGAAAGCAGGCGCAATGACAGGATCAAAACATTGAGAAAGAACAATTTCAAGCGCGTCCCCGGTCGTCCCACTCAGCAAGGCACCGCCGGTTGCTCCCACTCCGGAACGCACGGCGTTCTGCTCTCGCGACGATCCAATCCGGTGTGTCCGGAAATCCGCAGTTTCCGTTTTCAGGATTCTTTGCATTAGCTCCCAAGCAAGACCTCCAACCGCTACGCCGCTCCTCCGTCGTCGCAGTTGTCCGAAAAGTCCGCGCCGTCCGAAGAGTCCGAAGGCAGTTGGTCGGTTGGGTTGTCCAAGATTTCCGAGCGCAGCCAAGTCAGTCAGAGGGTCCGAAACACCCGCGCGGATTCCGATCTGATCGCGTACAACAGGAATACCCCCAACGCAACCAACCACACCGGCAGCAGATAGTTGTTGATCTCGGCAATCGCGGCAACCGCGGACGTTGCATTGCGCGCTGCAGCGATCAGTCCAATGACTGCGACGAACATTCCAGCGACCCCCATCCGACGGTATCCCGCACGCAACAAACCGTACGCCGACAGCAGAAAGAAGCCATTGAGTGACAGCTCCCCAAGAAATTCGCCGACGAAGTTGCCCAGATAGACATTAAGCCCGCGAAACACGGCGTCCATCGCCTCCTGCGCATCCGGAGAGGACGACGCGTACGCCCGCGCGAGTTCCCAGTGCACACTGGGCCATCGTGCGAGCCCGAAAAACATCGAAACCGCTGTGATGGTGCCGAGGACAGTTGCTGCGCGCATGGCGTTCGGCGCAGTATGTTGCAGTGCCGCCTGCGCACCGATCGCCGCAGGAATCAGCAGGATTGGGATCAGCGAGTACACAATCCAGACCGCACGACCGCTTGTGCCAAGCGCAAGCAATTCAGGAAGAACTTCCGCGGCGGAACCGTCAAGCACCACCGGATAGTTGAAGGTTGCAGCCAGATAGCTGAACACCGCGATGAATCCGAGCGCGGCAACAATGAAGGACCACCCGCCCATGCGCACCGCGGTGCGGGAATGCTGGAACGCGTCAACTGATGCTGTATCATGCATGAAAGGCTCTCGTGTGAAGGGGTGGCAAACGATACCGTTCCCGGCGCTGGCGCCCGATGACGCCACACGCCACTTTCCTGACCGAACGCGCCCGATTCGGAGATCCGCTTGCGAGAGACATCTGTTGCCGCGACGGTGGTCGCGGACCTGTTGCAATACCTGGAACGCCACGGTTTGCCCGCCGCGGAAGCAAGAGGCGCGTGCGGAATCACATTGCAGTTTCCTGCAGCCGCAGACGATCGCGTTCCCGGCAGCCAGGTGGAAAGATTGTGGCAGCTGGGCGTGCAGCACACCGGTGATCCGTTACTGGGGCTGCACACGACCGAAGCCTACAGCCCCGGCACGCTCGACATTCTCGGGTACGTCGTACTCAGTTGCCGCACCGTTGGAGAAGTACTGGAACGCCTGGCGCGATACGCGCGACTGCTGAACGACGGCATGCGCATCGAGTTTGTTCGTGAAAACAAAATCGCGTTCTGCCGTTGGACCGCAGTGGAAGGGGTGAACAACTATCTGCTGCGCAATCCGCACCACGCCATCGACACGGTTTGGGGCGGCCTGGCGCGCGAACTGGGTCGGCTGACGGCAAAACCGCTCGCGGCAAGCGAAGTGTGGTTTCGGCACAGCGTATCGTCGCGAGATCAGGTCACCGAATTCGAACGCGTGATTCGTGCACCGGTGCGCTTCAACGCGCCCGAAGATCGTTTTGTCATGCCGGCGTCACATCTGGACGAGCCAATTCTCTCTGCCAATCCGATGTTGTTGCGCACATTCGAGCAACACGCAGATGGCATGCTGTCCCGCATGGAGAAGCAGGGAACGAAATCACACCAGGTGGCACAGGTGCTTGCCCAGCGTTTGAAGGGAGCAGTACCGCCACTCAGTGAAATCGCGCGCGAACTCGCGATGAGCGATCGCAACCTGCAGCGCGCACTTCGCAATGAAGAAACGTCGTTTCAGAAGCTGCTGGATGAGGTGAGGCGTGATCTCGCCATCAGCCATCTTGCAAACCCGGACACCTCCGCCGGGCAGGTAGGGTTTCTTCTGGGCTTTTCTGAACCGAGCGCCTTTCATCGCGCCTTTCGTCGCTGGACTGGACAGGCGCCCAGTTCGTACCGCAAGGAGACTCAGCTCCAGAACCAATAGACGTCTCACAGCCGCGGCCCCGGCAGAGGCAGTGCGTCCATTGCGGACGACTCTGCAAAATGTCGTTGCGACTCCGGATTTGGTCGTGTGCATCCGGGTGCCTAAATTCCCGCCATGCCCAACATCCTTCAGCATCTCCCCGTCGGCGAAAAAGTCGGCATCGCATTCTCCGGCGGTCTCGATACGAGCGCGGCCCTGCACTGGATGCGCGCGAAAGGCGCAATTCCCTACGCATACACCGCCAACCTCGGCCAACCCGATGAGTCGGATTACGACGAAATTCCGCGCAAGGCGATGGACTACGGCGCGGAAGAAGCGCGCCTGATTGAATGCCGTGCGCAACTGGTTGGCGAAGGATTGGCGGCGCTGCAGTGTGGTGCATTTCATATCACCACCGCCGGAGCGACGTATTTCAACACCACGCCGCTCGGACGCGCCGTAACCGGCACCATGCTGGTTGCCGCAATGCGCCAGGATGACGTCAACATCTGGGGCGATGGCAGCACGTTCAAAGGCAACGACATCGAGCGCTTTTATCGATACGGCTTGCTGACGAATCCTGATCTCAAGGTGTACAAGCCGTGGCTCGATCAGACGTTCATCGACGAACTTGGCGGTCGGAAAGAGATGGCCGAGTATCTGATTGGAGCGGGGTTTGAGTACAAGATGAGTGTGGAGAAGGCGTATTCCACCGACTCGAACATTCTGGGCGCCACGCACGAAGCGAAGGATCTGGAGTTTCTGAACAAGGGCATGCACATCGTGCAGCCCATCATGGGCGTTGCGTTCTGGCGTGATGACGTTGAGATCAAGCGCGAGACCGTGACCATTCGCTTTGAAGAAGGCATTCCTGTCGCAATCAACGGTCACACGTACGGCAGTGCGCTGGAGATGTTCATGGACGCGAACGCCATTGGCGGACGTCATGGACTTGGAATGAGCGATCAGATCGAGAATCGTATCATCGAGGCGAAGAGCCGTGGCATCTACGAAGCACCGGGGCTCGCACTGTTGTACATCGCATATGAACGTCTGGTCACCGGCATTCACAACGAAGACACCATCGAGACGTATCGCGCGAACGGCCGCAAGCTGGGTCGTTTGCTGTACCAGGGGCGCTGGCTTGATTCACAAGCGTTGATGTTGCGCGATTCTGCGCAGCGCTGGGTGGCACGTGCGATCACGGGCGAAGTGACCATCGAACTGCGTCGTGGCAACGACTACACGATCATGAATTCGGATAGCCCGAATCTCACGTACAAGCCCGAACGGCTCACGATGGAACGCGGCGAGGCGTTCTTCACGCCGCTCGATCGCATCGGACAGTTGACCATGCGCAACCTCGACATTGCCGACACGCGCGACAAGCTGATGTTGTACACGGATACCGGGTTACTGCGCGTTGCCAAGAAGAACGGCGTGCCGCAACTGCCATCGGGAACCAATCCGGAATAGATCTCGCGCCCACAACAAAAAAGCATCCCTTCGCGGGATGCTTTTTTTTTGCGCACACTGGTGGCACCGCCGACTAATGCTGCCTGCGGAGTTCATCAGCGTTCAGTTCATGCTACGGCGGCGTGACCATCTGCTGGCCAAGCCCGACGAGCTCTCCACTGGCCAGGACGTGATCTTTCATCGCAGCCACGAGCGCTGCGTAGTTGGCCGCTGGGTCGAGTGTGAGCGCGTTATCCAATGCAAACACCTGTACGTGATACCGATGTTTTGGCCCAGCCGGAGTGCGTGGTCCGAGGTACGGTTGGTTTGTGCCTTTGTAATTCGGCCCGTACTGCGCGCCGGGGGGTACCGCAAGCATTCCGGCATCCAGCTTCGTGGTAGTGGGCGCGATGTTGAACACCGTCCAGTGCAGATACGGAAACCCGTCCCGTGAGACGCCGTCGCCATCCTGCATGATGATGGCGTAGGTTTTCGTTCCCGCGGGACCAGCGGTCCAGGTAAAACCCGGAAAGGCATTTCCCTTGTACTGCGTGTTCTCGAAAGGAATGTCACCGCCCGGTTTGAATGCCGGCGATGTGACCGTCAACTTCGCCGACGACTTGGCGGGAAGGTTTGCCATCGCGAGTCCGGCAGCGCCAACTTCGGTTGCGGGCGGCGGCGGCGCCTGGCCCGACAGCACTGAAGTTCCTGTTGCCGAGGCGACAACAGCAATGGCACTGAGCGCGGTGCGCATGTTCATGTGCGATTACTCCTGATTGTAAGCGATAGTCTGTGCTGAAGGACGGCTTAACACGGTTAGCGAGCGGTAACGCGCGAGCTGACACGTCACCGAACATGTCCCGATAATTGCTGGAAGCCAAATGTGAGCGTCAGTGCACGCTCGTCAATAGCCCGACGTGCCGCAACGACTTCCAGCTGATAAGTTGAGGTTAGCGGCATCCCGTCCGCCGCGCATCAGCAAATGTCACAAGGAGATTGTTTACGGCCCCTGCCTCGTCAAACACGATGTTCAGTTTGCTGCAAACGATGGTGAGCATTTCTGTAGTGGTTGCATGTGTCGCCATGGTCCCGTCTCTCGCTGCACAAACCGGCCCGACAGTGGAAATCGGAACTGGTCTCTTCAACGGTTTTCGCGGCGGAGCACGAGAGGAAAAATTCGGCATGTCGTTCGCGGGCCAGGTTACTGCGCGTGCGAAAAACGCAGGATCGTTGTCGATGTTGCTGGGCTTCAACGCCGCTGCGTTTCTCAAACTGAGCAATGGTGATCGTGGCATCTGCATACCCCCAGAGCCAGGTACAACCCCAGCCTACAAGTGCTACGCAGAGTACCCGGATTCACGCGTCTTCAACCTGCAGGCCGGATTGGAGCACCAGGTTGGGACGGGAATCGCTTTGCGCTTTCTCGCCGGCCCCGCGTTATACAAAGCGTCGGACGTACACGCCAAGTGGGGTGTGCAAGGGCGCGCCGATGTCGCTTTTCATTCCCGTTCACACGTCGCATTTGTGTTATGGACGCAAGGTGGCCTGATGCCACTCGACAACTCACCAGTTGGTATTCCACTGTTGTTCGGTTTGGGTATCAGGGCGCAATAACTGTGAAACGTCGCCAGGCGCTGCAATCCGGTTGCAGCGCCTGGAGAACTCCTTTGCCGCAGACAGCCGATCACTTCGAGGATTCTGATGACTGACGGTTCGCCAATCACCCGACGCGCAGCGTTGACGACGCTGGGTGCAGGAATTGCCGGAGTACTTGGGGCGCCTGCGATCCTGCGCAACCGATACCGCCTGTTTGCGCATTCCGCTACGGAATATTCAGCTCGCGCAATCCGGTTGGTGGAAGAAACCGTTGTCATTGACATGCTGAATCAGTTCCGGTTTTCCGACTTCAGTGAAAACCCTCCGCGCAACGTGCGATGGATGCGAACGCCGGGATCGTTCACCAAGGCGGATTACGACGTCTATCGTACATCGGGCATCCGGGTATTCGCGTTGGGTTCAGGGCCCGGCAACTACGAAGCGTCAATTCGGTTTTTCGCCGAGTGGAACGGGTTCATTGCGGGATACGATGATTGGTTCATGCGTATCGACGACGCAAACGATTTTGCACGGGTGAAGCGCAACGGCAAAGTCGGAATCATGATCACGTGCCAGACAGCGGATCACTTTCGCACAGTTGACGACGTCGCAACCTTCTGGGCACTCGGCCAGCGCGTTTCGCAGCTCACGTACAATGCGACGACGCGTACGGGTTCCGGATTTCTTGCGGACACTGACGCCGGATTGACCGACTATGGCGCGTCGTTGATCAAACGCATGGAGGAAGTTGGAATGGCGGTCGATCTGTCGCATTGCGGCGACAAGACGACGCTGGATGCGCTTGCGGTCGTGAAAAGGCCCACGATCATCTCACACGGGAGCTGCCGGGGTGTTGCGACCGGTCATCTGCGCGCCAAGACTGACGAGATGATCAGGAAGATTGCGGCCACCGGGGGAATGATGGGAATCGCATTCTTGCGCTTCATCATCAAGAATGATGAGCCGGTCACCATGGAGCATGCGCTTGATCACTTCGACTACGCCGTGAAGCTGGTTGGTGTGGAACACATCGGCGTTGGCAGTGACATGGACGTTGTCGGCAACCCGAATCCAGTAGGTGGCCCGGACAACATCAGCAGCCAGCCCAACTTCGCGCGCTACAACGTGCACCGCGATGCGGAGGGGCGCATCACAATCAGCGGTCTTGATCACGCAAAACGCATGTACGATTTGACGGAGGGGTTCATCCGTCGCAAGTACAGTGATGCGAACATCCGGTTGATGCTGGGCGGCAATTGGGAGCGCACGCTGGGAACGATCTGGCCGAAGGCGCAATAAACGTCGGCCCGACCGTATCGCCCGCCCGCTCGATGCCATTCCGTTAGTCCCACCGCACCCGTATTTTCTCCGCGAACGCATTCCGGAGAACCTGATGGGTCGTCAATTCTCAGTTGTTGGAGCTGCCGCGGTTGCAGCAGTTGCGCTCTCCAACTTTCGTGCCCCGCCAACATATGTGGTCGACAAGTTGTGGCCGATGCCGCTGCCGCAACACTGGATATTGGGTTCCATCACCGGCATTGCGGTCGACAAACAAAACAACTTGTGGGTTGCGCACCGGGCAGCGTCTCTCAACGCGCGCACGGAGGCGGGACTGATGACGACTCCGCCAACGGCAGAGGAATGCTGCCTGCCTGCGCCGCCGGTACTCAAGTTTGACGCCGCTGGAAAATTGCTTGGCACCTGGGGTGGCGCGGGCGATGGATACGACTGGCCAATCTCAACCGGCGCCGTTGTTGTGGATGACAACAGCAACGTGTGGATTACCGCAGCCGGAGTTCCGGAGCCAGCGGCAGCGGCGGCGGGAGCTACTGGAGCGATTCCTGGCGGAGGTCGCGCGGGTGCCGGTGCGCCGGGTGCAGGTGCGGCAGGTGCAGGTGCGGCAGGAGCTGGTGGCGCAGCTCGCGCGGGCGGCGGGGGTGCGGGTGCCGGTGCTGCTGGCGGCGGTCGTGCAGGCGGCGGCAACACAACGCCACCGGCGCCGGGCGATGCGCACATTCTCGTGTTCAACGCACAGGGCAAACTCGTACGGCAGATTGGCAAACCCGGACAATCCGACGGGAGCAATCCCGCGAATCTCGATCGCCCGGCGGATGTCGCGGTCGACGCCGCTGCAAATGAAGTGTACGTGGCCGATGGCGGTGCGCATCAACGCGTCGTTGTACTCGACGCAACAACAGGCGCCTTCAAGCGCCAGTGGGCCGGACACGGTGCTGCATTTCAGCGACTGAGTTCCATCGCACTTTCGAAGGACGGACAGCTGTACGTCGGTGACCGCAAAGGCAACAAGGTGCAGGTGTTCAAGAAAGACGGATCATTCGTGAGCGAATTGTCAGTGGCGCCAACGTCACTTGGAAATGGCTCGGTGTGGGATGTCGCATTGTCCAGCGATGCCGCGCAGCAATATCTGATGGTGGCCGACGGCCAGAACGAAAACGTGCTGATCTTCGATCGCAAGACGCTGAAACAGGTTTCGATGTTTGGAACGGGCGGACGCTGGCCCGGGCGATTCTACGCCATCAACTCGCTCGCAATGGACACACGCGGCAACGTGTACACCGGCGAAGGATATGAAGGCAAACGGGTGCAGAAGTTTCTCCCGCAGTGATCGCGCACACGACCCAATGCTGATCGCGTCTTTCCAACGCCATTCATGAAACCGACCATGAGCCAGCGCATTCTTGTCAGTGGCGCCGTTGTATCGGCGGCCCTGGCTGCCATCGTGCTCGCGCCCCAACGCGCGTACACCACGAACGCCGCTGTCGCAAACAGCGACGCGCTTTACCGCGACGCGCAAAGCGACAGCGTGATGGCGCCAAAGTTCGAGGTCGACCCGAACTTTCCGAAACCCCTGCCCAAAGGCTGGGTACTCGGCATGTCCGTTGGCGTTGCGGTTGATGCTGACGATCATGTGTGGATCGTTCATCGTCCGCCCACGATTTCCGCAAACGAACGTGGTGCCGATCAAACACCGCCGATCAGTGCCTGCTGCACGGCCGCACCGCCGGTCATCGAGTTTGATCAACAGGGCAATGTGCTGCGCAACTGGGGCGGAGCCGTGGCTGGTGCACCATACGAATGGCCCGAGTCAAATCACGGAATTTCCGTTGACTTTCGCGGCAACATCTGGATTGGCGCCAACGCAGCAACCGACGCACACATCCTGAACTTCACGCGTGATGGCAAGTTCATTGCGCAGTACGGGCACGCTGGCAAAAGCCAGGGCAGCAACGACTCCGTCAATTTCGGTTCACCGGCGAAGATTGTCGTTGACCAGAAAACAAACGAAGCGTACGTCGCCGACGGCTACAAGAATCGCCGAGTGGTGGTGATTGACGCGTCCACCGGCAAACTGAAACGCTTCTGGAGCGCATACGGCAACAAGCCCGATGATGGCCCGTTGGGCACGTACCAGCCCGGCGAGGAACCGAAGAAGGTATTTCGTGGACCGGTGCACTGCGCGCAACCGTCGAATGACGGGCTGGTGTATGTTTGCGACCGACAGAGCGATCGCATTCAGGTGTTTCACAACGACGGTTCGTTCGTGAAGGAAATTTTCATCGCCACGAAAACCGGTGGTGACGGTGCGGTGTGGGACATCGCGTTTTCGCCAGACGCGGCGCAGAAATACATGTATGTCGCCGACGGAAAGAACGAACGCGTGTACATCTACGATCGCGCGTCGCTCACGATGCTTTCGAGTTTCGGTGATGGCGGACGTCAGCCGGGGCAGTGGTTTGGTGCGCACTCCATTGCAACGGATTCAAAGGGCAACATCTACACCGTCGAAACATACGAAGGCCGGCGTCTGCAGAAGTTCGTGTTCAAGGGCGTGCAGAAAGTGCCGCGCTGGCAGGGCGTTCCATGGCCGGCCAGAAAATAGGGATTGAACGGCAACGGGCGACGATTAACTTGCGTCGCCCGTTTCGTTTCACCCCGCGCAATCTCATCCAATGAAGACACAATATTACACCGCCTGCACTCTGGACGGTTTTCTCGCGGATGAACACAACAACCTGGATTGGTTGTTTCAGTTCGGCGACGGGCCTGAGGGAGATTATCCCGAGTTCATCAGGAATGTTGGCGCGTTGGCCATGGGAGCAACCACATACGAATGGCTGCTCGATCACATGGTTCGCGAAGGCGCAGACAAGAAACAACCTTGGCCTTACCATCAACCCACGTGGATATTCACCTCACGCACGCTGGAAACTGTTCCAGGCGCCGACATCCGTTTCGTCAGCGGTGACGTGCGCGAAGTTCACAAGGCCATGGTACAGGCAGCGAACGGAAAGAATGTGTGGATTGTGGGCGGCGGCGAATTGGTCGGGCAGTTTTACGATCACGGGTTGATGGACGAACTCATCATCAGCATGGCATCCGTGACCCTGGGAAAAGGCGCACCACTCCTGCCGCGACGAATCGTCACGCCACCATTGCGTCTGGTGTCAGTGCAACAATGGGGCTCGGCGTTCGCACACCTGACGTACGAAGTGCCCAAAAACCAGTAGGCTGTTCACGCGCTCGCGCGCCACAACTGAACAAGTTTTTCCTGGCGCGCCGCGTTGCCCAGCAGATCCTGCACCGTGCACTCATCAAGCGCGGCCAGAAACGCGCGCAGTGCATCTTTCAGCACCTTTCGCAGCCGGCACTCCGCTGAAATCGGGCACGTGTCGGATTCGTGGTCAAAACATTCGACAAGATTCATGTCCGGCTCGGTCTGGCGCACCAGCCACCCAATGTTGATCTCCGCCGGGCTCATGGCCAGTCGCAGACCGCCATTCCGGCCGCGGACAGCTTCGACCACGCCGATTTCCACCAGCATCGCCGCGACCTTGGTGAGGTGGTGGTACGACACGCCATATGCCGTCGCCACTTCGGTGACCGAGACCAGGCGCTGGGGATGAGCGCCCAGAAACAGCGTCGTTCTGAGGGCGTAATCGCTGAATTGAGTCAGGCGCATGGGACCAGAAACGGAAGGCTATGGAGGGCGCTCAACGAAGAAAATGCGCCGTGCGTATAAACATGCATCGGAAATACGTATTTAACCAGTTCCCGCGTTTCAGGAATCTTCATGCGGTCCCCACGGCTCTTCTCCAGCGCCTGCGTCATCGCGGTGCTGCTCTCCATCGGATCGTCGGTCCGTGGCTCGACCACGTCGGGGCGCGCCGCGAATCGTGCTGACACTACCGCAGTCAAGGATCCGATTCAGCGCCTGCAGCAGATGCTGGATTCCGGCCAGATCACACTCGAACACGACACCCTGACGGGATACCTGACGGGGATCTTGCGAGCGCTCAAGATTCCGGTGTCCTCGCAGGGATTTGTATTCTCGCGAACCAGCTTGCAGACCGACCTCATATCGCCGTGGTCACCCCGGGCGTTGTACTTCAATGACGACGTGTATGTCGGTTTCGTGCAGGGAAGCGAGTTCCTTGAAATTGCGACGGTCAGTCCGACCGAAGGTGCCGCCTTCTACACATTCGATCAGGAAATGCGAGCACGGCCGAAGTTCAAGCCGAGTGCCACGTGCATGTCATGTCATCGTTCGCGCACAGCGGAGAACCTGGGCAGTTTCCTGCTTGGATCGGCGGTCGCTGACAAAAGCGGTTACTACCTGACCGCAGTGCACCCCGGACAAACAAGTGACGCGACCCCCATTCGTGATCGCTTCGGCGGCTTTTACGTCACGGGAACCATTGCGCACGGCTCTCATTCGGGAAATGTCCTGTCAACGAAGGCGTTTACCGAAATTTCCAGTCGTGCCAATGCAGGCGCCGAGCTCAATTTCACAGCGCAGAGCCAGCGAACGAGTGTCGCAGACTTGTTCGACACCAGTCACTACCTGAATGGTCACAGCGACGTGGTGGCACTCATGGTACTCGTGCATCAAACCAGCGTGCACAACACGATTGCGCGCGTGCACGATGCTGCGGTCAAGGCGCTTCGCGAAGATTCCATTGTCTCCCGATACCAGGGAGACACGACATTTGCAGCAACGAGAGTCGTGACGAGCCCGCGTCTTCGTCAGGCAATCGAGGAACTGGTGCGCCAACTGATGTTTGTCGGCGAAGCGCCGTTTGAAGGTTCCATGAAAGGAACGACGTCGTTCGTGAAGGACTTCGAAAAGCTCGGCCCGCGCGACAGCAAGGGGCGCTCATTGCGCGACTTCGATCTTGAAACGCGCCTCTTCAAGTATCCACTCAGTTTTCTCATTTACTCCGAAGGATTTGAATCGCTGCCCGAAGCCGCTCGGCGCGCTGTCTACCAGCGGCTGCGCGAGATCCTCACAGAGAAAGATACGAATGTCGACTTCGCGGGAATCTCCGGTCCGGATCGACAGGCGGTGCTGGAAATTCTGCGCGACACAAAACCTGAATTCAATCGTTTCTGACGTGCGGTTGTTCTGAATTCACTGCTGTGCCACGCAGCGTTGTCACCGAATTGTGATTTTCGCTGCACCTGGTGTGCGCACCTTCCGGATCGAGACGTGTATTTTGATGAGTGTTCACACCGCGTGTGTGGCGACTTCTCTTATTCCGGAACCCGTGCTCATGATCGATTTATACGACACCGCAACGAACGCAATGGTAGGGAGCATCACCGAAGCCGAGTTGCAGCATCTCATCAACAGTCTCGAGGCTGAGTCAACGCGTGACACGGACTACTACATCGAGAAGGGGACGATTGATCTGTTGGCCAATGACGGATTGGCAACCGATCATCTGTTGAAGCTGTTGCGAGGAGCCATCGGGAATACCGAAGGGGTGGAGCTTCGCTGGGAGCGGCGCGACGGCAGCGCGTAGCAAGCGGGGGCTGCAGGTGGTGGAAAGTCCGTGAGCATTGTTGCACTCGGGGCTCCGGCGCTTTATTTGAGGACGTCCCCCCAACGCCGCTCACCACCGGAGCCACCACATGCCGTATTTTGACGAGCTCGACCTGCTGGATCAGGCGCAGAATGAGGCCGAGTCGCTCGCTGACACGATGGGATTTGTCAGCGATCTGGACCGACGGAAGTTTGTCTTCATGTCTGTAGCGGCTGCAGCCGCGACCACATTTGGTTTTGGAGCGAAGGCCATTGCGCAGGGCCGAGGAGCGGGTGGTGGCGGAGCTCCGGGTGATGCCGCAGGCGGACGTGGGGCGCAGCAGCCGCAAACGCCCCCGGTGCCGTTGGACAACATGGAACCGGTGTCATGGACGTTTCAGCCGTACCCCGGCGGCACCGGCGCGCTGCTCGAGAAGACCTACGCTGAAAAAGGGCCTGCCGCGTTCAAACGCCAGCCGTTCGCGTGGGCGCCCACTCCCGGAGCATTCACAATTGCTCCGTGGGGTACTGCCCCGTTTCCCACGAACGACGAAGACATCGCGTTTCTTCCAGCGCATCGTCTCGCTGCGGCCATCAAGGCAGGAAAGCTGACGTCAACGCGGCTGACCCGGATTTATCTCGATCGGCTGAAGAAGTACAACAGCACGTTGATGTGCGCCGTGACGATCATGGAAGAACAGGGCATGGCGGACGCCGCCAAGGCCGACGCGGAAATCAAGGCCGGAAAATATCGTGGTCCGCTGCACGGTATTCCGTGGGGAGTGAAAGATCTGTTTGCGGTGAAGGGTACGCCGACGACGTGGGGCGCGGCCGATTTTGAAAACCGTGTGATCGACCAGGATGCTGAAGTTGTCGTTCGTTTGAGAAATGCCGGTGCCGTGCTGATTGCCAAACTCGCGACGGGGCAATTCGCGCAGGGTGGCAACTGGTTCCGTGGTGGTACGAAGAACCCGTGGAATCTCAGTCAGAGTTCAAGTGGATCTTCAGCCGGCCCTGGTTCAGCGACAGCGGCAGGTTGTGTTGCATTCGGCATCGGAACGGAAACGTCGGGGTCAATCGTGAGTCCCGCGACGACGTGTGGCATTGCAGCATTGCGCCCCACGTTCGGGCGCGTAAGTCGGGCCGGAGGAATGGTGCTGGCATGGTCAATGGATCGCGTCGGACCCATGACGCGCACGGCGGAAGATGCAGCAATGGTGTTCAACGTGATTCACGGTGCGGATCGCAACGATCCCGGCTCGATCACCATGCCGTTTCATTTCAATTCGAACATCGATCTCAAGTCACTGCGCATCGGTTTGCGCGCGCAGAACAACGTCGATCCGAATTTCACCGCATTCGTGGACAAACTGAAAGCACTGGGCGCCAAACCCACGGAGCTGGGTGCGCCGCCAACGGTTGCGGGCAGTGCGGGTGGGATCGATGTGGAATCGGCCGCCGCGTTTGACTCTTACGTGCAGATGAAAGCGAAAGAGCTGAACATGGATATGGCGACGATTCTTACAACATATGGACGTCAGGCTGGCCGTGGCGGTGGTGCGGGCGCGCCGCCCGCCGGAGCACCTGGTGCTGGAGGCGCAGCAGGTGCGGGTGCTGCGGCCGATACACCTGCAGCGGGTCGTGGCGCTGGTGGCCGTGGTGCGGGTGGTGGTGGCGGCGGCGCCGGTGGAGGCGGAGGTGCTGGAGCGAGCACCGGCAGTGGCCCGAACAGTGGTCAACTCAATCGCTGGGTGCCGGGGCGCACACCAACCGCGATGGATTTCATTCAGTCGCAGCGCCGGCGTCAGATGTTGATCACCGCGTGGGAGAAATATCTGGAGAACACCGATGCATATGTCGGTGCTGCCGATACGGGCGTACACGCGCAGACGGGGCATCCGGTTGCGGTCGTGCAGATGGCGTTCGGCGTGCGCGCCGGTGGTCAGGGTGGACGAGGGGGTGGGGGTGGTCGCGGTGGCGATTCAAGTGCCGCTCCGGCAGCGCCGCCGCCAGCGCAGAATCCGCAGCCGATTTGTACGCAGATCGCGGGGAATTTGTATAACGATGATATCGTGTTGGGCATCGCGCACAAATTTCAGGTGAGTACAGATTACCATACCCATCGCCCGCAGATTGGTTGACAGACGTGGGTAAAATGAGACCGCCTCGCAACGCAGTTGCGGGACGGTCTCATTTTCCATCGCAGTGAGAATACAGTCAGAATTCTGAATTCTGAATTCTGTATTCTGAAATCTCGCGGTACAATTCTGAATGCTGAACTCTGAAGTCTGAACTCTAAATTCTGTAATCTTCACTCTCGATGTGAGGATTCAGCAAAATGTTATCGCATCTGCATTCTCCCGGCAACGATTCGCTTCCGGACTGCGGCAAGGGTCGAGAGCACAGAATTTAGACTTCAGCCTCCGGAGTTCAGAATGGCACAGCGAGAATACAGCAATGCAGAATTGAGAATGCAGGATGAGCGATGACACAACAACGAGGGTCGGGAATACAGAATTTAGACTTCAGACTTCAGCCTCCGGAGTTCAGAATGCCACAGCGAGAATACAGCAATGCAGAATTGAGAATGCACGATGAGCGATGACACAACAACGAGAGTCGGGAATACAGAATTTAGCTTTCAGACTTCAGCCTCCAGACTCCAGAATGGCACAGCGAGAATACAGCAATACAGAATTGAGAGTAGAGGACAAGATCCCGAACCACCTGGCGTGGACAAGCTGCAAAGGTCCCCGTAACATCCCCCAAATGAAATACATCGCACTCATCGGAGACTACGACCTCTCTGTCCTCGCCCACCGGGCAATCCCCCTCGCCCTGCAACTTGCACAGGACACAACGGGAATCACGATCAACTCCCAATGGGTGCCAACGGATTCAATCACCGATACCGCACTGCTTCACAACTTCGACGGTCTCTGGTGCGTGCCTGCAAGTCCGTACCGCAGCGAGACCGGAGCACTTCGCGCCATTCAATTTGCGCGGGAGAACAGACGGCCGTTTCTTGGAACGTGTGGGGGGTTTCAGCATCTCGTCATCGAATACGCCCGAAATGTGCTTCACTGGACCGATGCGGAGCATGCGGAAACGCAGCCTGTTGCGACACGTCACGTGATTGCGCCGCTGTCCTGCTCGATGGTGGAAGTCAGCGATGTGGTACAGTTAAAGCGTGATTCACACATTGCAGAGATCTATCAATCAGATCATGCGCATGAGGGGTATCACTGCAATTACGGACTGAATCCGGCATTTGCACCAGCACTTCTTTCCGGACCGCTTCGCGCGACCGCCTGGGATCAATCCGGCGACGTGCGGGCTGTGGAGCTGGAGACGCATCCGTTCTTCATCGGGACGCTGTTTCAGCCTGAACGTGCGGCGCTTCGCGGAGAGTTGCCCCCGTTGGTCGCTGCGTTTGTTCGCGCGTGTGTATCGGTGTCGTCGTAGTCGGGTGGACACCGACATTATCAGGAGTGAGGCAGCGAACTGAAAGCAGGGTGCTGTCGTTCCCGCCATGTTTTTCCCGACGGACACGGGGATCCAAGAACCCGGTTATCCGCCGGCTCAGCTGCGAAGCTTGTAGCTGTTCACAACGTTGCCATTGCCGAAGCTCCGCGAATCCGTCCGCTCAAGTTCCACCCTGCCCTTCACCCCCTCAAACATCGTGCGCCCCGCACCAATAATCACCGGCACCGTCACCACCTGATACTGATCGATCAGTCGCGCGGCCGTGAGCTGCGCGATGATTTCGCCGCTGCCCATCATCACAATGGTCGGCCCCGGCTCACTCTTGAGCTGACGCACCGCCTCGGCAATATCACCGCTGATGATGCGCGTATTCTGCCACGTGGCTTCTTTCAGCGTGCGTGAGAACACAATCTTCTGCGCACCATTCATTTTGTTCGCCACATCCGGCATCGATTGCATTGCCGCCGGCGTCGGCCAGAAACTCTTCATCATGTCGTACGTTTTCCGGCCGAACATCAGCACGCTGTCGCCTTTAGAGTTGGACTTCGTGTATTCCACCCATTCCGGATCATTCTTGTGTGCCCAACTCATGTCACCCTCAGGTGACGTGAAATAGCCGTCAAGCGTGACGCTGTTGAAAACATGCAGAGTGCGCATAACTCGTTTCGGATTGGTGGAATCGATTGCGGGCTGCCCTCAGGCATCGCGTTGCAGTCCAGACGGTAGCGCCACCGGAAGCCTCTCCGCAAGTTTCCACCATGCTGTTCGACGCAAAGTAACCTTTCGCTACACTCGCCTGCGACTCGTGATCCCATACCTCGCCGCCCCCTCGTTCAAACTAGGCCCACTCACAATCCACGTTTTCGGATTGATCGTTGCCCTGGCCGTCTGGACCGGCGTCACGTTAGTACAGCCCCGGTATCTGCGCGCAGGGCTTGATGGTGCGAAAGGCGAACGCCTCAACATCTGGATGGGTGTCTTTGCCGTCTTGTGCGCGCACCTGTTTTCAGTGCTGTTCTACTTTCCAAACAAACTGCGCGCGGATCCCTGGTTGTTCTTTCGGGTGTGGGAAGACATCAGCTCATTCGGCGGCATTACCGGCGGCCTGATTGGCACGGCGTTGTTTCTGTGGGTTCGGAATCCCACGATGCCGTCGCTCACGCGATGGAAATACATCGACACGCTGGCGTCCGTGTTTCCATTTGCGTTGGCGGTCGGACGCGTCGCGTGTTCATCTGCGCACGACCACCCGGGAACGGTCACCAATTTTCCCCTCGCGATCAGTCTCCGGTCTGCGGAAGCGCAGGAGTTCATTGCAGGTGTGTACGCAAACGCCGGTCGGTCCGCCGAACTGCCGCCGCCCACCGCGCTCGCGTCGATGGGCTTTCACGACATGGGCTGGTACGAACTCTTGTACCTGTGCGTGGTGGTATTTCCTGTCATCATCGTGATGTACAAACGCGCGCGCCGGCCTGGCAGCATGTTGCTGGCGTTCGGTGCCTTGTATCTGCCGATGCGCATCGCCTTTGATTTCATTCGCGTCAGCGACAAACGATACTCGGGACTCACGCCGGGACAATGGGTTGCAGGACTTGCACTCTTCCTCCTGCCACTGCTCTACTTGCGCGTCCGATCCAATCCCGTCGTGCCCGCCCCCGGTCATGTGCAGGCGTAAGTGACCCGCACATCGTTCCGGGAAGCAGGCGGCGGTAAAGACTTCACACACACGGAAGAACGCGAGCCACATCACGATCGCACGAAAGCCATCCTGCAGCATCATCCGGAGGTGCGCGGGCTCATTGGCAAGAATCCCGCAACATTCCTGCTCATACTGGCCACCGTTGCCGGACAAACCGCGCTCGCGTTCGTCTTGCGCGATTCGCCGTGGTGGCTGGTACTGCTGGCGGCCTACGGTGTTGGCGCGTTCGCCGACCACGCACTGTTCGTCATGGTACACGAGTGCGCACACAACCTGGTGTTCAAGAACACGCGGCTCAACATGCTCGCGGCCATCACGGCCAACCTGCCGCAGTTCTTTCCGTCAGCAGTGTCATTCAAGCGATATCACCTGAAACATCACTCGTTTCAGGGAGTGCACGAACTCGACGCTGATCTGCCCGGTTACTGGGAAGCAAACCTGATCAACAAATACGCGATCGGAAAAGCAACGTGGCTGCTGCTCTTTCCGCTATTCCAGATCACGCGAACCGCACGCACGAAAGAAATTCCGCTCGTGGACCGCTGGGTGATTCTCAACTGGGCCGTCCAGATTGCTTTCAACGTCGCCGTGTGGACGCTGTTTGGTCCGACGGCGTTTGCCTACATTCTGCTCTCCTTTTTTTTCTCCGTCGGCCTGCATCCGCTGGGCGCACGCTGGATTCAGGAGCATTACCTGACGCAGGGCACCCAGGAGACGTACAGCTACTACGGTGGTCTCAATCTCTTGGCAATGAACGTCGGGTACCACAACGAACATCACGACTTTCCGTCAATTCCATGGAACCGCCTGCCCGCGCTCAAACGCGTGGCACCGGAATCGTACGAATCCCTGCACGCGCACTACTCGTGGACAAAACTGCTGTTCCGTTTCCTGTTCGACCAGGAACTCTCGTTGTTTTCGCGCATGGTACGACGAAATCGCGGCGGTGTTGCGGTCACCAAAGACACTTGATGCGCGAAGCGCTACCGAGTCAGCGCCCGGTCGTAAATGCGCCAACGCCGGTATTCCGGCGCCTTGATGGTGTCCATCGGACGCGTCATGAGGTGATTGTCCTCGAGAATCCAGGACAACTCCACGTCAGTTACACCATACGCGCGACCGCGTCGAAACACCTCGTGTACGAACAGCTGAAAGATGCTGCGAGATCGGAATTCCGGTTTCACGCCCAGTAACAGCACACGAAATCCGCGCAACGCTTTCTTGCCAAGCAACAGTTTGAACAACCCCGTTGGTAGCAGCTTGCCGTTGGGAATACGCTTGAAGATCTGATTGAAATCAGGCAGCACCAGCATGAACCCGGCGGGAACACCATCAATTTCCGCCATGAATGCAAAGCGCGGAATGATGAGCGCCTTCATCTCTTTCGCCATGTAGATGAACTCTTCCTTCGACATCGGAATGAAGCCCCAGTTCTTTTCCCAGGCTGCATTGTAGATGTCCCAGCAGAGTTCCAGCTCGCGCATGAACCGGCCAAGATCGATGTCGCGAAAGACCAGGTTGGTGCGCTTCCGCGCGCGTTCAGCATGATGGTGAAAACTCTCGGGCAGGTCGTATTCCGGATCGCGAACGGGCAACTGATACGCCAGCAGGTCCTTCGCTTTGGAAAGCCCGGCGCCAACGCATAGTGCTTCGTAGTAGCTGGGGTTGTACGGCGTCATGATCGTGGGCTCATGCTCGAACCCGCTCACCAGCAATCCGGCTTCGTGATTGGTGGAGGGGCTCATCGGCCCACGCATGGTATCAAGACCGCGCGATGCCAACCAGTTCGCGGCTGAATCGAACAACACGTTCGCTACTTCCTGATCGTCGAACGCCTCGAAGAACCCGAAGAACCCAACGTTGTCTCCGTGAAATTCATTGTGTGCCCTGTTTTCGATGGCGGCAATTCTTCCGACAGCTTTACCGTTGCGAACAGCCAGGAACATCTCCCGAGCGGCTCGTTTGTAGAACGGATTCTTTTTCGTATCCAATCCGTCCATCACCATCAGTCGCAACGGCGGAATCCACTTCGGATATTTCGTTGGATCGTAAATCTGCCACGGCAAATCGATAAAGCGCTTGAAATCCTGCTTTGACGCTACTCGGACGATCTCAAGCATCAAACAACACCGGCGGCCGGCTCAGATGATTGAAAGAGCGACGGCAATGTGCGCATGGCATCCGGCGCCATGGCATCCCGGATCGCGTTGACGGTCTGACGCAAATCACTTTCGGTGTGTGTTGATGCAACAAAGAAGCGAAGTCGCGCCTGATTGTCCGGTACCGCTGGGGCCACCATCGGCTGCACGTTGACCCCTGTCAGAAACAGGCGTTCGGCCAAACGCATCGCACGCATTGAATCGCCAACGATAATGGGAACGATTGGCGTGTGGTCACTGGCGCCGGTGTCAAACCCCGCATCCTTGCACATTTGCAGAAACAACGCGGCGTTCCGCTGCAACTGATTCACCCGTTCAGGTTCTGCCGAGAGTATTCGCAACGCCGCCAACGATGCCGCAGCGTTTGCCGGCGTAATACCAACACTGTACACGAACCCTGGTGACGTGTACTTGAGATACTCGACAAGCGCGCGACTGCCCGCGATGTAACCGCCGCAGCTGGCGAGGGACTTGCTGAGCGTCCCCATCCAGATGTCCACCTGTTTCGGAGCCACGCCCGCGTGTTCTGCGATTCCGCGTCCCGTTGCACCGAGCACACCGATCGAATGCGCCTCATCCACCATCAGCATGGCGTGGTGGCGATTCTTGACCTCCACAAAACGCGCGAGGTCGGGGATGTCACCGTCCGCGCTGTACACCCCTTCGATGATAACGAGCGCCCGGCGATGTTGTGATCGCGTCTGCGCAAGCAGGCTGTCCAGCGCAGCCCAGTCATTGTGCGGAAAGACGAGACGGCGAGCGCCCGAAAATTCGGCGCCCTGCATGCCACTGTTGTGAAGCAGCGCGTCGCACAACACCACGTCCTCGGCACCGAGCAGATGCGAAATCGTCGACACATTTGCGGGATGCCCGCCGATATAAACAAGCGCATCCTCAACGCCGACAAATTTCGCCAGCTCCAGTTCCAGCTCGCGATGAAGGGGACGTTCGCCCGAAACCAGACGGCTGGCAGATACCGAACTTCCGTACCGGTCAACGGCATCCTTCACCGCAATATTGACTGCGGAGTGTCCCGACAGGCCGAGGTAGTTGTAGTTGGCGAAGTTGAGCAGTTGGCGTCCGGCTATGTGTGCAATGCGACCGCTCGTCCCTTCATGCACACTGAAAAACGGACTGCTGACTCCCGCGTGGTCAATTTCGTTCAGGCGATCGCGCAGGGCATGGTATTCATTCCACTGCGAAACGTCGGTGGACGCCGCTGTCGGAGCTCCGTACACCGCACGCCGAATGCGCGGGGTTCCCGCACTGCTGTAGCGCGTGTCAATCGACGTGAGATACTCGGCCAGCGAGCCGATATCCGGTTGCTCCCACAGCTGCGCCTGATCAACGCGACGGCCGACACGCTGTTCGAGCGCAATCAACAGCCGCGTTGCAGCGAGGGAATCAAGACCAACGTCGCGCAGTGAGGTGTGCAAATGCAACCGCGACGCGTCGACCTGCAGTTCGTCCACAACCCAATCCATGAGAAATGCCGCCATGGCAGTTGTTGCGGGCACGATGTCGCTGCCGCGCGTGCGCCATTGACCAACGGTTTCAAGTGATCCGTCGAGATAGGCCGCGCGGCAGGCGCGCCGCTGAATCTTTCCGCTGCTGGTTCGCGAAATTGAATGAGCGGCAACGAGAACAATTTCATCGGGGACGATTCCGATGGTAGCCGCCAGCTCCGATCGCACCGCCTGAAACAACCCCGCGTCATCGTGTGCCCTGTGTGTACGGGCCACTTCGGCAACCAGCACCAACCGTTCGCGCCATTTGTCGGTGACACTGAACGCCGCGGAATACCCGGGGCGCAGGTTTGCATGGCAGCGCTCTGCAATTACCTCGATGTCGTGCGGGTAGTAATTTCGACCGTCGAGAATCACGAGATCCTTGATGCGGCCGGTCACCACGAGTTCGCCATTCACGAACACGCCGAGATCACCGGTGCGAAGATATGTCTCATCTGATCCCGGCAGCGTCGCGTGAAACGTGGCAGCCGTGGCCTCGCGCTGATTCCAGTACCCCTCCGCGACACTTCCACCCGATACCCAGATCTCACCGATCGCGCCGTTTTCGCACGCGATGCAGGTGTCCGGATCCACAATCACGACGCGTTGTTCGAGCGCCGGCGTACCGGATGACACCAACGCAATCGATCCGTCGTGGCGGATGAATTGCGCGCGCAATTCACCCGACTCAAGATGTGCCCGGTCGGCATAGATGGTGCGTGGCGGTTGGCGTTTGGCATTGCCCGAGACAAGCAAGGTTGCTTCTGCGAGTCCGTAACAGGGGAGAATCACATCGCTGCGCAATCCGCAGCCGGCAAACGCCTCTACAAATCGCGCGATTGTCTCAGCGTGAATCGGTTCGGCGCCGTTGAACGATGTGCGCCATGATGACAAGTCGAGCAGGGCACGTTCGTCCGGTGAGATCCGTTCGACGCACAACGCGTACGCAAAGTTCGGCGCGCCACTTGTGGTCGCGCGGTATTTCGAAATCGCCTCCAGCCAGGACAGCGGGCGCTGCAGGAATGCCGCGGGCGCCATCAGTACTGTCGGCACATTCGCATAAATGGGTTGGAGAATTCCTCCAATGAGTCCCATGTCATGAAATGGTGGCAACCAGAAGACGCTGGAGTCACCTTCACGATGCTGGCTGACACGGTGAATCGCGGCGAGGTTGTGCAACAGGTTCGCATGGGTGAGCATCACGCCGCGCGGATCGCCGGTTGAACCGGACGTGTACTGCAACATTGCCAGTGACTTCGGAGTGACGTCGGGGGCGCGCCACGGCGCAGCATCTCCGCACTGCAGACCGTCGATGTCCAACCATGTAAGGATGCGCAGCTCGGGACTGTGTGCCAACCAGTCTTCAATGCGCGCCATCAGCGCGCCGCCGACAATTGCCACGCGCGCACCGCAGTCCGCAGCCATGCGTGTTACACGCGGATCGGCGCGTCGGGGATTCGGTGGGTACGCCGGTACGGCAACCGCTCCGGCGTAGAGGCAGCCGAAGTAGGCGGCGACGTACTCAAGCCCCGGTGGCACCAGCAGCAGGACGCGGTCGCCCGTGACAACCTGCTGTGTCAGCTGCACCGCAATTGCGCGCGCGCGGTGCTGCAGTGCCGCATAGGTTATTGTCGCTTTCTCGCTGCCGTCCCCTTGCAAATATCGGAAGGCGACCTGCGTGGGATGGCGGCGCGCGCGATATTCCAGCAAGTCGACCAACGTTTGCACGCGGGCGGCTTTGGCATCATCGAGCAACAGTTTGTTCTCGTTCACGCCAGTGGCGCTCACGCGGCTTGCTCCTGGTGCGCTGTTCGGGGGTTCGGACGCCCAGCCCGCGGGAAAGCCATTCAGCGTCGTTGGTACGAAAGATAAGTATCGCGCATTGCTGCACGCTGTGTCACTTGCGGGCGCCACCCCAATTCGTCTCGAATGCGCTGGCTGCTGCACAGCCAGAACTCGGGCTTGGCCAGTGACAACTTCTGCGAATTGAGCAGCGGTGTGCGGTTGGTCACAGACCCAACCACGTCACCCGCAAGGGCGGCAATACGCAGCAGTGTGTCGGGCACCTTTATCTGCCGATGCATGGATCCGGCAACACGCGCCACTTCGTTGTAGAACTCCCGCCACGTTGTTGGGGCGTCTCCAGACAGAAAGTACGTCCGGCCAATGGCGATGGGTTCGCGCGCAGCAAGCGCCAGTGCGTGAAGAACGTCGTTGACGTGCACGAGGTCGAACCAGTATTCAGGATTGACCGCGTGGAGCGCATACGGGCTTGACGCCTGTTTGAATGCCTCGCGGAAATCCTTGTCGCGCGGTCCATAAACTGCCGGTGGACGCACAATCGTAATCGCCAGTCGATCCGCATAACTCTCGGCCACCAGCTCAGCTTCGCGCTTGCTGATTCCGTACGGCTCAAACGGACGCGCCGGATCGGATTCTGTTACTGGCCGTTCCCGCGACTGCGCGGGGCCGGCTGCAGCCTGGCTTGAGACAACGACAATGCGCGGTGGATCGGGTCGCGCGGCAAGCGCCGCCAGAATGTTGGTGAGCGGCTCCACATTGCCCCGACGAAATTGCGCGATGTTGTTCGCCTTCGTCACCCCCGCCAGATGAAACAGACGCTCGGCTCCCGACCACGCCGGTGATGCTGCCACCGCCTCGGCATTCTGCAGATCCACCTCGTGATATTCGACGTGTTTGTTTCGCAACTGCCGATTGGACTCAGGCCGCACAAGCGCACGCACCGTGATCCCGGATGCCAACATCTGATTCACGAGATGTGATCCGATAAAACCCGTCGAACCGGTCACGACCACGATCATGGGGAGGTTGTTGCCGAGTTCACGGGTACTGTACCGAATATCCCTCGCCTTTCCATTCAATGCGGCGGCTGAACAGAAAGAGGACCGGGATGATCAGCAAAGCCACGATCTGGTACAGCTCGAGCACGGGCAGGTATCGAACGTGATGCGGTGTTTGCAGGCGCTTCTGCTGCAGTCGCAGCATCAGGAAATCGTGTGTGGTCTTGAGTGCAAGAAACGCGGCCCACACGCGCCAGTCCAGCAGCCAGCCGAACAGAATGAACAGAACCATACCGAATCCCCACCACAACGCGACGAACAGCGGAACCAGATAGGAACGTCCCTGCTCCGCACCGCCCCCCAGCCAGCGTCGGTGCTGACTCAGAAGGTGGCCGAACGATGGAACAGGCGCGAGTGTCACTGTGGTCGCGTTATCCATGTACACGTGTACTGCCATCTTGCGAGCGGCGACCATGCGGAACAGCGCAAGGTCCTCTGCAACGCGAAAGTTGCGCGCCTTCTGCAAACCACCCGCCTCTTCATACACTGAGCGGCGAATTGCCATGTTGGGACCGACGCATACCAGCGGCGCACCCCAACCCGCCAGGCCATTGCTGAAGGTCTGCAGGAATGCCCACGCCACCCGTTCAACCGTGCCCACCCAACCGTCTGCACGCGCAAGCAGTGCGCCGCCCGCCATTCCTGTATTCGCATCGACATACCCAAGCAGATGTCGCGCCCACTGCGGCTGCACCACGCCATCGGCGTCCGTAATCAGAACCCATTCGCCCGTCGCGGCCGAAAATCCGTGTGCAATGCCGCGCGCTTTGGCCTCGAGGCCGTTTGATGGCAGCTCCGACGTATGCAGTGCGATCACATGACGGTGCGCCGCGGCCGCAGCGTTGATGATTGCTGCGGTGCCGTCTGTTGAAAGATCGTTCACCAGTATGATCTGCAACAACTTTCGCGGGTAGTCCAGCGCCAGCAACGAGTCGATGCATGCGGGCAGATCCCGCTCTTCATTGCGAGCGCTGACCAGCACCGTAATGGGCATGCACTGGTTGTCGGGGCGACGAACCGACTGCGGAATGCGGCGAACGCCGACATTCAGGAATCGCAGCACTACGAAGTAACACACCACCCACACCACCATGACGGTCAACAGCCAGGGTGCGTGCGTTGTGATTGTCTGCGAGAGTGATTCAGGCATTCAACGACGTCAATTGCGACGGCCGACGCGCGACGTCGGGTTTTGCCGATCGGTTGTAGTTCCGGAAGACGTCATGAGCTTTGAGTTCGGAGCGAGTTGCTGCGCTCGACAGAATCTAGCGGACAGACCGCTATGGGCCCCATCGATCGTCCCGGAATCGGCGCTCGCCGCGTTGCAGCTGCCACACTCCGTCCCTGCCCCTATTGCGTTCCCATAGGTAGCGCGCTAGCTCTTATGGGTACCCCATAGGAGCACGCCGTGGCCGCGAAAGACGACTCAAAACAGGACATCAAACAGGGCACACTGGCCCTCATGATCCTCCGCACGCTTGAATCACTAGGCCCGCTGCACGGTTATGGCGTGGCGCGCCGAATCGAAGAAACCAGCGGTCACCAACTCGTTCTCAACTACGGCACCCTGTACCCCGCCCTGCTCAAGCTCGAACAGGAAGGGTTCGTCAAAGCCGAATGGAGCGTATCCGACAACAATCGTCGCGCGAAGTTCTATCAACTCACGGCGTCCGGCCGGAAGCAGCTCGCACGCGAGACGCGCGAATGGCAGCGCACGACGGACCTCATGGCCATGTTTCTGCCGCGCAAGGAGGCAACATGAGCCGCATTCGTGAATGGGTGATGCGCATTCGTGGCGCACTTCCGTCAGACCGCGCCGACGCGGAGGCGCGCGAAGAATTCGAGTCACATCTCGCCATGGAGACGGAGGAACACATCCGTCGTGGGCTGTCACCGCACGACGCACATCGATTAGCCATGCAAGCCTCCGGCGGCTTCACCTCGGCGACCGAGGCCGTGCGCGAACAACGCGGGTTGCCGTTTGTAGAGACTTTGGTTGCAGACATCAAATATGGTACTCGGGCGTTGCTGCGCAGCCCGGCTTATACGGTAGTAGCAGCAATCACGCTTGCGCTGGGCATCGGTGCGAACTCGGCGATTTTCAGCGTGGTGAACGGTGTGGTGCTCCGGCCATTGCCATACGCGAATTCCGATCGGTTGATGTACATCACGTCCACGCTCGATTCGCGCAGGATGTCGGTGTCGGTGCCTGATTTCCTGGACTGGCGCACGCAGGCGCGAACGTTCTCAGGGCTGAGCGCAGGTGTGTCCGGCAGCACGATACTTACCGGCAGCGGCGAACCAGAGCGTTTTTCGCAGTCGCGGGTCAGCGCGAACACATTTGAAGTGTTGTCGATCAAGCCGGTGTTCGGGCGCGCGTTCGCTGCCGGCGAAGATGATCCCTCTGCACCGCGCGTTGCGATGTTGAGCGAGCGATTGTGGAAGCGTCGCTTCGGCAACGATCGATCTGTCGTCGGGAGGACGCTCGTGTTTGATGGTATCCCCACAACGATCATCGGAATTGCGCCCGACGCGTTGCAGTGGCCGGAGAAATCGGACGTATGGATGACCACGCGCTTTTCCGAACGCGATCGTGCGCCTGGCGCACGTGGCGCCAGGTGGATCGAAGTCATCGGCCGGCTTTCACCCGCCGCTCAACTCGGAACCGCCTCGGCCGAGATGTCCACGATTGCGGGACGCCTCGCGCAATTCGATCCCGTGCACAATGCAAACGTCGGCACGCTGGTGAAGCCGCTGCTGGCCAGCATGGTTGGCGATATCCGTGGCCCGCTATTCGTGCTGCTGGGCGCAGTCGGCTTTGTGTTGTTGATTGCATGTGCGAACGTGGCGAGCCTGGCATTAGGCCGCGTCACTGTACGCGATGCGGAACTCGCCGTACGTACGGCACTGGGAGCGGGGCGCGGCCGAATCATTCGACAGATTCTTACGGAAAGTCTTCTGCTGGCGCTTTTGGGCGGAACGCTGGGAATTCTGGTGGGATTGCTTGGTATTCGTGCGCTCATTTCAATCGCACCGAATTCACTGCCGCGCGTGGACAACATCGCACTCGATGCACGTGTCGTGGCATTCACTTTCGGCGTGACGGTACTGACTGCGGCGGCCTTTGGAGCCGTCCCGGCACTGCAAGGCGCCACGAGCAACCTGCAGGATCGGTTGCGTTCGGCTGGGCGCGGGGTGCACGGGAAAAAATCGAGCTCGCGCGCACGTCGATCGCTGGTAATTGCGGAACTTGCGATGGCAATCGTGCTGCTCACCGGCGCTGGGCTGTTGCTGCGGAGCTTTGCGCTGCTGAGAAACGTCGATCCAGGGTTCAAGCCGGACAACGTCGTGACGTTCAACGTTGCATTGCCAGCGAGCGATGCCTACAAATCCCCCGCGCAACTCAACCAGTTCAGCGGAGCACTGCTGTCGGGAATCGATCGGGTACAAGGTGTGCAATCGTCGGCTATTTCATTCGCGCTGCCGTTAAGCGGGGACAGTTTCGGTTTTACATTCGTGATCCGCGGTCGCCCCGCTCCATCTGCCGAGAACGAGCCACGCGCGCAGGTGCGGGTGGCAACCCCGGCGTATTTCGCAACCATGAGTATTCCGTTGCTCAAGGGGCGCGCGTTCAACAATATGGATCGATACGATGCGCCGCCGGTCATGTTGATCAGCAGCGAAGTCGCGCGCCGGTATTTTCCCGATGAAGATCCCATCGGCAAATACATCGAAACCGGATGGGGAATGAACGGGCGGAAATACGGCGGCGAGATTGTCGGAGTTGTTGGTGATGTCCGCAATCGATCGCTTGATCAGGACAAGGCAGCGCACATCTACATGGCCTATCAGCAGTGGCCACTTGACGAGTACGACGTCGTGATCAGGAGTGCCGCGTCAACGACGAGTGTGTTGCCTGGTGCGCGTCAGGTTCTGAAAACGCTTGACAGCCAGGTTCCGATGAACGCCGCGCGATCGCTTGCGGACATTGTCGACGCATCACTCGGCCAGCGAAAGTACTTCCTCACTCTGCTTTCTGCCTTTGCCGCACTGGCGCTCGCGCTCGCCGTGGTTGGTGTGTACGGTGTGATTGCATATGGCGTCCAGCAACGTCACCGCGAAATCGGCATTCGCCTTGCTCTGGGAGCCTCGCGTGAGAGCGTCGTGACGATGATTTTGGCCGAAGGCCTGAAACTGGTGGCCGCCAGCGTGCTGCTGGGCTCCGCCGGCGCATTCATGCTGACGCGACTGCTCTCGTCGCTGCTGTACCAGGTTGATGCGCGTGACCCGTTGATCTTCACGCTGGCGCCAGTGGTGCTGTCCGTCGCCGCCGCCCTCGCCTGCGTCATTCCGGCGAGAGCAGCATCCAGAAAGAATCCCGTTGACGTGATTCGTGCGGAATAGACTCGACCCTCTGGCGTGAATCACCGTTCACGCCAGAGGGTCAGTCCTGCGGGCATGCCGGGTGCAGTCTGCCGAGCCTTGAAGGCGATGTAGATCTTGTCGTTGCCAGCAAATGCACCGACCGGTGAGACAACATCTGCGGTCGAAGGCGCACCCTTGGTTTCCGGTGCGCATGTTGTCCACTTCGCGCCATCAGTTGACCGCATCAGCTTCGGCATCCCGCATTTGGCAGCACCGTCGTTGCCCCCTCCCACGTTTGCAACCATCGCCGGATGTCCCGCGCGATCCATCATCATGGTGACCGGCGCATCCATGGCGTTTCCACCATCATCTTCGACGACCACCGGCGCCGACCAGGTTGCGCCCCCGTCCGTTGATTTCGCGAACCACAAATGATGATTGGCGAAAAAGTGCTCGTCGCGCGCACCGTACATGGCAACGCCAATCTGTGAACCCGAAACCATCATGTCCAATCCGGGATCGTCGTTCTGCTTGTGATTTGTGTCCATGACTTTCACAATCTTGCCACCGTCCGGACGCCAGACTGCAACGATCGTGTTGTAACCCTCGCCCGACATGCAATAGGAAACCAGCGGCTTGCCGGCAGCGTCCAGCACGACATTCACGCACTCGGATCGTCCTTCCGTTTCCGGCAACAGCGGAATCTTTGTGTTGGTCCAGTTGCTTGCCGGATCGGCAAGATTTCCGGATTTGTAGGTGACGCTTGGCCCAACTGCATATGCCAGATAGACGCGACCGCTGGCCATCGTCAACGCCGGTGTGGAGATCGTTGCGTCTTCGTTGGTGTTGCGGTCAACACGCGAGTGTTTCCATGTCATACCGCCGTCGGCGGAAGTGGAAAAGCGAAGCTCATGTTCGCCGATCATGTGCAGCAGCCCAAATGTGCCGGTGGCGGCATCGCGCGTGAACGCAAACGGCCGACGAGTTCCGCTGCGGCTCACGTTGCCGATGGTGTCCAGCACAACGGGTGTGTTCCAGTGATACTTCGCCCGGTTCCACGTGATCACCGAGAGGTTGGTGTCATCCAGCTCGCCATCGTTGTTCAGATCATTTGTCATATACGCGATGGCCGGATCGCCGTTCGCGTCGAAAGTCATCCGAAACTGATTGGCAAACTGCGCCGGATCGTGCGCCTGCATGGCCTTGGGTGTGGCGATCACGGTGGAGAATCCCACCGGCGGCGGGCCCACTGTCAACTCGTTGGATGGCGCAGACAGTACGTTGTTCGGACCGACGGCGCGCACGCGATACACGTACGTCGTGAACGCATCGAATCTGCTGTCGGTCAGCGTGGCTTCACCAATGACTGCAATTGTTGAAGGCGTCGGCTTTTCCGCAGTAGCAGGGGCGGCGGCTGTTGGGACAAGCCAGGCGCTGCCCAATATCTTGCGTTCGATGGCGACCTTCGCGCCTGCGTCGCCCGTCCACGTGAGAACCACCGCGCTGCTGGTTGCCGAACTGGCGGCAAGATTTGCGGGGGGTGCGATTCGCGCGGTGTGAACGGAAAAAACACTCGGGCCCACGAAATTCCCACCGGCAAAACGTGCAAGTGCCAGTGGATTCGCGGTGCGCGCATCGGCGTTGCGCGAGACTCCTGCTGCGATCGTTGCGATGGCCGCCAACACGACGGAGAACGTCGTGCCGCGTGACAGTCCAATCATCCTGCATCTCCGTTTGAAAATCCGGGGCGGGTTCCACCGCATTATACGAGCGATGCCGCGGATTCTCAAAACGGAGATGGCGCACTGCGTTTCTGATGCCGAGCTCGCTAGTCGCCTCGCATCGACTCAAGCGGATCGACATTCGATGCCCGACGTGCGGGTACATAACTGGCCGCGAGACCAACCAGCACCAGCGACGCCGACATTCCCACAAAGGTGACCGGATCAAAAGCCTGAACGCCGAACAACAGGCTTCCGAGTGATTTCGCCGACGCGCTCGCCACCACAACCCCGATCGACACACCAATCAGGACAACCCGGGCTCCCTGGGCGACCACCATACGTCGCACGCGCGAGGCCTCTGCACCAAGTGCCATTCGCACACCGATTTCGCGCGTACGCGCAGTCACGACGTACGACAACACGCCGTACAATCCGACGGCCCCGAGTATCAGCGCCAACACGGAGGTGATGCCGAGCATCAGCATGGTGAACGAGAGTTGCACCATCGATTCTGCAGCAAGCGTCTCCATTGTGTAGATGCGGTACATCGGCGCGTACGGCGCCACTTCGTGAACCAGTGCACGAATTTCCGGCGCGATCGTCTTTGCGCGACTCGTTTTGACGACATAAGCGGGCGAGCTGATTGCCCAGGAGCTGTCCGTCGGCCCGACCAACGGGAAGTACACGAGTGCCTGGGGTACATCGCGGAACCCGTCCTGCCGCACGTCGTCAACAACGCCAACAACCGTGTTCCAGTGGGTGCTGTTGTCCTGCACAAAGCGTCTACCGATGGGATCCTTGCCGGGCCACAGTGCATTTGCGGCCGACTTGCTGATGATCACGTTCCCGTGCGTGACAAACTGATCGTCTTCCGTGAACATGCGGCCGGCGCGTACGGCGATACTCATCGTTTTGAAGTAGTCGCCCCCCGAATATGTGTAGTTGAGTCTTGGGCCGCCGGACATGTCGGGATTGTCCTCGCCGCGAAAGCGAGCGCTTCCGGTGCTTTCGTTGAGCGGAACGTTTTCGACAACACCAACCGACTTGACACCGGGCAGTGCTGCCAGGCGGGCCATGAATTGCGTATGAAAGCGCGCGTAGTCGTTGCCGCCACGCAGTGAGGCACCTTCGGGCGCGATCTGAAAAGTGAACACGTCCCGCGTGTTATATCCGGGATTCACACTGCGCAATTCGCGGAAGCTGCGCACCAGCAGTCCGGAGCCGATCAGCAGTACCAGTGCGAGTGCGGTTTGCGCAACAACCAGTCCATCGCGCATCCAGTTGCGCCGTCCTGTAGATCCACGACCACCTTCCCGCAGGCGTCGCAGATCAGGAGAGGAGGAGCGTATTGCGGGCGCGAGTCCACAGGCGAGTGCCGCGAGAACCGTAGCGCCGAGTGTAAAAAGCAGCATTGCCGGACTGATGCCCGCATTGACGAGACGAGGGATGCCCCGCGGGGCTGCACGCACCAATGTGGGCAATGACACAGCAGCCAACATCACCGCGAACGCTGCGGCGAGTCCTGCCACAACCATGGACTCGGAGACCTGTGAACGAATGAGTTGCCCGCGCGTCGCACCAATTGCGCGTCGTACCGCCAGGTCGCGCTGGCGACCTTCTGAACGCACCATGAAGAGATTGGCAACGTTGGCGCATGCGATGACGAGTACCATTGTTACGGCGCCCAGCATCACCCAGAGCGAGCTGGCGACTGACCCCACGAGTTGATCCTTGATGGGTCGAACGATCGCGCGGTGCTGGCCGATGAGTTTCGCGTAGTTGGCGCTGCCACCAAATCGTTGTGGCAACTGTTTTGACAGGCTCGTCAATTCCGTTGCGAGGGCTTCAACGGTGGCGCCTGGCTTCATTCTACCAATCAGCGTGGTGCCGAAACGTCCTGGTTTGATGCCCGTCGGGCGAATTTCTGCCGACATCCAGAGCATCGTATCTTCGTTCGGGAACTGGAACTCGGGCCCCATTACCCCGACGATCGTTCGCTGCGCACCTGAGATGTAGTAGCTGCGTCCGACCACCGCGGAATCGCGATTGAACCACGACGTCCAGAGCGCGTAACTGATGACAGCGACGTTCTCGGCATCTGCGGCTACGGGAACGCGACCGAGAATCGGCTTTGCACCAAGCGTTGAATACATCGAGTTCGTCGGTTGCGACATGCGAATGCGTTCAACGCGATCATCCACTCGCAGCGTGGACGTGAATGAGTTGTACGTGGAGAGATCTTCCAGCAATTTCGATTGCTCCTTGTACTGCACGAAAAATTCAGAAGACACACCAAACTCCGGCGGGAATTCCGAACCTGGTGCAGTGGCGGCAATGTGCACGATGCGATCGGCGTTGCTGAATGGCAGCGGCTTGAGCAGCACGGTATCAACAACGCTGAACATTCCGGCGTTCACGCCAATGGCGAGCCCCAGTGTGCCGACAGTGACGATTGTGAATCCGGGAGAGCGGCGCAGCGCGCGAACCGCGTGTTTCAGATCGATCATCCATTCATACAGCTTCTCACGCATGTTCTTTTCTCCACGGTGCGGCGTGTGCGGCCGGACAACGGTTGGATGCCAACGCTCGGCGATCACCGAGCGGGTGAGGTCGATTGCATTGGTCAGGGTGAAGGTGAGTGCCGCGACGGCACTCTCTTCGCGCGCGCGGTTGTAGTCCCGATCGAGCTGATCGACGATTTCTGCTCCGAATTGGGAGCGGAATGGCGCGGGGAACGCACGCACCATCAGGCGAAGGAGTGCTTTCACAGGGAGTCCTCGACGACCCCGAGCCTGCGTTCTGCCATTGCCGCTGCCTGCTTCAAGCGACGAGCCTCGGTGGCCAGCGTGGCGCGACCCGCTGGAGTGAGGGCGTAGTAGCGTCGGGCGAGTCCGGGGTGTGGTCCGGCGGACGGATCGCTATCCGTCTCAATGACCCATGCCGAGCTCATCAGGCGGGCGATGACGCGGTAGAGGGAGCCGGCGGGTGGGGAGAGCGTGCCGCCGGACTCGTCTGTGACGGCGTCCTTGATCGCGTAGCCGTGCAGGGGTTTGCTGACGAGCGCCAGCAGGACGTGGTATTCGAGGGTGCTGAGGCTGTTTTCGCTTTTGCGGCCCATAATGGGGTCCTGGGGTGGATTGGCAATTACTCAGACAGCATATACGCAAAAAGAGTTGTTATTGGGTTTGAAGAATTTTCTGCTAGTTTCGGCGTCGGTATGAAACCCATGTATTCGCTTCAGTGGTTCGACGCGTTCGCGCAGCCAGGTCAATCCGGGGCCGCATCGGAGGTAGCCGCCATCGGCAGGCTGTGCCCGCGGCCAGCGTTTTCGCGTCTGCTGGAGATCGGGTGTGGAACCGGCCGGGTCAGCGGACCCCTCGCATCCGTTGGTTATGACGTTGTCGGGATCGACATCAATGAGGAGGCACTGCGGGCGGCCGAAATTCAGGCGCCTGGTCCGCGATACCTGAGCATGGACCAACGCGATGTCGGCACCCTTTCATTGAGATTCGATGCGGCGTTGCTGTTGTGGAACAGCATTGGATTTACCTCGCGTGCAGATGATGAGCGCACGCTGCGCGGAGTTGCAACAGTGATTCGGCCCGGCGGGAAATTTCTGATTGACCTGTATCATCCCGAATGGCTATCTGACCAACCGGATGTGCCGGTGAAACTGAGTGGCGCGACCGTGCGTCGTTGGATGAGTGATGCCCGCTGTTTTCACATCATCGAGTACGAGAACGGCGACATTGATGACATTCAGTTCAACGTGTACACGCCGGATGAAATCGGTGCGATGCTTTCAGATGTCGGATTGCAGGTGCAGTCGCGTATGACCTGGTGGACAACCGAGCGGGCGCCGACACGTGCGTGTGCGCGGTATCAGTTGGAGTGTGTGCGCGTTTAACTCACGAATCGGGTGAATACATGAGATTTCCTGGCAATACTCGGGCGGAAGATCGTATTGCTGTGCGCAGTGTGGCACAAACTGCACTGGTTTGTTTTCTGCTCGCTTCGTCGAACATCGCGCACGCGCAGCTCTCAACACCGGTCATCACAACACTACCCGGCGGCCGTGTGCAGGTGAAGAACGCGGGCCCGTCAAAGTGGACCGGCACCAACGGGTGGAAGTTTGTGCTTGAGCGAACGATTCAACCCGCGGATGGTTCACCTGGAATGCTGGAGCGCCCCGCGCAGATCGCAGTAGCGAAAGACGGGCAGATGCTCGTGTATGACGGTGGTCGAGGTGAGTTGTTGCAATTCGCCGCTGACGGTCAATTTCTGCGGAAGATTGGGAGCAAGGGTCAGGGTCCCGGCGAATACGAATTCCTGTTGGGATTTGACACGCGCGACGGAGTCATTGTCGGTTACGAACCGAATCTGCGACGGTTGATCACCTGGAAATCCGACGGCAGTTATGTTCGCCAGTTTGCGACGCCGTCCAGCAACTGCGGCAGCGGACCAACGCTGCTTGAAGCAGGGGGCACCGTCGTGATTCCCGCGTGCATCAACAAGGGGGAATCGTTTCGTGGCGCGATGGTGCGCTTTTCGCTGACCGGTCAGGTCAAGGACACCATGCTGTTGCCGCTTACCAATCGCACAGCACCGGGGTGGAAAGCGGGGAGTGGCCTGTACACGATTCCATTCTCTCCGGGCGTTGAATACGCGTACGATTCGCAGTCGCGGTACATCCACGGCTGGAGCGGCACGTATTCGCTGTTCGTCGCGAATCACCTCACGGATACCGCGCGCGTGATTCAGCTGCCGGGAAGCGCACAACCAGTTCCATCGAGGTTTCTTGACTCGGTGTATGAACGGTCGCAACGTGGCGTGCTCAAGGGGATCGCAAAACGTTCGGACTACCCTGCGTTCTTTCCACTCTTTACAGCTTTGCGCACAGATGAACTGGACAACATCTGGATCATTCGGCCTGGGCCCGATTCAAGACCTGCATTACTCGATGTGGTCGATCGTGACGGGCGATTTCTCGGTTCGGTGGCGTTTCCACCGGGAATAACGCGAGCTCCAGTCTGGCGGAACGGACGAATGTATCGTGCAAGTGAAGACGCGGACGGCTTGCCGGTTGTTCAGGTGTTCCGCATCGATCGCGGAAAGTATTGATCGTCAGGCAGTGTCGAACGTCAGCTGTCGCGACGTGGGGCGTGGTTCGGCAACAGCACTCACATGCCGCAGGGACACCGCTCGCTATTCGCTCAACCATATCCCAAGTTTCGGTTTCTCTTTCCCGGATGAGCATTGCGTAGCCACGAACTTGCGATCGGTTGGATTCACGTTGGTGTCAGCGTCTTTCTGTTGTCGCTTGTAGGTGGGCTCTGGTGGGCACTTTCGAGCATCGGCTCGGCAGTTCGAACGGGGTGGATTGCCAACGTCGTTGCGATGTTCGGCAAGCCGATTGCGATTGCGTTGATGCTGATTGCGCTGATCGATTTGATTGGTGCGATTGGCCTGCTCCGTGGTCAGAGCTGGGCGCGCCCGATCCTGATTGGGGTCAGCGTACTGGAACTTCCGATATTCCCGTTTGGAACGGCGGTCGGACTGTATACGTTGTGGACGTTTCTCAAGTAGGGCGTACGCACAAATCGCGCACGGTCAATTTCGCTTTTCCCGAATCACAAACGTCCCACCGTCGCTGCGGCCCTGCACTGCGGCATTGTACATCTCTTCGGCATGCGCCGGTGGTTTGATGAACGTGCCGCTGGTTGTTGCGCGCGCAACGTAGCTGGCGTTGTAGGTGCCGGCCCAAAGTTGCCGTGCAAAGTAAAAGACGCGGTCATCGCGCATTTCCTTGTATTCCCAGGGTGAAAACCATCCGTTGTCCCAGCTGCCATACAACACGCTCTGCCAGATAGGACCGACAGAGCCGAGGCGTTGCTGCGAAGCGTGTTGCTGTGTGGCAGCATTTGCAAACGGCGCCAGTTCGGACGAAGTCCGCAGAGAGAGATCGACGGCTTCGAGCCCGGCCGGCAGAAGGTCTTCAAGCGCCACGAATTGACGATCGGATGGAACGGTCACGCGAAGGCGTACGCGCACGAGGTCACCTTCATCTGTCTGCGTAATCGGGGCACCGGTGCCGTAATTCTCGTACCAGCGCTCAACCACGATTCCCCCGATATCGGGCGTCACCGGTGGCGAAAACGGTACCTCCTGTACGGTGACGGCGTAATACAGCGGCGTATTGCGGCTGAGTGTCGAAGTGCCAGGCTCACCGTGCAGACTGACGGAGAACTGCAGGCTTGCGCCGCTGCTGGTCGACGCCGCAAGAAATGCACTGAGGGGTTGACGTTTTGTCGTCGCGTCAATCGCGTCTGCACTCGCGCCTCGCGTCGACTGATCGATCAGCGTCTCTCCCTTGCGGTTTCGCACCACAACGCGCGCGCCGGAATCTCCCCGCTGCGCAATTGCGAACGCCGCCAACGCTTCGATTGCTGCGCCGTGATCCTGTACGTTCCAGGCCCATTCGGTTTCGGCCGCACTTTGCTGAATGATGGTTTCATTGAGCGCACCCAGCAGCGGGTGATCAGGCAGCAGCTTCATTGAGGTGACCTGCAGCCGCGCGGCGGGCCGGATGTGCGACGGGAACGACCAGCCGTAACCGCGCAGCGAATCAGGTACCTCAACGCGCCGGCCAGCCACGCGAACCGCGCTCCACAGTTGTTGCAACATTGCGCGCGCCTCATCGTGCGTCCCCGTCCGCTGTGACATCAGATCGGCCAGCGCAACACGGTCTTCCCACGCCATCATTCTGCCTGTTGCGAAAATGGCGTCCTCGGCCGCGATATTGGCTTCACCTGCACGTCGCAGGTAGCGCAGGATTTCCACTCGCATTCCCAGATAGGCTCGCAGCCGCGCGGTACGCTCGGCGGGGCTACCGGTAATTGTGTCCGGCTTCGGCCAGCCCGCGCTCAATACACGGTCCATGCTGGCTTTGATCAACGCAAGCGATGCCGCGGGAACTTTCGCACCGGCGCCCTGCGCGTCGAGAAGAAAGCCTCCGGCGATCGCGGTGAACCACGGGCCCATGGTAATCGATATGTCAGGAAAATAGGCGAAATCGCCGGAGCGGTCCTGTCGACTCACAAGACTGTTCACAGCCTGTTGGATGTCGCTGATGAATGCAACGCTGTCCCGAGTCAGGAGAGGTTCTTTCAATGCTCGCTCGACGTTTGCGAGAGACAGCAACGCGCGCGCCGCGCTTACAATACAGTCAGAGTTTATGTACGTGTACGCGCGCAAACGGTCGTAGTGCGAGCGCATCGCGACCATGGGCGAGGTACCAGTCCCGAACGTCAGGGATGAATGTTCGATGTCAATTCCGGTCGGCAGCTGCATTGTGATTGTGCCACTGTCACGCACCATTCCGGTAATGGTGTGCGCACGCGGCGTACCGGTGGCTCTGATCGGGATCGACGTGACGACTGCGTCTCCATCGCCATTACCTACGTCCGTCGCCGTGAACGTCACGCGAGTGATGTCGGCCTCAGCTCGAGCGGGAATCGCAAGCGGGAAGCGAACTGTTGCGCCCTTTCCTTCCGACGCGAATACGATGGTTGTCGAATTGCCACCGAACGACGCACCCGTTGCGCTGCCGGATACCGCAAATTTTCCATCATCTCCGCTGCGCACGTTCAGAGTCGCGTTGGCGGAAAACGTGTCGCCGTAACGCACAAACCGCGGCAGTGCACTGCGCAGAATAACTCGCCGAGTAACCAGCAGGGAACCCTCGCCGCTGCCGTAACGACTGCCCGTTCCAACCGCGGACGCCATCAAACGGAACGTTGTAATGTTGTCAGGAAGTCTGGCTTTGATTGATACGGTGCCTGATGAATCAGTTGTGGCGTTTCCGACGAAGAAGGCCGTCAGGCGGAAGTCGGAACGCAGAGTTGACGGCTGCAGCGTCAAGGAAGCCGCAGGTGGAGCGTCCTGCTGCACCATTGTTGTGGCGAATGCACTGAGACTTCGGCCGTCGTTCAAGAGTCTGACATTCGATCCTGGCCGCACCGGTGCTGCCGGATTAAACCACGGAAACGTCGCCAGTGAGGTGCGAAAGCTCTGTGCAATGCCCGTCCGGCGATCGATCGCGCTGAGGATGTCAGGGGTCTTGAACCCGGTTGCCGACAATACTCCCTCGTCAACCGCCCAGAGCGCCACCTCACTGCGTATGCCGTGCACTTTCTTCGCATTGCTGATGTCAACAACACGGACCTGCACGTGAACCGAGTCACCGGGGGACAGTTGTGAAGTGGTTGGCGTGATTGTAACTCGCAGACGGTGCGCTGTGGAGTCGACGCGGATCTCCGTGAAGCCGATGCGCACAAGCTGATTGATGGAGTCTGCTGTTACAATCGCTTTGTCGGAGCGCGGGAAGAGTGCAACGCCAACCCAGATGTTCGGTGCAAATCGCGCTGTCACTGGAATGTGCAGCGAATTGGTGCCTTTTCTTACGCGAATGGTGCGCTGTTCCAGCACTCCTTCCCGTTCGTAGGTAATCCACGCGTCGGCATTCGCGAACGGTGAATCAAAGCTCAGATGTGCAGTGTCGCCCAATGCGTATGGTGTGTCCTTGCGATTCGCCGTTGTGATTCTGAGAGCAGTTGGCGACGGCCTGCCTCTGTAAGACCAGAACGCGGAATACGTATACCGTCCGACATTTGTCGCAGTCGGTCGACCGAGTTCGTCGTTCGCGTGAAGGCGAATGTCGTAGGCGCCATCCAACTTGGGAGTGAAACGCAGCCCAACGGAGTCGCGCGTTGAGCGCATGCTGACCCGATCAATGGTGTCCGCTGCCCAATGCCACCCACCTGCGGGCGCATTGCTTGTGCTGTCGGAGGTGAACCAACGGCGGATGATCACTGCGGTCACTGGAACGTCAGGGACGCGATCGCCCCGTTCGTTCACCACTATGACGTCGACGGTTTGCGACGTACCCGCAGCAACCGCAAAGTCCGAGCCGCGGAACTTCGCCCCAATGAAGCGCGATGCACCTTGTATGGCGACTGTTCTGGTTGTGGTCACCACCTGGTTGGACAGATCCACAACTGCGGCTGAGACTTTGAGCAACGCTGGTTTCGAGATGGATTGTGCCGAGGTGGGAATGCGAAACGCGAAGCTACCGTCACGATCAAATTTCCCCTTGCCATCGAGGCGCGTCGTATCTCCCGCCTCCGAGGGATCCCACCAGTTGTTCAGCCCTACGGAATATCCATCCGTTCTGGGAATCGTGAACGTATTCCCGTCAGCTTCTGCCAGTCTTGACGACCAGCTGAATGTGATGCCCGACATCGGTGCGCCAAACAGGTACTTGGCATCCAGTTTGAACGCGATAGTATCGCCAGGGTAGTGAACTGCCGAATCAGTGTGAAGCGTGACCAGAAATTCCGGCGCACGAAATTCTTCGACGCGAATGGTGGCGCCCGGTAGACGTTGCCATGTCCCGCGGGTCAACACATCGGCCTGCAGCGAATACGTGCCAATCCGAACATCGACAGGGATGCGAATGGAATCGGAAGCAGTGCCGAATTTGCTGAGCGTCGAGCGCCACACCGCAACGGTGTCGGCGATTTGTGGTAATGCAGCGTCGTACACGCGAAACTGGCCGCGCTGCAGCACCACGCGCACTGAATCTCCAACAGGAACAGTCGCCGCACCAGCGATCCCGGCGCGCGCGATCACCTTGACGTATATCAGTTCGCCGGGGCGATAGAGATCACGATCGCTCGTGATCGTCCCGTGAACGCGCGCTGCGGCTTCCGTTCTGGCACCAAATCGCGACAGCTCGAAAAAGTCGTCAAATGCGGTGGCGATGCGTGCGTTGACTGGTACGATCAGCTCGTCGCGGCCGCGAGTCACTTTCAGATAACGAAGCGCATCCAGCGCCGGGTCGCGGACTACGTCCCGGGTTGATGACGACGAACGAAGCGGTGCAGCGGAGTTAAGACGCGCGAGCCCGGCCGCATCGGTTGACGCGGCCGCAAGCGCGTTGGGTCCAGGGCCAAACAGAGCGACACGCGCATTGGCGACCGGATTTCCCGCGTGATCTGTGACGTACGCGACCCCTTCGTTCTGCGCGATCTTCGCGTGTGCAACCAGGTTGCTTACGTGAACGATCTGCCCAAGATCTGGAATCGAACCGAAATCCGCAGTGGCTGTGATCTTGAACATCGGGAGCGTTGCAGTTTTCGCCGACGGTCTGACCGTTCCAACGCCTGCAATCGGTTTCGGAGGCCGCGGACGCTGGCTGTCGGGCGCGATGGAGCGCGCACCAATGGCAAATCGAATTGCCGCATACCGCGGCGCGCTGCGAGCGAAAACTTCCGGCGGCAACGGAATCTGCGTGTTGACTTCGGTATTGAACGGTGCGTGCACCGGGTAACGCAGCGTAATCGTGTCGGTCAACTGTGACGAGACACGACGCAGAAATTCGTAGCGCCGATAATCCTCGGTGGACAGGAGTTCGGCCGTCAGCGAGTCCGGAATTCGTGTCACCAACATGAGCAGCGTGTCAACGTTGACCGTGCGCACCGCAATAGTTGGTGCTTTTCCGGCCAATCGTGCAACTGTGACGAGTGCGTTCTGCTGAATCACGCCCGGCACCCGATCGTGCGCCGATACCGTGAATGACGTGGGCCCCTGCAGCTTGCGGCCAAAGACATCGCGGATGCTTGAATCAACAGTGACGGTGTAGCTGTTTCGCGGCGTTAGTCGGGTGTTGTATACCAGCAGCGATGTCTGATTTGTGTAGTCCGCGCTATTGATGACTGGCAGTGGCAACTGCGGAAAGGTGCGAACCGCTTTCAGTGCTGTGTTCATCCGCACCGGCGCGGAAAAGTGCACTGCCAGCCCATCAGGATCGCACGGAGAATCGCGAACGCAGGGGTCTACCCTGGTGACTCTGAACGCGGGATAGGTGGTGACGTTGTATTGCCACGCTTCTCGGGATGGCGCCCCTTCTACTGCGTCAATGAACCAGTGTCCGGAACAGTCCGGTGGCAGGCTGTCTTCCGGCACAAGGTCAACGATGCGGCGAAAACGATCGGCTACCGTATCCCGATCGAAATCGGCAGTGAGCTGATACGGAACCGGATCATTGGCCTGTGGCGCGCGTTGCCGTACCGGCCGCAGCTTCACTGTGCGTTTGCAATTTCCGGTGAATTCCACGCGCGAGACGCGTGCGAGTGAATCAAGATTGACCGGAGCACTGTACCACACTGTGAAGCGCGGAAGCGGGCCAATGTTGCCGTAGTCTTTCCCATCAACCTGACGAGCCAGTGGGGTTGCACCAGGAAACCGGACATTGAAGCTGTATGGCGCTGCCGTTCGCGAAAGGTTCGAAGCAACGGCGGCGGTGTCAATCGATACGGTCACACGAGTACCCGGTACAAATGGTTCATCGGGCACAAAACGGAGCGTCGCGGGGTCGCGCCATTCAAACTGGCCAGCAATCGATGGCATAAGCCGCATCACTTTGCCCGCATCGATGTGCTGACCGGCCATGCCGGCAACAGGGCGATTGAAAGTGACCGTGATCAGAGTGCCGGCGCTTACCGAATCGGTTGGCGAGTATCGCAAGACGCCAAGTGATGCGGGTGCAACTTGCGCGCCAATTGGTGCAGGCCCCGCCAACATGCACCAGGCGAGCAAGCAACTCGTTATCCCGGAAATCACACTCGGCCGATCAAGGATCACGTTCGATACCAATGTTGGAATTCCGCCTCGGATGACTTTCACCAGCCTGAGACGCCTCTCACTCCAGAACTTTGACAAACTGCGGTTCGGACTCTGTTCTGCCAAATATCAACGGCTGTGACGCCGGCCCGGTCACCGAAATCGGTGGAAACACTATATTGGGAAAATGACGTCCCCGCCCGGCCCGCACAGCGGCCACGACAGGAACCCCTTGCACGGCATCACGCTGGAGCGGATGCTCAATGAGCTGGTGGAACACCTTGGCTGGGAAAAGATGTCTCGCCAGGTTCGGATCGCCTGTTTTACCACAGATCCGAGCGTTCCGTCGAGCCTCAAGTTCCTGCGCCGAACCCCCTGGGCTCGCGCCAAGGTTGAAGCGATGTACCTGGAAGCGAAGGCACGCAAACGTCTGCACGACGCCCGCAAACTGTCCGATTAGTGCATGCTCACGTCATCCACACCAAACATGCTTCTCCAAGACAGACGGCAAAGAAACAAGTTGGACTCTCCTCTGATGACGTGCCGTCTGCTCGCGGCGTTAACGGTGGTGTTCGGAAGCGCAAATTTGCTGGGTGCCCAGGACGCGGGGGTCCGTCGCGGTTCTGAACCCACCAATCTCAAGATCGTTCGCTACGCGCCATCCGACAGCGGCACACCCAGCAGCATCATCGCGGTCACGTTCGATCGCGCCGTGTGGAGTCCGCCAGAACGCGACATCGTACCGCAGCAGGTCATGACACTCAGCCCGCAGGTTGAAGGTGTCTTCGAGTGGCGTGATGCTACCACCATCCGGTTCATTCCCCGCGAGCCATTCAAGCCGGGGACCGCTGTTTCGATTTCGCTGGACACTGCTGCAATCGTTTCTGCGGGAGCGCGCCGCGGTGTTCGGTATGAGTTGCCCGTGCGATTTAATGGAGCCCGTCCACTGGCGATGATGGTTGGAGATCATCTCGCCAACACCGATTGGGGGGCGGGGCCATTCCCGACGTTCCGCGTGTTGTACAGCACGATCGTCGATCTGGATTCCGTCGCGAAGAAAACGCGACTGGTATTCTCCTCAAGTTGCGGCGATACGATTGCGCTCAAGCCCCTGCGGCAACGGGAAGTGCGAAAGGGTGAAGGCAACCCGATTGAACGGGCCGGTGGCGCATCGCGTGACACCGTGGCCGACCGCTTTCGTCGCGTTGTCGATTTCGAGCCGACGGATTCGTTGCCACCAAATTGTCTGGGGATGTGGCACGTGGCATCATTCGATCCAACGCGTCCGACTGATGCCTGGCGTTACGGCGTAAGAACCGCACCTCCGTTTCAGGTGACAGGGCTTCATCCGTGTCTGATGGCATCCATGGCCGCATCACGCGACTGCGAATCGGATGGGGTGAGTATTGTCTTCTCGACGGAAGTTGCGACCGAGGAATTTGTGCAACACGTGCACTTTTCCCCCGAATTGCCGCGCGCAACCAGCAACGTCGCCGCGAAAACTATCTACCAGATTGCAGACCGATTGAAACCGCTGCAGAAATACACCGTGACGATTGACTCGACCCTGCGCGATACCTTCGGACGCACGCTGGTGGGGCCAACCACATTCACGGTCACCGCACACGACAAGCGTCCGTGATATTCGAGTACGCTGTTGTTCACGCCGCCAGCGAAGTCACTTCGCTGGCGGTTTGTTTTTGGCGACCTTCGGTGAGCGGCTGACCGCCGGTATCGGCTTCGGGCCGGTGTCCGAAGGGGCGGCAACACGTGCTGCTTTTGGAGCTGGTCCCGAACCGGGTGAAACAATTGCAGGTATGTCCGCCACTCGGGCCGGTTTCGTTTTCGCGCTGGTACCGGTTTTCGCCTGAGCTGTTGCCGCGTTGACCGACGCCGAGGCGCCAGGACGTTTGCCTGGTTTTGCGTTGCGCAGCAATTGTTTGTTGGCGGAATCAACCAGCGACGGTTTGGTGGACTGTGCAGTCGCAGTTGACGCACCAAGGCATGCAAACAGCACGAGTGTCGCGAGCCGAACGATTTTCATTTCTTTTCTCCGGTTCCGGCAATCCATGTTGCGGTGTGGGCGGCAGTATCAAGTTGCGCTTCGAGCGTACGCAGGAATTGTGGCGCGTTCCGACATCCGAAGTCGTGCTGCACGCTTTTCAGTCGCGATCCAACCTTGATTGTGAGAATGGCGGTTGGCAGATCGGTGGCATACGCACCACACGCTGGGCTGTCCATGACAAACGCGGTATCAGCTGACGCAAACGCACTCTCGGCAACCAGCCGCATGAACTTCTGTACCTCCGAAGGTGTCGTTGAGCCGCTCTGAACGCCCATCGACTGTACGTGCTGCTTTCCTTCGAACTTCACCTTGCCATCGCCGTACAGATCCACGCGATACACCGGACATGTTCCGTGGCAGGGGCCGCGTTCCAGGCTCGCCACCAGCGAGGAATCCGCGGGCGGTGCATCAGTGGCAGCGGGCTTCTTGCATCCGGACACGACGACAGCCGCCGTCAATGCCGCACACTTCACAAGCGTAGTCAGGGTCACTGCCGAATCACTCCGGTTTTTGTGTTGGCCGAGCGGCGGATGCTGCCGACGCCATCGGTGAAGAGCAATTCGACGTTGGTAACAGAATCAAACTGCGACAGATCGAGATCACCGGTGCGGCCTATGCCCAGAATCTCGTTGCTGGCGGGGTTCCGAATCATCACCATCGGGGCGGACGATTTGGACCACTGCAACCGGAACCTTCCGGCTGACGATCGCACCGAGGAGAATATCGAGTTGCTGGCTGCGTTGTCGGCAGCAATCTGCGCGGTTTTGTTGCGCGAATCTGACCTCGTACCACTCACTTCACGCACGGCCAGTCGCGCAACCTGTGCACGCACCGCCTCCGTCACGGGAACACCAACCACAAAGGCTTCTTCACCAGGTTTCCCGTCGGACACTGGAAACGGCGAGAATCGGTGCGAGAACAGCAGTTTTCCGTTTTCCGCAAATCCTTCCAGCACAAAACGGCCGGCTGGATCACTTTTGTTGGCGCCTGCAGTCAGTGCAAAGGAACCATCGATGTTCGCACGTTGGGCGTCGACGCCCCCTGTCACCATCAGCACCGAGGTTGGAGTGGTCGTTGCGGCAAGCGATGCCGGAACGCCGTTCGGGTTTCGTGCGCGCAAATCGAACACGTTGCGATAGTTGTAAACGCTGACCCACTGATTGTCGCAGTATCCCATGATGTCGGTTCCGTTTGGCATCTTGATGACGTTGCCGGACGCGACATCCATACCGAATGCGCCGGAGCGTCCATCGTTGAATGGGAATGCCGGATCGGGTCCGGCCGCGCCACCACACGGTGCGTGACGAAGTCCAATGGTGTGCCCCATTTCGTGCGCCAGTGTGAGCTTCGCCTCTGTCGCGCCAAAGGAGGATCCTTCATCGACGCCCACGGCTGAAAGCGCGGGAATTCCGCCGGCCAATCCAAGCACGCCCGAGGTGTAGTTCACTCGCACGAGACCGTAGTAATACATGTTGCTGCTTTCCGACCGTCGTACGAGTTCCAGATCACGCACCATGTAGCTCCACTCGTCAAACGACGTGCTGAGCAGCGTATAGTCCATGGCGAGTGTGCTGCGGGTCGAAATGTTGACGTTGGCCAGTGGCCACACGGATTTCAACGTGTTCACGACCGTGTTGTTGCCATTGGTTGCACCCGTTTGTCCGGTGCGGTTTTGCCGAATGGGAACCAGGCGCACGTTGAAGTCAGGCACCGTCACAGGCGTGAGCGCCATTGGCGTACCGCTCAACGGAAACTGATTGTCTGTTTCGTTGGATTCCGCGATCAGGTTTGCGGGGTCGGCATCAGCAATGATCGAGACGCCGGTGCGAATGAGATTGCCTGGTATTGAAATGTTGGCGGAACAGCAGCTTTCGTCGACCGTGAGGGAAGGTGTGACATTTGCCTCGAACGACTGCAGCAGGGTGTTGCCCTGAAAGGCGCGTACACGCACGGTTGTGGTGCCGATTCCCGTGCGACTGCCGCGCACGTACACCCGCGCGACGGCGTCACGATTGGCAACAAGTTTGACCGATCCGTCCAGCAGTTGCACCGATTGAATCAGATACATCGCGCCGATATCGATGTTCGGTGTACCCGACTGTTGCTGCGTGACCGTAACCGTAGCGGTAGCCGACTTCGACGGATCTGCAGCCGGTCGCACTGTGATTGTCGCGGTGCCGGGAGTGATTGCCCGCACCAGCCCGACATCAGTGACGGTTGCCACCGCCGTATTGGAGGAAGACCAGGTTACCGTGGTGTTGGCGGATCCCGTCACTGTCGCAGTCAGTTGCTGCACTACACCTGCCGCCAATGAGAGATTTGTCTGATTGAGCCCGATATTGACGGGTGTTTGTGGTACGATGGGTACGACGGACAGCGCGTAGTTGCCAACTTCGTTGAACTCGTACGTCGTGGCATTGATGATGTACTGCCCGACGGAGAAGTTGCCGGCGATGCGCGCGTTGGTGGTGCTCACGGATGCGTCATCATTTTCAGCCAGGATTGCGCCCGTCGCTGCGTTCTGAAGAACCAGATATGCATCAACGGCGGCGCTGGTCATGTCGATCTGCAGCGGCCCGGCGGTCGTGACATTCAGCAGATATCGCTGTGTGTACGGAATCGGGCCGTTGGTACTGACCGCGCAATCGGTCGCGCCCAGAGTACTGTTGATGGTCTGGCTGACGGTGATCGTACGCGTGACGGCGCACGGATCCACTGCCGCCGCAACGTCCAGTCGATAGGCGCCCGTCTGACCGGGGGCGGCGTTTGCTATCAGTCTGTATTGCCCGGCCTCCAGCTGCACCTCGATATGTGCATTCACGCCGACGCCCGCGTCGTCGTCCTGCGCGATGAGCTTTCCGTTCGCGTCGAGCAACACGAGATACGAATCGATCACCGAGCTGGTCATGTCCATGCGGACAGTCGTGCGAGCGGGAATGGTGAGGTCGTACCGGTCCAGATAGCTGTCATCGTTCAACCGGCATGCGGTCGTGACGGTCAATGCAGCGTTGATGGTGGATGGCAGCGTCGTGGCGCGACCGACCGCGCAGGCAGCAGGTGCGGGTTTTACAGAGAGCTGGTAGGCACCAAACGAATTGGGATCGTACGCATTGGCCAACACGAAATACTTGCCGGCAGGAAACGAACGCACGACACGTGCATTGGTGCCCGTCGGACCACCGTCGTCATCCTCGGCAATCGTATTGAGATTGGCATCCAGCACAAACAGATATGCGTCAACGGCCGTACTCGTCATCTCGATTTCGAGGACGGTTTCGGCAGCCAGCGTAAAAGTGAAATTCTGCAATGCCGAATTGTCACTCAATCGGCAGTCGCCCGCGGCCAGAGCGCCACTGAATGTCTGCCCAACCGTGATGTTGCGAACTGTCGCGCAGGGATCCGGTGCGATTACGGTAACGGCCGCGGTGCCGCTTCGTCCTTCGGACGTTGCGGTGATGGTTGCAGCGCCGGCCGTCACTGCGGTTACCACACCGGTCTGCGACACCGTCGCGACTGCAGCACTAGAAGTTGTCCAAACAATCGTGCGCCCGCTGAGCGGAGCTCCATTCGCGTCGCGCGCGACTGCCGTAAGCTGCGACGTGGCGCCACCGAGAGTGAGTTGCGCCGTTGCGGGAGTGACGGATACCGATGCAACAGGCGTCCTGACATTCACCGTTGCGGACGCGGTTTTGCCTTCGACCGTGACGCTGACGGTCGCCGAGCCATCAGCAACACCCGTAACGAGTCCCGAACCCGAGACGGTCGCAATTGCGGGCGACGAACTGTTCCACGAGAAGGATCGACCGGTCAACACGGCGCCGGACGACTCGCGCGCGGTCGCGCTCAATTGCGTTGTGCCGTTCGGAGCGAGATCAACCGTTGTCGCCGACAATTCCACCGATGCAACGGCGGCCGGTGCTACGGGTCCGTCGCCACCACCGCCGCAGCTTGCCAGCGTGGTGATTGCCAGCAGCGCGAACGCGCGGCTGAGAGCTCGAAGCGTAGTGTGCATGAACGATGACCGTGCGGGAACGTGCATGCGATAGCAACCTTTGTTGCGCCGAATCAATCGCACACCTATTTCACGCGCGGAATTGTAGCATTCACGATCATGAGGGACAACCAGCGTCTGATGGGTCGTCTGACCCAACTTTGTGTCGGCAATACCCTCACAGTCGACGCGCACCGCAGGTCGTGATTGCTCCGCCCGTGCCAGCTTGCACCCACCGGCCAATCCTCGTATGCTCTGTGCGAGCGCGAGGGGCGCCACCAGTCCGCGGAAAGGGCCGAGCCCACCCACAGAGCCGGAAGTGTCATCATCGACCCTTCTTTCAGCCTGACGCATGCGGACGACAGGCGCTGTGAAAGGAGGTTGTGACTGCTCAAACATGTGGAATCGATGGAACGCGCCGATCCCGCGATCAGGCAATTTGAAGACGCTGCCGACGCGATCATCTCCGGCAACCTGGAGTTGCTGCGCCTGATGGTGCACGAACATCGCGAACTCGTTCACCAACGTTCAACACGCGCGCACAATTCGGCCCTGCTGCACTACGTGTCGGCCAATGGAGTGGAAGATTATCGGCAGATCACACCACCGAACATTCTCGAGGTCACGCGTTTCCTGCTGGACTCCGGCGCAGAAGTTGATGCAACAAGCAAGGCGTACGGTGGCGGCAGCACAACGCTTTGGCTGACCGCGACCAGCGCACATCCACGACTGGCGGGCGTGCAGCTTGCGTTGATGGACCTGCTGATCGATCGCGGCGCGACGGTCGGCGCGATCACACATAGTGGCGGACCGGTGCACGGTTGCGTTGCAAATGGATGTCCGGAAGCAGCGGTGCACCTCGTGGAACGTGGTGCGACACCGGACATTCTCTATGGAGCTGCCGGACTGGGACGTCTGGATGTCGTGCAGCATTTGTTCGCGCAATCAAGTACGAAGCAGCGCGAGAGTGCGATGCTCATCGCCGCGCAGTGTGATCGCGCGCCCGTTGTCGAATTCCTGCTCGAAAACGGAGTTGATGTCGCAGCGTTCGACGACGGCATGACGGCGTTGCACTGGGCATGCGCCAATGGAAACCTTGCGCTGATGGACACGCTGCTGGCGCGCGGTGCACCGCTGGAACGGGAAAATGAGTTTGGCGGAACCGTGCTCTCCAGCACACTGTGGTTTGCGTATCACGCACTGCGAACGGATTTTCCACGGCGAAACTTCCCGGGCGTGTTGGATCGCCTGATCGCGGCCGGCGCGCGCACCGACTTCTATCCCACGATGCAACAGGACATTGACGGGGTATACAAGCGAGCCGCCCGCTCATGACGGCAAGTCGCCACAGGCACATTGTTTCCACCGCTGTCAATTCGATATCGTACCCGCCGTGTCTTCTGCCGCCCTCCTCGAACAGTACCGCCCCGCCCTCACCGGGCACTGCTACCGCATGCTCGGCTCCGTCCTCGACGCGGAGGACGCGGTGCAGGAATCGATGCTGCGCGCATGGAAAGGGCTCGATCGGTTCAATGATCAGTCATCGATGAAGACATGGCTTTACCGCATTGCGACCAATGTGTGCCTGGACACACTCGCGTCGTCCGAGCGCCGGCGCATTCGCCCGTTGGAGAGCACGCCGGCGCCAGCACAGGTGCGCGATGACATGACGCTGCCGCAGCGCGAGCGTGAGTACTGGGTGGAGCCTATTCCCGATGTACTCGCTCTGCCTGCGGAAGCCGACAGCGATCCGGAAGAGCGAGCGATCCTGCGTGAGAGTATTCGGCTCGCGTTCGTGGCGGCGTTGCAGTACCTGCCGCCACGCCAGCGCGCGGTCCTGTTGCTTACACAGGTGCTCAACTGGTCCGCTGCCGAGGCGGCCGAGTGTCTGGAGATGACCGTCGCCAGCGTGAACAGTGCGCTGCAGCGCGCGCGTGCGACCATGGACGCGCGCAATCCCGCGGTCGTTCCACGCGAACTTTCCGCTGAGCAAACGGAACTGGTTGCGCGGTACGTGAAGGCGTTTGAGAAGTACGACGTGCAGGCGCTGATCAAGCTTCTGCATGAGGAGGCAACGCTCTCCATGCCGCCGTACGAAATGTGGTTGCAGGGGCACACGAACATCGAACGGTGGCTTTCGACGTTCGGCATCGGCTGCAAGGGTTCGGTGCTCGTCCCGGTGCAGGCGTCCGGCGGCGCCCCGGCGTTTGCGCAGTATCGCGACGGCGGGGAAACTCCCTGGGCCATTCTCATGCTGGATCTGGGCGACGATCAGATTCTGAGTATGACCTCGTATCTCGATGTGGATACGTTGTTTCCGCGCTTCGGGCTGCCCATGAAGTGGGCGGCCTGACCGCTCGGCCACCTCGGCGGGTCAGCCTCGAAAAAGAATTTTCGGCGGGACCGATGAGTTTTGCCGTCACCTCCGGTCTATAGGGCATCTCTCACTCAAACCGGAGGCCGTCATGAGCACCACAGTTCTGCAATCCGTTTCAGCTTCACCATCCCGCCGCACTCCGAAGTCCGTCATCGCCGGTCGCGTCATCACCGGTCTTGCGCTTGCTTTCATGACGTTTGATGTGTTCATGAAGCTGGCGCAGGTGAAAGAGGCGGTCGAAGGCACAGCGCAACTTGGATTCAATCCGAACGTACTTCTTCCGCTCGGACTGATTCAACTCTCGTGCCTTATCCTGTACGTCATTCCGCGAACAGCGCCGTTGGGTGCTGCGTTTCTGACGGCGTATCTGGGTGGAGCGGTTGCCATTCACGTGCAGCAAGGCAACCCGATGTTCACACATATTCTGTTTCCGGTATACATCGCGGCTTTGCTGTGGGGTGGGTTGTACCTGCGCGATGCGCGTGTGCGTGCGGCACTTGGCCGCGCCCGCTGATTGGTTTTTCGCGCAACCATCCTTCAGTTACTTCATAAAACGGAACACGCCATGACCACAGAGCAAGCGGCCGCACCCACCATCCGAAACGCCGGCACTGTCCCCCTCAAAGCCCGGAAGTTGTTCGTCAACATCCCGGTGAGTGACCTGCAAAAATCGATCGTCTTTTTTGAGGAACTCGGTTTCGCTTTCAATTCGCAATTCACCGATGCCACTGCTACGTGCATGCTGGTTGGCACGGACGCGTATTTCATGCTGATGGTGAAGGATCGTTTTGCCGGTTTTGCGAAGAAGCCGACTGGCAACTCCATGAGCGAAACAAGCGCGCTGTTTGCCCTCACGGTTGAAAGTCGTGCCGAGGTGGATTCGCTGTATGCCAGGGCGCTGGCCGCAGGAGCCACGAAGGCTGCTGACCCGCAGGATCACGGTTTCATGTACGTGCAGAGTTTTTACGATCTCGACGGACATCACTGGGAGCTGTTCTGGATGGACCCCGCCATGGTGAACGGGTAACCGGTCGATGCGGTCGCACTGGACTGCGCTGGTCGTTGCGGGGTTGTGTGCCTCACCGTTGAGCGCGCAAACCCGAAAGCCAGCGCCGTCCGCGCCGAAACCAAAGTCCGCAGCCACGACAACACTCTCACAACCAAAGGCCGGCACGTTATACCGGGTTCGCATCAGTGATACCAAATGCACCAGCATCAAATCAGCATTCGTTGCGGGCGAACCAATCCATATTCACGCGGCCGGCGACTCTGCGTTTGCACTTGCAGGTATTCCGATCGATTCAGTCAACGGTGTTACGCTCACCCTGCATTGCGCGAACGGCGATTCCAGCACGACGCGCATCGCTACCGCGCGCAGTACGTATCCGCTGGAGCGGCTGACGGTTGCACCGAAGTTCGGCGCTGAGCCTGACTCTGCACTTGCCGAACGCATGAAACGCGAAGCCGAGCAGGCGGCGCTTGTGTCGCGTAACGCGCATGAAACGCCGCGTCTTTGGAGTTCTGCATTCGCGGCACCGCGCGCAACGCGAATCACGAGCGGGTTTGGTGGTGGTCGCACATTCAACGGAACGGTAACCAGCCGTCACATGGGAACCGACTACGCTGGTGCGGTTGGTGATCCGGTGCGTGCTGCCAACCGCGGCATCGTACGACTGATTGGTGCGTTTTATCTGGGCGGAAACGTGATTTACATCGATCACGGCGAAGGGCTTGTCACCGCGTATCTGCATCTCAGCAAGCAGCTGGTTGCCGTTGGGGATACGGTGCAGAAGGGTGACATCATTGGAAAAGTCGGCGCGACCGGACGGGTAACGGGTCCGCATCTGCACTTCATTGCGCGCTACGGCACTATCACCGTTGATCCCGCAAGTTTGTTTGCACTGCGTTATTCCTGCTTGCTCGAGGATTTTTCCTTGAGCACACGCATGAACTCCTCATAAAAGACCTGGCGACGGTTGCCGGAATGCGCCGATTCCAGAATTGATCGCAACGATTTTCCTGCCGTATTCACGAGGTCGGGATTGACGCCGCGTTTGAGCAGATCGACCGCAATCTGCCATTCCCGGGCCTCGGCCGCCGTCATCAATGAGGTGTTTCCCTCCTCATCGCGGCGGTGCACATCGGCTCCGTGTGCAACAAGATCCGCATAACGGATTGATTGCCCTGACCGAATCGCGCTGAACAGGATTGGCGCGCCTTCGTTTTCTCCAGGCCCGTTCGGATCGGCGCCGCCTGCCAGCAGATGCTGAAATGCCGGATCGGGTGCATTGAGCGCCTGCGCCAGTGGCGCGAGTTGTCCACTCACGACGCGGTTCGGATCTGCCCCCAATTGCAGAACGGTGGCAACCATGTCGGGACGCCGAGCAATAGTGAAGTCCAGCAGCGTCATTCCGAAGTTGCCTTCGGCGTTCACGTTCACGCCGGCTGCGGCCGCTCGCACTGACTCGGCATCACCCTTCACGATCGTTGTGGCCAGTTTCACCATCGACGGATCGCGCCAGTACGATCTGCCGCTCTGTTCATTGCGTTCCTGAAGCAGCGACCTGCCGAGCGTGAGGAATACGCCAGCGGCGATTGCCGGGCCGATCATGGCGACGACTAACGCGAACGTTGTTGATCCCGATCGATTTGCTGCAAAGCTGGCCGCGAGCGCGGCGCCAAGTACGAGCGGTACCACCCATAAGATGCCGCGACCCGCGGCGTCCATCCCCCGAGCGAGCAGCGCGAGGCCCAACGCGCCCAGCAGCAACAGGGCGTCGATAACCCAGAGCGTTTTAAGCATCCGTGACGATAGCGTCCCGATGCCGGTTTTGCCTGTGGCGGTGTCCGCGATTTGTCCACTTTGCCGCAACTTCGAGCACCCGAATTCGTATTTTTAGCCCATGCCCCCCAGCCAATCCAACTTCAGATCCGACCTGGAAGGTCTGCGGGGCCTGGCCATCCTGCTGGTCGTGCTGTTTCACGCTGGAATGCGGGGCCTCGGAGGCGGATTTGTCGGGGTGGACGTGTTCTTCGTGATGTCGGGATTTTTCATCACGGGGATGCTCGCGCGCGAAACGAGTGAAACGGGTGGCATCAACCTGACGGATTTCTACGCCAAACGTGCGTTGCGGTTGTTGCCGCCGTTGCTGGTGGTACTGATGGTTACGCTGGCGCTGGTCATGTTCTTGTATGCACCAATTGACCGCACGTCGATTGCGGCGAATGCGCGTGCCGTTGCGATGTACTCGGGCAACATGGCCTTTGCCAAAGAGTCCGTCGACTACTTCTCCGCGGGCGAGAATCCGTTGTTGCACACTTGGTCATTGGCAGTGGAACAGCAGTTCTACTTCTTCTGGCCGATGCTGTTTGTCGTGATCGCACTGTTGTTTGAGCGTCGGACGAGTCCGACAGCGTACGTCACACCGTCCACGCGTGTGGTGTCGCACAAGCCGTTGCTGATTGCCATTTGTCTCAGCGGACTCGTGTCGTTTGCAGTGTCGCTGATGTTGACCGGTGTCGCGCAACCGTGGGCGTTTTTCAGCATGCCGACGCGCGTGTGGGAGTTCGCGATGGGTGGTGCGCTGGCGTTGTGGCTGCTAACACTGCCACCATTTGCGCTCAGCATCGATGCCAACCTGTTTGGCAGGAAGTGGAATGTCACCGCTGCGATGCTGGCATTGCCTCAGTTCCTGGGACTGCTGGCAATCGGACTGGCGGTTGCGCTGTACGATCGCGCGACGCCGTACCCTGGAATTGCTGCATTACTTCCGGCAGTTGGCACCGTTGGGATGCTTGTTGGCGGTGCGTTCTCACGTGATGGTTTCATAACGCGCTTGTTGTCGCTCGCACCGCTCCGGTGGCTGGGCACAATGTCGTACGCATGGTACCTGTGGCACTGGCCGTTGGTCGGGCTGGCGGGCGTACTGAACCCGTCGATCGGAGTTGGCGGAAAGCTGGTATGGTGTGGTTTCGCGCTATTGCTTGCGTGGCTGACATACCGCTTTGTCGAGGTGCCTGCACGCACCGGCAAATTTGCGGCGTATTCCTCCGGCCGCATTGCCGTCGGTACGTTTGCGGCGACGGTGGTGGCCGCACTGGTCGCACACGGCGCGCTTGTGGTTGCCCAGAGAAAGTTGCGTGAACCCAATCAGCAGACGTTTGCCGCAGCGCGCGAAAGCCGCATCAATCACGGCTGCTGGGGCACCACGGTTGAAGAGATCAAATCTCCCTGCGAATTCGGCGACACGAAATCGGGCACTACTGTGGTCCTGTTTGGTGATTCGCACGCCGAGCATTGGTTTGGTGCGCTTGATCGTGTTGGCAAGGAGCGTGGCTGGAAAGTTGTGCTGATGGTCAAGGGCGGTTGTCCCGTCGCGGAAATTCCGGCGCCGATGCGCCGGCAGCGATACTATCACGAATGCACGCGATTCCGCGAAGCAATGATGCAGCGCATTCTTGCGCTCAAGCCGGCAGCGGCAATTCTCTCCAGTTGGGATCACTACATTCCACCGAGCGGCGAGACGGAAACGCCGTGGCAGGTTACCGAAGACATGTGGCGGAGAGGGCTGCGACGCACGTACGCCCGGTTGTCCGATGCCGGAATTCCCGTCGTCGCCATTCGGGGCACGACGCGCACGCGGTTTCGTGTGCCGGAATGTCTGTCCAGACGTGATGCTGGTTTACTCTTTGCGCAGTCGTGCGAATACAATCTCGAAACCGCGCTCATTCCAGACGCGATTGCCGCACAAAACTCGGCAGCCCGCGGTCTGGGAGTGCGCTTCGTCAACATGAACGATCAGGTGTGCTGGTCCACGCCCTGCCAGACGATGCGTGACGGTGTCGTTGTGTTCACGGACGACAATCATCTGACAGTGACGTTCAGCCGCTCGGTGTCGAACGTTTTCGGTCAGCGGGTCAGTGAAGCGGCGCGGTCACTGGGTGCGGTGCTGCCGTAGTGCCTGATCAGTGGTGATTTTGAATAGAAGAACGACGCTTCGCGCGCCCTTCTCCTACCACTCCACGTAACCAACCAGTTTGTCCTTGATCATGATCGCGCGATCGGGCACCACAGTTCCGGGAGCGAGGTGGCATCCATCAACATAGGCGCGCACGCCAATGCTGGTGCCCGCACCGATCTTCGAACGAAAAACGACCGCCCAGTCGCGCACGGTTACGTCATCGCCCAACCGCATCACGTCGTGAGGTTCACTCCCATCATCGGCCCCACCGTGTACAACAACATGATACCCGAGCGTGCTGTTGCCACCCACTTCAATATCCGAGTGTTCAAGCGCGTGAAACGTGACGCGATCCTGAAAATGTCCGATGGGTCCGAATTGAAAATGTTCGCCCTCGTCCGCGCGAATGGAGATCTGGTGTCCGAGTTTCGAACCAAGTGAAGCGAACGAATCGGACATGCGCACTGCGCCAATCAGACGGTTGCCCGATTCCGGATGCGACTCAGCCTTGCCGGCGAAACTGGGCATATCGGAATCGTGGTTGAAATCGGAATGCCCGGGATCCCGCCCTGCCCCGTTGATTTGCGCGGGCGCGGAGTGCAGCAGATCTGCGTATCCCGCCGAGAGCGCGACGTTCACGTGCAGCACACCGGCCATGAATTCGCGATCGGCGGCGTTCATGCGTACCGCTTTGCCGAGTGTGGTGTCGTCGGCCTCGCGTTGTGTCCTGATCCACTTGCCGGGGAGAATTTTCATGCCGGCATGAATCACGATTCCCGGTGAGACGCGCACGAGGTGTGTCACCATCGCATCCGGCTCGATAGTCGCGTTATCGATGTAGCTGTTGAAACCGACAAACGATGGTTTGCCGCCTGGAGCGCCAATAGTGACGACGCCGGAAACCGTCGCGCCGTGCGCAATGATGACGTTGTCACCCAGCACTACCAGTTTACCCGAGATCAGAACGTTGTCCTGAATGTTTGTGCCGTCTCCGATCGCGATTGGCCCGAGTGACCCATCAAGTGATGCGAATGGCGCGATGAACGAGCGGCAGCCAAGCATAACGCGCTCGCCGGCCTCCACACGCACGGTCGGATCGATGAACGATGCGTATCCCGGCCCTGCGGTTTCCGGAAAGACCAGATGTGCGTTGCCCAACGGGGACATGTTCGTGCAGGAAGAGCCGTTGAGTTTTCCAGCCGGCGCGTGATTCTCTGAAGTTGGGTGCGGCTCAGCAGACGCAACAACTTTCGCGGTCGGCTTTTCGGTCGGATGTTGTGCACCAGCAAGCAGCGGTGCAGAAGTTATCAGTGCAGCGATGAGCCGAGTGCGGGATCGGGGCATAAAGCAGAGGAGTCGGGGGAATAATGGAATTCCCTGCAGGTATCGACACCCCGGCTTCATTTCGTGAGTAAGGGTTTACCTGACGGCGTACAATCCACCATCCATGCTGCCGAAATAGACGACACCGTTGTGGACGACTGGCGACGACAAAACGGAACCAAGCGTGAACATGCGGTTCAATCCGACAAACATTCCCTCGAGCGTAAAATCCGGATACAGCAGTGCGGAATTCATGCGTCCCTCAGCGTCTGTATACTTTGCGGCATTCGCTTTCGAGCCGTCTGTTTGAAACTCCGCGAGTATTTTTCCGGTTGCGCGATCGATGGAGTGCAACCAGCCGTCGGATGTCCCAAACATCACGGCGTTGTTCACGACTGCGGGCGAGGAAAATGAAATCGCCTTGTTCACGTTGCTGAACCTGACTGCGCCAGTTTCGGCATCGAGCGCCTTGAAGCGCGTGCCGTCTGAGGTTGCGAAATACACGGTGCCGTCGGTGACAGCCGGAGAGCCGATCACCCAACCGTGATTGTTGTCGTGTTTCCACTTGAGTGCACCGGTGTTGACATCGAGCACGTACAGAAACCCGTCACGACACCCGAAGTACACTTTGTTTCCGACGACCGCTGCTGAACTGGCGATGCCGACCTGGTTGTAGATCACCGTATCGCGCCCGGTCGCAAATTTCCATTTGAGCGCGCCGGTTTTGGCATCGAGGGCGTAGAAGTAACTGTCCCAACTTCCGACGAACACGGTTCCGTTCGCGACGGCGGGAGATGCGTGCACCACGTCGCCCGTTTCGAACTTCCATTTCAGTGCACCGGTTGTCACGTCCAACGCGTAGACATTGTGATCGCCACTGCCCACGTACACGGAGCCGTTGTCGACTATTGGCGACGACATGAACAGATCAAACGGATCGGCCATGAGTTGCGTGCGTGGCATGCCGCCGTGAATTCCGGGCGCGGTGAATCGCCGCTCGCCCGCCGTGGCGAACTTCCACTTGACCGTACCGGCCGCTTCATCGATCGCATAGATGCGACCATCGACGCTTCCGGCGATCACGAGCCCGTTGCTGACTGCCGGTGAGGAGCTCACCGGACCGTTCGTCGCGAATTTCCATTTCAGCGCACCATCCTGCGCATCGACAGCGTAGACGTTTCCGTCGGTGTTGCCCGCAAATACGACATCACCGTGCACAGCAGGCGTCGAGACAAACCGGCCCGTCGTGGAAAACTTCCACGCCAGTGTGCCCAGCGTGGGCGTTGTCGGGGATGTATACACGCCTGTATGCGTTGGGCCTCCGCGAAACATTGCGGCACCGGTTTGCGCGTGCATGGGCACCGCCGGCACTGCGGCAAACAGCGCGACCAGCAACGCGATGCGGCTCTTCATTTCAGACGGGGAGACTGCGTGATCTCGCCCGATGTTGCCATCAACTGGCGCGGGAATTCTGGGCATGGTCGATGTGTAAACGTGGAGTCGTCACGGACTTCGAACCTGTGCCCAGTTGTGCACGCGCGCCTGCCGGGAGGGTCCAGCGGCGCGGCACGCGTGACGACCCGATCGCTCAACCGCGCCCCTTGCCCGTAGCAGTTCCGCGATCTCTCCTCGAGATTCATCATCAGGCACGACGAACAACGCACGGCGCACACCCCGGAGCAATCAGCGATGGTCCATTTCAGAAAGCGGCGGCTGGCAGTTCAACTCGCCCATTTGCCGTCATACGTTCGCCTTGGCGCCGCTGTGCTCCTCGGCCTGGGTTCGGCGTTTGTGTTGCCTGGGAACTGGTCGCGTGAGGTGCGCGCCGTGGCGTCGTGGGACGGGTTCGCGATTTCATCGCTGCTTTCGACATGGTTCACCATCCTGTCGCTCCGCCCCGCGCATATTCGCCGAGTGGCGCGGATTGAAGATCCGAGCAGGGTATTGTCGCTGGTATTGGTGGTGCTTGGTGCCGGCGCGGCGCTGCTGGCAGTGCTGGTCCTGTTGCGTGCGAACATGAACGCGGAAACCGCACAGCACTACGTCAGCGCAATTGTACTCTCGCTCTCGGCGGTGGTCCTGGCGTTTTTTCTGATTCACACCGTGTTCACGCTGCGTTATGCGCACATGTTTCACGGTGCTGCACACGGACAGGGCGGGTTGCAGTTTCCAGGCGACGAGGCCTGCCCGGAATATCTCGATTTTGCGTACTTCGCGTTCGTGATTGGAATGACGGCGCAAACATCAGATGTGGCAATCACGACGCGGCCGATGCGCATGACGGTTTTGATTCACGGAATCATTTCGTTCGCATTCAATACCGCGGTTGTGGCGTTGAGTATCGGTATCCTCTCCTCTGTACTGGGCGGCAAATAGCAATGGAGCACCCTGATCCCCGAACGCTGATTTGCACGCCCCTGAATTCAGAGGCCCGACCGCACTCTACTTCTGCAACTTCTTGATTTCATTCGCCGCATCCTTGTTGCCCAGTTCCAACGCTTTCTTGTACCAGATGAGAGCCTGAGCAGGCGACTGTGCGGCGCCGCGACCGTCGCGATACCACTTGCCGGCCGTCATTGCTGACTCTGCGTCACCGAGAGTCGCAGCACGTTCGTACGCGGCAAGCGCTTCCGGTTCGCTTTTCGGTCCGCCGTCGCCCTTCTCCAGCATACGTGCCAGGCGGCGTGCGGCCATCGAAATTCCCTGATCAGCGGATTTCCTGTACCACTCACGCGCGGCCGACTGATCTTTCTTGAGTCCGTCGCCTTTCTCCAGCGCCACCGCATACTCCAGCTGCGCTGCCTTGTCTCCCGCTTCAGCAGCAAGTTTGAACATCTGCGCCGATTCCTTTTCGTCACGCTTGACGCCATTGCCATCGCGCAGTGCGTAACCCATGAACAGCTGGGCGTCATGATCGCCACTGGCCGCGCTCTTTCTGTACCAGGTCACCGCTGCGGCTTGATCCCGCGTTACGCCAAGACCCTTCGCGTACAGGCGCCCGAGACTGGATTCGGCGAATTCGTTTCCTGCATTTGCTTCGGTCGTACACGCATCATGAGCGGCAGACCAGTCTTCCGCACGCATCAGATCACGACACGTTTTTTTGGCGTTCGCGTTCGTTGGTGCTGGCTGTGGCGGGGCGTTGTTTGTTGTAGCAGGAGCCGCGGCAACAACCGCAGCGAGCTTGGGCGACCATCGCACAGTTGCGCCTGATGCGACGGAGAGTTTTTCGGTGTACGGCTCGAATCCCTTTGCCGTGACTGTCAGCTGATGTGATCGTGCTGTTACGCGCAGCACGCGTCCGCGCACCGTGCGCCCGTCCAGTGTCACACGTGCATCCGCCGGGAGCTCTGAAATGCGAATGGTTCCGGAGTCGGTTGCAACTCCAGTAGCCGGTGTCGTGGCGGCGGTGACTGGTGCCGCTGGTTCACTTGGCGGCGGTGCGGTGACTGCGGCCGTGCTATCAATGGGCGCTGGCGCGACAACCGTTGGTTTGATTGAATCTGCAGCTGGAGTTGTTGCCGCAACGGTTGGTGCATCTTTGCTTCCGCCAAAAGCGATGTAACCAATCACGGCCAGGACTGCGACAACGCCAGCGCCAATCAGTGGCATTCTAAGCGCGGCCGGTTTTTTGGCGACTTCGTTGTTCGCGCTGTCGTTGGTGGACGGATCATTGGTCGCGAATTGTGATGCGGCGGCCAGCGCTGAATCTCGCGCCGGTTGCGGCATCAGCATGCTTTCACTTGGCGTTGGGCGGGCAACGGTTGCGCTTTCCGCAACGGCCAAGTTGGCGGCGGTGCGTTCAGCAGCCACTGCGCGCTCTGCAGCCGCGCGCTCGGCGGCATTGCGTTCCGCGGCTGCGCGTTCGGCCTTCGCACGTTCGATCGCAGCTTGTTCGGCAGCGGCACGTTCGGCAGCAGCACGTTCTGCAGCAGCACGTTCGGCCTTCGCACGTTCGATCGCGGCTTGTTCGGCAGCGGCACGTTCGACAGCGGCACGTTCGACAGCGGCACGCTCGGCGGCCACACGCTCTGCAGCGGCACGTTCCACCTTCGCGCGTTCAATCGCCGCCTGTTCCGCCGCAAGACGATCCGCCGCTGCGCGTTCTGCGGCCGCACGCTCAGACGCCGCACGCTCCTCTGCAACGCGCTCTGCCTCCAGCTGTGCCTTTTTCTGCGCGAGTTTCTGCTGCAGCTCAGCAGTTTCGAAAATCTGCGTCAGACGCTGCACGTATTCCGCCTTCGCGGCGTCCACCGCATCGATTCGCTCAAGACGCAGCGTTGCAATACCATCGTTCTCGAGATCCCGTGCGAAATACAACGCGGCGGTACCGCCTACGCGATCCATCCTTCCAAGGATCTCATACCGTCCCTCAGTTGCAAGTTCCAGCGCCGACAACACAACATCCGAATCCGGCGTGCCAATCGTGGCGGTCGATCCCGTCAGATTAAGGCCGCAGTGAAAGCAGAAGACATCCGGCTCAGTCAGCACTGTGCGACACGATGGGCACCGGCTGCCATCAACCGTGACATGTTTGCCGAGTTCGCGTTGGACACTGGTCGAGAACCTCAGCGCATCGGCGGCATCGACAGTAACGACCACACCAACGAGTGCCGTAGTCGCCAGTTCGCGACCCAACAACACTTGTGCGCCGCGGTCATCGGTTCCAATGAGGCCCAGCACGTCGTGCGTGCCGGCCAACGAGCGGCGAACGTTCTGAAGCAGCTGTGCGGTCTCTGGCATGCGATGGTCGGCGGGACGGTCGTGACAGACGGGGCGAGATCTGAAGCAGCGACGCTTTCTGCTCGGACAGCGGCTCCCTGCCTGAAACAGGGACTTTTTATGCTGGCACTCGGCGGCAGCGAAGGGAAGGGCCGGAACGCGCCCTCACTGTTTCATCCGGGGCAGCTAGCGGAGAAATCGGCGGGCAAGCTGTTCAAGGCGGTCGTCCTTCTTTGCCTCTGCTTCTGCCAGAATTTCCTTCACGTACGGATGCAGGCGAGGCTCGCCCCAGTACAGCCCGGTCGCCCGCTCGGCCAACTGCGTTTCGTTGACGCGCGCGGCCTCAAGCAGCGCGCGTGCGGCCGCGCGGTCGAACCCGGGATCATCCGGATGCGGCAGATCGTAATTGCGGCGAGGCATTTCGCCTTCCGCATCATCTCGCAGGAATGCGCGTGACATGGTGATTCGGGTGGGTGCGGGCAGGCGTGAACGGTTCGTGGAAAGATAGCCACTGCCGAACATTGAATGCATTTTTACCCCCTGACGAACGTCTTGATCTTTCCCCGTCTGATTCGGTCGAATTCAATGCCTGTTTTCACCCGCTTCCGATTCAACAGGTCAGGTGCACGACCACAGGCACGCCTCGTTGGCTGGATGGCGTTCAGCCAGGTGCTCTCGCTGCCACTGTTTGCGCAGCCTCCGATCACCAGTTTTGATCCCGGCAAACTGACGCGCGTACAGTTGGTGGAGGAATTGCGACTGGACGCAGCAACCGAAGACTTCTCCGTCATTCGACGACTTGCAGTGAGCGCGCGTGGTACAATTGCCGTTCCGCTTGTGCAGGATCTTCAGATTCGCCTGTACGATGCACAGGGGAAAAAAGTCGGCACAATCGGACGCAAAGGCGCAGGGCCCGGAGAATTTCAGCATATTTCCGCTGTTTCGTGGCTTCGCGATACGCTTGTGGCGTCGGACTGGTCCCAACATCGGCTGTCCTATTTCGGTCCGGACGCAAAACTGATTCGTTCCACCACATTTACGACCGGGCGCGAGGCTTTCGCTCGCGCAAAGGCCACCGATACCGTGTTCTGGAACTTCACTCCGCGCGCTGTGCGCACCGATGCCAGTACGATTGGTGAAGCGTTACTCGATGTGGGACCCACGCCCTCTGGAAAGTCCACGGCGCTTGTTTTGCGAAACGCGCAGGGCGCGTTCAAACTCATTGCTACGGTTCCGTCCGGAGACGACGACCGATGGATGATGTGGCTGGATGGCTTCGGCAACCCCGTGCCGTTCGCTTTGGCACCGCAAGCGCACTGGGGAAGTGATGGAAGCCGAATCGCCTATCTTGTTGCCGATCAGCGAAAAGACCCCGGCACATTTTCGGTTGCCGTGCGGGATGCTGCTGGCAAACTGACGTACGACCGAACGTTTTCGTTCAAAAGGATTCCCATTCCCGCCGCCGTTGCGGACAGTGCGATCTCGGCAACTTTCCCACTGACGATTGCTCCGCCCGAAGGTCCGCCGAATTCGCAATGGCGGACATTGGCTCGGAAGCGTGTGCCAGCCACGTTGAGCCTTGTGGAACGCGTCGTGATCGGGAGTGATGGGCGCGCATGGCTCACGTTGCGCGCAACGAACGCCGGTCAGGAGGTCGCCGTGCTCGATGAACGGGGAACGCCGTCGATGATCGCACGCTTGCCGAAGGGCACTCGTATTGAACAAGCCAGCGCTACACATATCTGGGCCACCGAGCAGGACGCGGACGGATTGACCAGTGTCGTTCGATATCGCATCGCAAAGTAAGCGGCGCGATTTTCATGCCCTCCAGGTCGAATCACATTGGTGCATCCGCGCCCGGCCGCGTATTGTATTTGCACGCGCGCATTCCACTGCCACCGATCGCCGGAGCCCCCATGAACTGCTGTCGCAACCGATTCCGAATCGCAGCATTGATCGCCAGTGCGTCCGCTGTGGCGCTCGCGCTGACGGGCGTTTCTCAGTTGGCGGTTGCACAAGCACCGGTCCCCGAAATCAAGTTCGACGGCAACATCAATCCCCTTACGCTGCCTGTTGGCCAGAACTTTGGCGAAGTCGTGGGCATTGCGCTCAATTCGCAAAAGCATGTGTTCGTGTTCACGCGCACCGGCACGATTTCGACAGTACACGGCAACGCTGCGTCTCAGCTTTTCGAATTTGACGCAACCGGAAAGTATCTGCGCGAAATTGGCAAGAACCTGTACGGTTTTTCATTTGCGCACACGGTGCGCATCGACAAGAACGACAATATCTGGGCCACCGACGAAGGCACGAACATGGTCATCCGGTTCAATCCGGAAGGACGCGTGACCATGGTGCTGGGACGTCGCGCCGAAGCGGTGGAGGCAGAACCGGCACCTCCCCCGCCCGGGCAGCAGCCGCGTCCGGGGTGGGGCACGTTCAACCGTCCCGCTGACGTCGCGTGGGATCTCGAGGGCAACACGTTTATCGCCGACGGCTACGGCAATTCGCGCGTCGTCAAAGTGGACAAAAACGGCAGATGGGTGAAGACGTGGGGTTCGCGTGGCAGCGAACCGGGTCAGTTCAACATCCTGCATACGATTGCCAGCGACGCACAGGGCAACATCTACATCGGTGATCGCACCAACCGGCGCATTCAGGTGTTCGACCCCGACGGAAAACCCGTGCGTATCATCACGATCGATGTTCCGTTCACAGGAGAGGTGGATGTGCTGCTTGGTGCAGCACCCGGTGGCGGCGGAAATCCGCTTGCAGCATCAGGCGCACCCTGGGCGATGTGTATCACACCCGGTCCAACGCAATACCTGTTTGTTGCTGACGCAGTACCGGGACGCATCTACAAGCTGTCGCTCGACGGAAAAGTGCTGGGTGTATTGGGGGAGTCGGGCAAACAGGCCAAACAGTTCGGGTGGGTGCACCAGATCGCATGTCCATCAGCCAACGAGTTGTGGGTCGCCGAGATCCTCAATTGGCGCGTGCAGAAGCTGACGCTCAAGTAGAGCGATGTCGGACCGGCGTTTTTCTTCGTTCAATCTGTTTTCGGGCTCCCTGTGCATTTCAACGCGTCGACGCTGACCAGCGGTACGATTCTGGGCGATCGTTTTGTGGTCACGCGTGCATTGGGGAGCGGTTCGTTCGGGCACACGTATCTGGCACAGGACAACATCCGCAACGGTCCAGTGGCGCTCAAGCTGCTGGATCTCCAGGGTGCAACTGACTGGAAGACGCACGAACTCTTTGAGCGCGAAGCAAATGTGCTGCGTTCGCTCCGTCATCACAGTGTCCCGGAGATTTACGATACTGCTGAAGTGGAATGGCAATCGCGAAGAATCCCCGTTCTTGTCATGGAGTTCATCGAGGGAAATTCGCTTGCTGAGCTGATCGAAAAGAGGCAGTCGCAGGATCTCGCCATGATCATGCGATTGGTGCTGGACCTGTTGGGAGTGCTCGAATACATGCACGAACGTGTGCCTCCCGTGCTGCATCGCGATATCAAGCCGGCCAATGTCATCGTGCGTCCGAATGGCTCGCCGGTACTCGTTGATTTCGGATCAGTGCGCCAGGTTTTTCGAAGCGCGGACGAGACCGGTTCAACAATTGCCGGCACGTATGGCTACATGCCGTACGAGCAGTACATGGGGCAAGCTACTCCGGCGAGTGACCTGTTTTCTCTTGGGGCCACCATATTGCACGCGTTGACCGGGCGCCCTCCAAGAGACTTCATGGACAGTAATGGGCAGATTGCGCTACCAAGTCGGGTGTCTGTTTCTGAACCGCTGCAGCGCGTGTTGGCAAGAATGTTGCGCGCGTCTCCGCAGGAGCGATTTGCATCCGCGCGCGAGGCGCGTACGGCGCTGTTGGTTACACCAGGATTTGGTGCGCAATCACCGGTGCCTGACGGTTCGAGCTCTGTCGTGGCTATGCCGGCGCACCAAACACCGGCGCCGGTTTCTCACACAGTCACCGCGGCCACAGTTGGCGTGCAGCCGGTCATCCCTGTGGAAGTCCAAATTCAAGTGCCGCGCTTGATGGACGAGCCGCAGAAGGCGCTTCTCAAGCGACTCACTCCGTCCATGTTCGAATACATGGACACGACGTCCAAAAGCACGGACGAAGCGACGTTGACGGATGGTTTTGCGTTCGTCGCAATTACGTTGGCAACGTTCGGCGTGTATCCCCTCGTGTTCTGGGGCATTTCCCGGTCGCGCCGCCGCCGACTGCGCCGGTTCATCCGGAATGGTATTCCTGCATTCGCGCGCATTCACCGCATCGACAGCGAAGAAACGGCGTTTCGATCGCGTATTGCGCGTGTGCACTACGAATTCGAAGTCAACGGCGTGCTGCATCGCGATTCTGACCAGGTCATGCCGCTGATCGCGGGCCGCTGGGATCTCAATCAGCGCATCGCGATTCTTTACATCGCAAGCGTACCGTATGACAGCGTCATCGTGAGCGAAGCATGACGGCGGCTCCGCATCATTCCGCACTCAGTGCTTCAGCCCGACACTCGGCGCGCCGTGCATTTGTGCGTGCACAGTGGGCGGCTGTTGCTGCAACTGTACTGACGATTGTCGCTATGCTCCGTTATCCCGGCGGCACGCCAATCGACCACGCAACGCCGCGCTACCGCCTGACGCAGAACTTTCTGAGTGATCTCGGAATGACCGTTGCGTATGATGGCAACTCCAATCGAATTGGGGCTTCCCTTTTTGTATCAAGTCTGGGAATCCTGATTGTTGGCTACGGCAACGCCAGCTACTGGTTGATCCGCGTCTACTCCACCACAGGGGCATCCCGCAGTTTCGCGCGTGCATCGGGTGCCGTCGCTGTTGCAGTCGCGTTGAGTTTTCTTGGCGTTGGGCTGACGCCAGAAAATTCGGCGATGAACCTGCACGTTCAGTTCACGCTGTTTGCATTCCGCGCGTTTCCAGTGGCGTCCGTTTTGTTGCTGCTCGCCGCGTGGACGAGCGGTGCGGTAACCCGTGTCGTCGTCGCCTGGATCATCGCAACCGCATGCCTGACCGCGTACGTTGCCTTCCTGAGTTTTGGACCGCCGCCGACAACTCCAGATGGCCTCGTGGCATCCGTGATCGCGCAGAAATCCGTCGTGGTCGCAATTGTTGCGGTGCTGACATACCTGTATCGGCAGACCGCGCACTTGTTGGAGGGGCCGAGCCTGCCGCTGGCGGGAAATCGCCGTTGAAGATCTCCTGACTCCTACTTCGCCAGCTGCTTCCTCACCTTTGCAGCTTCCGCCTCTCTGCGCAATACATCCGCTTCCTTCACTTTCCCGAATTGCGTCAACGCATTCGCCAGCGTGATCTGATCCGCCGCCACATCGGGATGCTGCATACCCAGCAATCGCCGTTTGGTGGAAACCCCGGCACGCAGGAGTGATTCCGCAGCAACCGCGTTGCCAAGTTTGGCGTGAACATTTCCCAGATTCACCGCGCTGTTCGCGGCTTCAGGATGCTCGCGTCCGTACAACGCCACGTGCAGATCATAGGCGGCCTGGTACAACGGCAATGCCTCCACATAGCGACGCTTGTCGCGCAACACGTGCGCCAGGTTGCGGGAGAGCTGCGCGATGCGCGCGGTATCAGCTGGCTCGCGCTTGCGTTCGTCATCTAGCAGCGCGCGAATCAGCCCTTCTGCTTCGTCCAGTTTCCCCTGCCGCTGCAGTACCACCCCCAGTGTGCTTTTCGCCGAAACACGATCTGCGCGCGTGATCTCCGGCAACGTGTTGAAGATTTCAATCGCCTCCCGAATCAACACCTCGCTCTCGGCCGCGCGCCCCTGATTCATCCTGACACTGGTCAGATACAACAATGATGCCGCCAGCTCGCCACGATTCAGCGGCACCGCGTGTCGCCGAACGTTTACCGCTTCCTCCGCAATCGCGCCTGCGCGCTCCCAGTCACCCAGTCCGAAGTACGCCGGCGCAATGGAACTCAACAGATGCGCGCGCACTTCCGGACGATCCTGCAGGGAAGTCTCGATCAACTTTGCGCCGCGATCGAGCACCTCGTGCAGCGTCGGAACGTGGCCGCTTTCCTGATACGGATTCGCACTTGAGATCACGTTCGTCAGAAACTCCGTGACTTCAGTGGCCTTGTCGCGTTCGGCGGTGAGTTTCGCCGCCTGCTCGCGTAATTCCGTGGCCTGAACCTTGAGCCGGGCAGACTGCACCGACGTCACTGCCACAAATGCCACAACCACCGCGACACCAACACCGAACAGTGTTGTGCCAAACGGATGACGCGTCACGAGTTTCCTGATTCGATACGCAGCGGTGTCGGGGCGGGCAAGAACGGGACGGCCGTCAAGGTGTCGGCGCAGGTCTTCCGCCAACGCGTTTGCCGTCGGATACCTGCGGTGCTGGTCCGCGTGCATCGCGCGCGCCACTATCGTATCAAGATCACCACGCAGCTGCCGCTGAAGTCTGGCGGGCGTTGTTCCGCGCGCGAGCGCGACGTCCGCACCGCCGTCTGCGTTGTCTCCAGTGGACATCGGCACCGCAGCCGACAGGCGTGCGTTGTTGTGAGGCAGTTGCCCGGACAGCAGCAGGTGCAACATCACTCCCAGCGAATAGACGTCGCTGGCCGTCGACGGCGCCTCACCACGCAGCTGCTCCGGCGCCGCGTACGCCTCCGTCATCGGCTGTGATCCCGGCCGAGTCAACGCCGGATTGCTGCTGGAGCCAGCGTCTGCCAGCAATTTCGCAATTCCGAAATCAAGCAGTTTCGGATTGCCGGTATCCGACACAAGGATGTTTGCGGGCTTGAGATCGCGATGGACAATCAGCTGCGCATGCGCGTGCTGCACCGCTTCACATACGCGGATGAACAGCGCGATGCGCGCCTCCACCGACAGCGTGTGCCGATCACACCACTCGTCGATCGGTGCGCCTTGCACGTACTCCATTGCGAACCACGGCAAGCCGTCATCGACCCCGCCATCAAGCAGTCGCGCAATTGCCGGATGTTCCAGCGCCGCCAGTATGCGCCGCTCATCGCGAAAACGACGCACACCAATCGCATCAAACGAGATGGCGCGGTGCATGAACTTGAGTGCCGCCTTCATCGGCAACTCCACATCGACACGCTCGGCGAGATACACTGCGCCCATTCCACCGCGTCCGACCTCTCCCAGCAAGCGCCAGCTTCCGACGCGCGTTCCGACAGCGAGGCCGGCGGAGTAATCAAAATCAATCGGGCGTTCGCTCAGCAATCCGCCATCTTTTTCGCACGCTTCCAGCCACGCCATTGCCGTGTCATACAACGCGGGATTGTTCGCGCACCGCACCAGCAACAACTCGCGGCGATTTTCCGCGGGCGCATCCAGCACGACATCCATCAACTGCTCGAGTTCAACCCAGGTGCCGGGCGAAACCGCGCGCAGTGAGCCGATACGTGTCATCCCTTTGTCAACACGCACTGCAACCAGCCACGCGCCTTGATCCAGTCGCGGCGGACAGTGCGTTCCGTAATGGACAGTGCTTCAGCGGTTTCCACTTCGGTCATTCCGCCGAAATAGCGGCACTCCACAACCTTCGCGAGACGCGGCGAGAATTGCGCGAGTTCAAGCAGCGCATCATCCAGTGCAACCAGCGAGTCATCCCGAATGTTGATGGGCGCGAGCTGCTCGTCGAGCGTGATCGGACGGCGGCCATGGTCTCGCTTGTTGGCGTGCCGACGCCGCACATGATCGACCAGCACGCGACGCATCGTTGCTGCCGCAGCCGCGAGAAAATGCGGACGATCCTGCCACGACGTCTGTCGCTGCGTGACAAGGCGCAGAAACGCCTCGTGCAGCACCGCGCGCGTGTCCAGCGTTGCCGCATCGCGCAGTTTGTGCAACTCACGACGCGCAATTGCCAGCAGCTCCGGATAGTTGGCGCTGGCCAACAGATCCAGAGGCAATGCGGCGTCAGTGACCGCTTCGCTTGATGTTAGATCGCTTTTCGCGTCCGTGCTCGACGGAACGGTCATCGGCATCCCTCTGCATCGAGGCTGTGTTTGAAGGGGCCAGGGTCCCCGAACTCAAGATGCACACGTTGGGACGGCGCGGCAATTGCACCCGCCCTGCGGCCACCATCAGGCAATGCCGCTAATGCATGGCGCTGATCATCCAGCCCGTTACAGCGCTGGCACAAACGACCAGCCAGGGGGGCATCCGCATCACGACCAGCGCCAGAATCGCAAGCAGGACGATACTCAGGTCTACAACGCCAAAGACGGACGTTGTCCACACCGGACGATACAACGCGGCCAGCAACAGTCCCACAACGGCCGCGTTCACGCCTGCAAAAATTGCCTGAGCACGAGCGCTGCGCCGCAATTGCTCCCAGAAAGGCATGGTGCCCGCAACCAGCAGGAACGACGGAAGAAATATCGCAACGAGCATTTCAAAACCGCGCAACCACGCGCGAAGCCCCGTCGACATGGACGCACCAAGAAACCCGGCAAACGTGAACAGTGGACCTGGCACCGCCTGCGCGGCTGCGTAACCGGTGAGAAAAGTGTTGTTCGAAATCCAGCCGCGTTGCACAACTTCCGCCTGCAGCAACGGCAGCACCACATGTCCGCCGCCAAATACCGTCGCGCCGACACGGTAGAAAGCGGTCATGCGCAACAACGTCTCATTTGGCCAGAAATGAACAAGGACCGGCGTCCCAATGAGCAACACAAAGAATGTCGCAAGACTTACGCCCGCCACGCGTCTGGTGATCGTGATCGGAATCGGATCGTGTGCAATGCCGCCTTGATGCAGTCGCAACAACCATCCCGCCGTGCCCGCCGCGGCGATGATAGCGAGCTGATTCCACACCGGTGTCCACAGCAGCACAGCAATCGTCGCAATCACCCCAATGGCCACACGCGTTGCATCGGTCCATAACATGCGCGCCATTCCCCACACTGCCTGTGCCACGACTGCAACTGCGGCCAGCTTCAAGCCGTGCAACACACCAGGTGGCACCAACGCACCCCACTGCGTCAGCCCCACTGCCAGCGCGATCAACGCAATTGCCGAGGGCATCGTGAACCCAAACCACGCTGCAAACGCTCCGGCAAATCCGGCACGCGACATTCCCACCGCAATCCCTACCTGGCTGCTGGCTGGTCCCGGAAGAAACTGGCACAACGCAATGAGGTCGGCGAAGCTGCGCTCAGTAAACCATTGACGGCGCGCGACAAACTCCTCGCGGAAGTAGCCAAGGTGTGCAACCGGGCCGCCGAATGAGGTGAGCCCCAGTCGAAGGAAGGTGAGGAAGATGGTCAGTACGCTCAACGCTCGCTCATCGAGGTTTCAGATGCGAACTGAAAATGGATCAGGCCACCTGCTTCCGATACTGCGTCAGTGCGAGCCCGAGAATGGTGACACCAATTGTGCCAAGCGCGGCCAGCTGTACCCACACCTCCGCAAACCCCGCACCCTTGAGCATCACCGCGCGAACCAGCGCAATGAAGTGCATGAGCGGATTGATCTGAGCGACCACCTTCACCCATCCGGGCATCGCACGAATTGGTGTGAACAGCCCGCTCATGAGAACGTAGACCATGAGTAGCGAAAACGTTACAAACAGCGCCTGCTGCTGCGTTTCCGATACGGTTGAAACCCAGAGACCGATGCCAAGTGCCGCAAGCAGAAACAGCGTGGCTCCACTCAGCAGCACAATCGGATTCCCAACCATCGGCACCTTGAACAGCAACACCGCGATCGAAATTCCAACTGAGAATTCGAACAACCCGATGATCCACAGTGGAATCAGTTTCGCAGCAATGAATATCGCCGGTTTGATGGGCGTGACATTGAGCTGATCGAGCGTTCCCGCCTCTTTCTCCCGCACGATGTTCAACGCCGTCATCAGGGTGCCAATCAACGTGACCAGCTGCACGAGAATTCCGGGAATCATGAAACGCTTGTAGTCCAGGGTCGGATTGTATTTCCCCTGGGTGCGCACCTCGATTGTTGGGATCGCGCGTCTGTTCCACGTTCCGCCCGACGCTGATAGACTGATGGCCGCAGGCCGATGCTCCGCCGCAAACCGCATGATGATCTCGCTGGCGTATGCCTGTATCACCCCTGCCTGCGAGCCGTTCTCGGCGTTCAGAATCAGTTGCAGGGGCAGCTGCCGATCGCGCTGCACGATAACGGACAAATCACGCGGCAGTACGAGAATTGCGTTTGCCGATCCGTCCAGCAGTGCGTCATCACCCGGTCTGGTGATGACCGATGACCCGACGACCGTAAATCGACCACTGGCAACAAAGTGATCAATCAGCGCGCGACTGAACGATGTGCGGTCCTGGTCAACGACCCACAGATTGGAAGTCTTCACCTCGAATGTCGCGGCGTTGGCCAGCACCAGCAATTGAAGGATTGGCATCACCAGCAGCATGCGCAGAATGAGCTTGTCGCGGCGTATCTGCAGAAATTCCTTCTGCAGCAGGATGTGCAGCATGCGAAGCATCACGCCAACCTCACATTTGTCTTGCGGATGGCCGCAGTCAGCAACACCACCAGCATCACACAGAGGACCGCGAGATTCTGCCACAGCTCGGCGATTCCAATGCCCTTGAGCATGATGCCGCGCACAATCTCGATGAACCATCGCGCGGGCACGATGTTCGTCACGAGCTGCAACGGCAGCGGCATGCTGCTGATCGGGAAGATCAGGCCGGACAGCAGTGTGTTCGGCAACATCGTGCCACCGAGCGCCAGCAACATTGCCGCCAGCTGTGAAGACGTCACTGCGGCAATCAGTACGCCGAGGGCAAGCCCCACCAGCGAGAACAGCACACTGGACGACAGCAGCAGGGTCAGGCTGCCACGAAAGGGAACGTGAAACACCAGGTACGCGGCCAGCAGCACAGTGATGACGTTCGCCATCGCCAACGCCAGATACGGAAGCACTTTACCCACGATGATCTGCCATGGACGCAGTGGCGAGACCAGCAAAACCTCAAAGGTGCCACGCTCCTTCTCGCGCGAGAGTGAAATCGCGGTCATCTTTCCAGCACAGTGGGATCCGAAGCTTGGAATTCACGTGACTTGAAGTCGCGGC